>Ga0316195_10001599_pt1 | contig 10269 bp, 9 predicted proteins | sample Phised1_MG_FD_204937 | JGI IMG/M metagenome (GOLD analysis project Ga0316195, IMG submission 204937) | Coastal sediment microbial communities from Maine, United States - Phippsburg sediment 1 | ecosystem: Environmental > Aquatic > Marine > Coastal > Sediment | place: USA: Maine | collected...
CGAGTAAATTTCTAAAAGACTATAACCGCTCAAATAAAAACCTCACCATAGAAGAAGAGGCCATGTGTCTGCTCATGGAGTATGACTATCCCGGAAACATCCGGGAACTTAAGTCGATCATACAGTCGGCAGTAAATCTGGCACAGGGAAGACCCCTTTCTTCAAATTTTCTGCCGGCCCAATTAAGAAGGTCCAAGTCAATATCAGATTGTCTGCCCCGGTCCGCAACAGAAGATATTGTACCCCTTGCTCAAATTGAAAGATCCCATATTATGAAGGCTTATAAGCTGTCAGGCCAAAACAAATCCAAGACAGCCAGGCGTCTTGGCATCGGCCTGAACACCCTTCGAAGAAAGCTCAAATCCTATGGAATCGACTAACCCGAATTTCTCACGGGGCCGTTTCAGCCGCTGGACAATTCCGTTTCCATCGGCAAGAACTCGCAAATAAAACCGCGTAAAAGCGAACAGGGCAAAGGTGTTAAGATTACTCTGTGGGAACATATTTTTGAGAACTGCCATCGGCCGGTGGGGAAATTCAAGATTGTTTGCAGTAAAATTCAACATAATTGTAACGAACCGTTAATAAAAGGAATAAAATCAATTCATCTGTTTATAACACTGAATGGGTTCATTGAACTGTAGCGTATTCCTACATGCGAGATCTGCAATCAAAGCCGGGCCTTCCCCTGTTTATCCTCCAAAATAAATCGTAACATCATAGGGTTATGATTTTAATCCTCACGTTGTATTTTATCTGGCATACCCCTTGCTCTGTATTTGTTTCAAAAGAGAATTAACAAAAACTTTTAACAAAGGAGTCAGGGAAATGGCAGAAAAAATAAGAGACGTTCAAAAAAGTCGGTTTGGTTATGGTTCTTCCTACAGAAAGGGAAGCCGGCAGGATCTTGGTAAAGAATCTGAGATCGGGGCGGTTTTTGGGGGACAGGTCTGGATGTTTAAGCCGGACAAGGAGGTCAAAATAATAAACCCTTGTATCTGGATGCAGGCCGGTGTTGTAAAATTCAAAAACTGCAACAATTTTTTTGATTGCAACACCTGCAAATATGATCTGGGAATGCATAAGCAAGTAGAAAAAGGTAAACAGATCAGCTGGCAAGATGCCATGCGGAAAAGACCGGGCATAGACAGGACTTGTCGGCATAGCCTCACACACCGAATTGAAGATAGGATTTGCGGTTTCAACTATAATTGTTCCAGATGCGATTTTGACCAGTTTTTTGAGGAAGTATGGACCACCAAAACCAAAAATATTCCCTTTGAAATGCAGAAGGTCAAAGGCTTTGACATCCCGATGGATTACTTTTTTCATAACGGGCATACGTGGGCTCGGATTGAGAGCGGAGGATACATCCGAATCGGCCTGGACGACTTTTCGCTCAAACTTCTGGGAAAAGCCGATGCATTCGATCTCCCCCTAATGGGGAAGGAACTCGACATGGACCGTGTCGGATGGGGATTGCGACGGAAGAATAATCTGGCAGACATTCTTTCCCCGGTGGACGGCGTCATTGTAGAGGTCAACTCAAAGGCCAGAGAAAATCCCGAGATCGCCAATCGAGAGCCATATGGTGATGGCTGGCTTTTCATGGTGCGTACACCGGATGTCAAAAAAACTGTTAAAAAACTCATGTCAGATACAGACAGCTTGGACTGGGTCAACAATGAAATCGACACGCTGGAAGGCATGATAGAAGACGTTGCAGGTCCTTTGGCCGCTGATGGCGGTTATTTGCAAGATGATATCTATGGAAATCTTCCGAATCTCGGGTGGAAAAATTTGACGAAGACGTTTCTCAAGACATAACACTGGTGTTTAAGACACCCGGGGAGCTGCAGGGATCTTCAATATTGATGAACTCGTAAAACGTCTGATTTTGCTTGATGTCGCTCACAAAAGACTTTTTACGAGCTCATCAATATTGATACAGCGTTCAAGAAAGGCAGGGAAAAATGGATTCCATCCGTCTGGAGAATCGATCCACAGAAAAACAGCGGCCATGCATTTGGATGCAGGCCGAAGTCGTTCAACGCAAGTTTTGTTTCAGCAATTATGAATGCCCGGTCTGCCGTTTTGACAGGGCCTTGAGACGTGTTTGCGATGAAAACAAGAGACTCCGAAAACAGGGCAAAATTCCAACCGGAAGAAAAGGCCGATTGGTTTTATGGAAAGATAAGTTTAAACAACGACCTTCCTGGAAACGTCCATGCTTGCACCATATGAAAAGACGCATCGATTTTAAGGCTTGCAACAGGGATTACAAGTGTGGAGACTGTGAATTTGATCAATATTTTAATGATCAGTACACCGTTCATGCGGTGGTCAGACCGGTGGATTTCATGGATATCGAAGGCATTAAGATCCCCCATGGATTTTATCTTCATAAAGGACATGCGTGGGTGAAGGTGGAAGAAGGCGCTGAGGTCCGAATTGGATTGGATGATTTTGCGCTGCGCGTGTTGGGTCCTCTCGATGGCATCGCCGCGCCGCTGATCGGTAAGACTTTAGAACAAAATCGTGCGGATATCATCATGCGCCGGGGTTCAAACCAGGCAAAGGTGCTTTCTCCGGTAGATGGTGTTGTTACTGCCATAAATCCCAAGTTGAGAAACGAGGGACGTCTTGCCAATCAAGACCCGTATGCGAACGGATGGGTTTTGAGGGTCCATTCAAAAAATCTTCGCAAGGATTTGCAGAATCTTATGATTGGCAGTGAAGCAAAAGATTTTTTTAAACAAGAAGTCCATCGGCTTTATCGGGTGATAGAAGATGAAGCGGGTCCGCTGGCTGCGGACGGCGGCCAATTAGGAAAGGATATCTATGGAAGTATTCCCCAAGTCGGCTGGAATCGGCTGGTAAAGCTTTTTCTTCATACTTAGATGGATGCCAAAATCAGACATTTTTTCCAAGGCTGGTGGATTATTTTTCCGCCATCCTTTTAATTTCATCTTCCAAGAGTACCTTGCAATAACGGCAAAGTTGTTCTGACTTTCGATCCACGTCTTTTATACTGCGGCAATAATGCATGCAGCATGTGGGATTCTGACAATGACGGAGATTAAAGGTGTGTCCCAGTTCGTGAATCGCCTCCTTTATCACCCGCCGGCCAAAAGGTTCCCAAACGCCCATTCCAAGGCCTTCATTAAGACGATGGGTTGAAATTATGCAAGCTTTTCCACCCAGTTGTGCTTCTCCGTAAACATGTGTCAGAATGGGGATAAAAAGGTCCACCCGAGTAATCGCAAGTATTTTGATGGCCCGGGGAGGTGCCATGTCGGCAAGTCTTCCGATGATCGGTGTAGAGCAATGCTGATTGCGGCTTGAATCAAAAGCAAAGTCAACATTTTGAAGGAGTGGCTCTGTTTGGGTTCTGTAGCCGAATATCCGATGGATTTCTTGACCCACCCATAGAATAAGATCGGAATCAAGATCTCCTATGGGTGAAATGATGATATTTTCTCGTAACGTATCGGCGTTGCGGATCAAAGGATGTGAAATGAGGCCTAAAGTATAATATTTAGTTTTATTTTCAGGCATTTAATAGGTTTTGATTAATTCGCTATCATGATGGCTTTGGGTGATGTGGAATGGTCTACATTACCCTGCCGGCTTGCTGAACTTATAACGTTTGATTTTGCTGTACAGCGTGGAGCGGTCTATACCCAGCATTTTGGAACTTTTTGCGATATTCCATTGGTTCTCATTCAATATTTCAAAGATGTGAGCTTTTTCGATTTCTCTGAGTGAGTTGTTTTTGGGGGGTAAGACGTGTTCACGGCAGAAAATGGGCAAATCCTCGGGCATAATGGTGTGGCCTTTGCCCACGACAACAGCCCGTTCAATGGCATTTTCCAGCTCTCTTACGTTTCCTGGCCATTCATAAAGCATCATTTCATCCATGGCATTGCGGCTGATCTTTTCCATCGGCTTGTTCGTTTCTTGTGAGAATCGATGAAGAAAGTGTTCAGCAAGAAGGGGGATATCTTCTTTGCGTTCTCTTAACGGGGGCATTTTAAAAGAGATCACATTCAGACGGTAGTAGAGATCTTGCCGAAATATCCCATCTTTGATGGCGTCTTCAATGTTTCTATTTGTGGCGGCAATGACTCTGAAATATGTTTCAAGGGGTTGGGTACCCCCCACACGATAAAATACGCGGTCTTCGAGTACCTGCAATAAATCGATTTGCATTCTCATGCTTATTTCGCCGATTTCATCCAAAAAAAGTGTGCCGCCATGGGCCATTTCAAGGCGTCCCTTTCGTGTTTCTTTGGCATCGGTAAAGGCGCCTTTCTGGTGACCGAACAGTTCACTTTCCATGATATGACTGGGAATGGCCCCACAGTTGACAACGACAAAAGGGCCGTCACATCGTGAACTTTTGGTGTGGATTGCCTTTGCCGCCAACCCTTTACCGGTACCTGTTTCACCGAAGATCAATACCGTAGATTCCATAGGGGCAAGGTCTTCTATGAGGTCAAAAATCTCCTGCATGGGTCTGGACTGGCCGATCATGCTTTCAAATCGGGTGCGATCCTTGTGTTGTTCTTTCAAAAAAATGTTTTCCCGAGCCTGAGCCTGGTGTTCGATTATCTTTTCGATAAGCACTCCCAATGCTTCAGGATCAAAGGGCTTGAGAAGATAATCATACGCCCCGTTTTTCATCGCCTCGATAGCCGTGGAAATCGACCCGTAGGCGGTAATCATAACCACGGCCACATCCGGATCATCTTCCTTGACCTGGTTTAAAACATCAAGACCGCTCATTCCCTCCATCTTGATATCTACCAGAAGGATATCAAAGCGCGAATCTTTTAATATTCCCAAAGCTTCTTCTCCGCTGGCCGCTGCGGCGACTTCGTGGCCGTCCCGTTCGAGCCAGGCGGACAAAGACTCTCGCATGATAATCTCATCATCGACGATAAGAATCTTGGTATTATCCATGGAGGCCTCCATATGGGTCAAGGGTAACAGGTTTTTGTTCCAGCGGTAGTTTGACGGTGAAGCGGTTTCCTTTTCTCTCCTCCGGTTCAACATAAATAGTGCCGCCGTGATCTCTAACGATCCCGTAAGCCACAGAAAGCCCTAACCCAACGCCCTTACCTTCTTTTTTGGTCGTGAAAAAAGGTTCGAAAATTTTGGAGACATTTTCCTTGGGAATCACGATTCCGGTGTCTTTAAAGATAGCGGCAATCCTCTCGGATTTTGGCAAGTACCGGGTTTCAATACTCAGAACGCCGCCTCCTGTAGCTTCGATGGTTTCAGCAGCATTGGAAATTACATTCATGAACACCTGTTGAAGCTGATCTTCTGATCCGATGATTTCAGGCAAATCAGGGTAAAGATGTTTTTCCACCTTTACGCCGTTGAGTTTAAGAAGGTTCGCATTTAAAAATAGTGTTTTTTCGATCAAACGGTTAATGTCAACCTTTGTAAACTCCATCTTGGATTCTCGTGAAAAAGTGAGCAAGTTGTTGACGATTCTGCTGATTCGACGGGTTTCCGTTTCCATGAGACCCAAATAATAAAGGAATTTTTCAGGATCTTTTTCCTGTTCAACCGGTCCTTCTTCAATAATCCGTTTGATCAACATTGTCAGATTGAGTATTCCTGCGATGGGATTGTTTATTTCATGGACAACCGATGCAGACAATTTGCCCAGGGAGGACATCTTGTCTTGATGAAGCAGTTTGTCGTGGGTTTCTTTCAACTGCCGTGTTCGTTCTTCTACCATATGCTCGAGTCTTCGGGTGATTTCTTCTTCTTCCATTTTTTGTTGTGTAATATCACGGCTTATATGAATAAACTTTGAAATCTTACCGTCCTTTTCCCAAACGGGATAAACGCTGACCTCTATGTGGAGAAGCTCGCCTTCATACCCCACACGGGTTCGAACCTGGCGGCACGGCTTTTTGTTTCGTATGACCTCATTGAGGGGGCATTCAATTTCCGGGTTGTCACAAGGATAAACGATTTGCTGGTAGATTTCATGGCATTTGCGTCCGATGACTTCTTCACGAGAATAGCCCATCCTTTCAAGATATGCATCATTGACTTCAACAATATCCATGTCGGGCGTTATGACCATAATGAAGTCTTGAATAGCGTTCAAGATGGTCTCTATTTCTTCGTTTCGCTTTCTTAACTTGCGTTCTTCGGCATGAAGGGCTTTCCAGAAAACTTCAAATACGTTGAAGGCCATGATTCGGATTCGGGAAGGCCGTGTTGCAAGAATGTCCTCAAGAATATCCTCTTCAGGAGACAGGATGATAATAAGGTGGATGTTGTAGCGAGGATCATACAGTTCATGATAATCGGTGAAGGTTAACAGGCCAAATTCTTCGGCAAGAACCATGCCGGGTGAACGGGCATCAGGATCTGCCACGGCCAGAACCGGGGCACTGACATCCTCGTGGGCCAGGTTGAAGGTGGTTTTTTTTAGAACCTCTTTACAAAGGCCCCCACCCCCGACAAGGGCAATATTAACGATTGAATTCTTTTTATCCGGCATCGGTGTAATTCTATTCGAAAAGAAAATACGGCTCGGCCTTTTTCTTTTTGTTCAATATCTCACGGATTTTTCTTAATGTATCTGAATCGGTTTCCTGAATTAATTTTGATAGCTTATTTCGTTCATCGGCAGGATCTTTGTCCACAGCTTCCACAACTTTCGGCGCCAATCCCAGAATCTGGCATATCGCGTTAACGAGGCTGGCCGGGGAGATGGGTTTTTCCAATATAATTTTCGGACTCACCTTCGATGTCAGCGCCATGAATTCCGTAATTTGGTCACTTCCCAGGTCGTCCCGGGCATGCGCAGTGATAATAATTATGGGTAATTTAGCCCATTTTTTATTTTTTCTCAGCGTGCGAATCACCTTGATTCCGGGCATTCTCGGCATCACCATATCGAGTGTCATTAAATCCGGAGAAAACGCTTCAACCTTTTCCAGAGCATCAAGGCCGTCAATGGCGGTTTCAACATTGAAACCGGCATCTTCTAAAACAGCAGCGATAAAGTTCCGGACATCCGGTTCATCATCCACCACAAGAATTTTTTTTTCAGATGTTTCCGCCATTTTTTACCTCCCTATGTGAAGAAATAACATTGTTTGTTTAATCTGACAATATTCCCGCAACCACTTTCAATAGCGCCTGCGGATCGATCGGTTTGTTAAAAATACCTTTCGGAAGTTCAAGTTCCTCGAGTTCATCAAGCAATACTTTGAACGAGTCGTCGACAGCAGTAACGATGATAACCGGGATGTTTTTAAGCGCAGGGTGCCTTTTATATTGACGATATGTTTTTAATCCGGATTGTTTCGGCATGGTGACATCGAGGACAATCAGATCCGGTTTTTCTGATTTGGCCAGTTCGAAACCCTTAATACCATCTTCAGCCGATACGGTATCAAAGCCGTTATCTTGAAATACGGCTTCAAAATAGGTTAAAATATCCTGCTCGTCATCGACAATCAGAATTTTTTTATTTTCGCGCATCACCACTTTTAATTTAGTTCTCCCGACCCTTATGCTTCTTTTTCAATGACTTTAGGTAGACGCCTTCGTGGAAGTCTGATGCGGAAGGTTGTCCCTTTTCCGGATTCAGATTTCAAATCGATGGATCCGCCGTGCTCGTGGACAATTTTCTTGATCATCAGCAATCCAAGACCAGAGCCCCCCAAACCCTTTGTGGTAAAAAAGGTTGTAAAAACCTTTTTCTTTACTTCATAGTCCATGCCGCATCCGTTGTCAGCCACTTCATATACAATCGTGCCGTTCTCTTCAAAAGCTCTAACCGTTACATGACACGCGGTTCCGTTACTCATTTGGCAGGCATCGATGGCGTTGCCCACAAGGTTTGTCAGACATTCATGCATGCTTTCATAGTCAATGGGAGCCGGGGGGATATCACCTATTTTTTCGTTTTTGAGTAGGATGCCCAGTTCTTCGGCTTTAACCGAGTATAACTCGACAACTTCTTCTGCGATGTCTGCCGGATTGCTCATTTTGGCCTGAATTTCACGACCTTTGGAGAAGCTTAAAAACGCTTTTACAAATATCGAAATTCGTTGGATATTCCGCGCCAGCATTTCCATGCCTTTCTGGACACGTTCGATGCTCTCTTGGTCCAAGCCCGAATTCAACATATACATACCGCCTTCTAAGGCAGTAATAAGATTTTTTATGCCGTGGGCCAATCCGGCAACCGTATGGCCAACAGCTGCGAGGCGTTCGGCTTCAAGCTTTTCTCTTTCTAGTTGTTTGATTTCGCTCAGGTCCTGAGCTGAAAAGGCCATGCCGATGGAACCGTCATCCGCCATAAGCTTATTGCCGATCAGGCGCACGGGAAAAGTTTCGCCGTCATTTGTTTTGACTTCGGTTTCCGGGAGATAAACATGTCCGGGCTGCTCGGACACTTTTGCCCAAAAACCTTTGGGGAGCATGGCAGCAAGTTCTTCTCTGGAAACGATCTGATCGTCCTTTATTTTAAAAAATTTGCGGGCTGCCGGGTTGAAAATCGTCACTTTTCCCTTCTCGTTTACCGCGAAGATGCCGTCCATGGACGTTGAAATGATGGTTTGCAGATACGTATGCGCAAATTTTAAATCATCTTGAAGTTTCAGCGTTTGGGTAACATCAATGGCCATTTCCATAACAAGATCAAAACTGCCGTCCGCCCGTTTCAGCGGTACGGTGATTACATGTAAATGGAGGGTTTTTCCTGTTTTGGTTTTCCAAACATGATATCCGGTGTGAATTTGACCGTCTGCAAACGTTTGTCGGGCGGTACATTCGGTACATTTGTGTTTTACGCCTTTGAGGGCTTCGAAACAGTGCTTACCCTCCGGGTTGCCCAGAGAATCCCGGAGTCGTTTATTCGCCTTTGCGATACGGAAGTTCTTATCAATTAATAGAATGTTGCACGGAACCTGGTCATAGAGAATCTGATGCTCATCTCGAATCTGAGTTGCTTCGGTAATGTTGGTGAAAATATGTACGATATAGGGAAAATTTCCATTTTCGTCCACAATGGGAGCTGTGTGCTGTAAATAGTTAATATGTCTTTTGTTTTTGTCATATCCCACTTCTTCGTTTACGCGAGAAACACCGTCTTTAAATGTCATTGCGCTTTCACAGTAGGAACACATTTCATCTTTGCTTTTGTAAACGTTGTAACATTTCCGGTTTTTCCATGTGCCGAACAACTGCTCGAAAGCTTTGTTTGCATAAACCAGATTGTAATCCGAATCGATGACGGCGATTCCTAAGGGGATCGCTGCAAACAGCTGGGGGTTGATCCATTTTAGGAAATCGTTTGGAGACGATACGGTGGTCGATTTTTCTGCCATTTGACTTGCCAGTGAATATTGTTTGGGTCCAGCAGAATTAAATTATAAGTCGATGGATGAAAATGCAGATTATGTTGTTACGCTTTCTTTTTCATCCATAACAGAACAGTGTGAAAACACAACCCAATTCTTTGGAAGTTATAACACTCTAATTCTGTTTTTCAATGTGGCGCAACCATGAACTTTTTGCTTGACAAAATTCAACCGTTAAAGTTATATCATACTAAAACTATATATATTAAATTAATCTATATTTCAAGTGTTATTTTAGGCTCTATGAAACTTACAACGAAAACCCGTTATGGCGCTCGATTGTTGCTCGACTTGGCCCAACGTCAGGGTAAGGGCGCCGTCCGAATGAGCGAGATTTCCTTACGCCAGGATATTTCCATCAAATATCTTGAACAGATCATCCGTCCCCTCAAGAAAGCCAAGTTTGTTAAAAGCATCCGCGGACCTAAAGGGGGCCACCTGCTGGCTAAAAAACCGGATGAAATTACCCTGGGTGATATCACACGACTGTTTGAAGGTCAGTCCGAACTCGTTGATTGTATCGGCAACCCCAAAAAGTGCCCAAATAGTGATGACTGTCTGGTTCGACTGGGGTGGCAAAAAGCCGCCAAGGCGCTTTACGGAGAACTGGATTCCATTACCATCGCTAATTTGTTGGAGAATAAGAAAACAAAATAGGAGTTTTCGCCAAGCAAATCTGCCAGTAAGCCGCGATTATTGGGCTTAGGATTAAAAAGAAACATAGATATTAGAAGGAGATTATTTATGAAAAAGATTCTTATTTTAGGTTCGGGGGCCGGTGGGACGATGGTCGCCGCAAAACTGCACAGGCTGCTTAGCCATACCGAATGGAAAATCACGATCATCGACAAAGATGACATGC
>Ga0316195_10001602_pt1 | contig 10267 bp, 12 predicted proteins | sample Phised1_MG_FD_204937 | JGI IMG/M metagenome (GOLD analysis project Ga0316195, IMG submission 204937) | Coastal sediment microbial communities from Maine, United States - Phippsburg sediment 1 | ecosystem: Environmental > Aquatic > Marine > Coastal > Sediment | place: USA: Maine | collected...
GGGTAGATTTCGCGTTTCGCCAGATGCGTCAGCAAGGTACGCCGCCGCCGCCGCGGGACGTGATACAACGGCAACTGCTCGAACGCCAGATCAACGACCGGGTGCAGCTGCAGCACGCACGCGATATCGGTTTGCGCATCGCCGACAGCGAGCTCGACCGGGCCGTCGACAGAATCGCCAGCGAGAACAAACTTTCATTACCGCAATTGCGCGAGGCCCTTGAAAAAGACGGCGTCCCATTTGTGAAATTCCGCGAAGACATCCGCAATGAAATCACGCTGTCACGTTTGCGCGATCGCGAGGTCGCGCAGAAAATCGTCGTCACCGACGCCGAAATCGACGCTTTTCTCAAGAACCAGGAAACACAGGGAGGGCGGGGCGATGAATACAACGTCTCGCATATTCTGGTTGCCGTGCCGGAAAGCGCAACGCCGGAGCAGATCCAGGTCCGTCGCGCCCGCGCCGAAGACGCGCTGGCGCAAATCAAAAGCGGTGTGGACTTCCGCCAGGTCGCCGCTGCATTCTCGGATGGACCCGAAGCACTGCAAGGGGGTCTGATCGGTTGGCGCGAAAGCGACCGCCTGCCCGGACTGTTTCTCGATGCACTGCGCCCATTAAAGGCCGGTGAACTGACAGCCCTGCTGCGCAGCCCGAACGGCTTTCACATCCTCAGGCTGAACGAGCGTCGCGGTGGACAGGCGCCGCTGATAGTGCAGCAAACCCATGCCCGTCATATCCTGATCAAGACCAACGAGCTTATTTCGGAAACCGAGGCCCGTAACCGCCTGCTCACCTTAAAGGAGCGTCTGGACAACAAGGCTGATTTTGCCGAGCTGGCACGCGTTCATTCGGAGGATACCAGCGCATCGCGCGGCGGCGACCTTGGTTGGCTGTCGCCGGGCGACACGGTCCCTGAATTCGAGCAGGCGATGAACGCGCTCAAGCCGGATGAAATCAGCCCGCCGGTGAAAAGTCCGTTCGGCTGGCATCTGATCCAGGTGCTCGAGCGCCGCACCAAGGACATGTCCAGCGAAGGGCGGCGCCTCAAGGCGCTCCAAGCGCTGCGCGACCGCAAGACCGACGAAGCCCATCAGGAATGGGTGCGCCAGCTGCGTGATCGCGCTTACGTCGAACAACGCCTTGAAGAAAAAAGCTAAAAATCAATAAGATATATCAATCCACCCGATGCCCGGGCTGCTGAAAACACCGCTGATTGCCGTTACCGCAGGCGAGCCCGCAGGCATCGGCCCGGACCTGTGCATCACGCTGGCGAGCCGCTCGCTACCGGCGCGCATTGTCATCGTGGCCGACCTGCTGCTGCTGCAGCAACGCGCGCACTCGCTGGGGCTGCCATTAAACAGCATCCCCGCATACGCCGATGGCACGGTCGCCGGCGATTTTTCAATTCTTCATGTGCCGCTGGCCAGACCGGCACAGGCCGGTCAGCTCGACGCTGCCAACGCCCATTACGTCTTGCGTACCCTGGAACTCGCTGCCGACGGCTGTCGCACCGGACAGTTCGATGCCATGGTGACTGCACCGGTACACAAAGGCATTATCAATGACGCCGGGATCGCCTTCACCGGCCACACTGAATTCCTGGCGGAACGCCTGCATGCCCCGCATGTAGTCATGATGCTCGCCGGCGGTGGCATGCGCGTCGCACTGGCAACGACTCACCTGCCGCTGCATGCGGTCGCCGCCGCGATCACCCGCGTCAGCCTCGAGCAGACCTTGCGCGTCTTGCGCGAGGATCTGGTCGCACGCTTCGGCATCGCCCGGCCACGCATCATCGTTGCCGGACTCAATCCGCATGCCGGCGAATCCGGGCATCTGGGTCGCGAAGAGATCGAAATAATCGAGCCGGTGCTGCAGCAGTTGCGCGCTGAAGGCCATGAACTTGTCGGCCCGCTGCCGGCGGATACATTGTTTCAGCCGGAACGGCTGAAACAATGTGATTGCGTACTGGCGATGTACCATGATCAGGGCCTGCCGGTACTGAAGTACGCCAGTTTTGGCGGCGGCATCAACATCACTCTCGGACTACCGATTATCCGCACTTCAGTCGATCACGGCACGGCGCTGGAACTCGCCGGTACCGGCAACGCAAAGCCGGAAAGCCTGATCGCCGCGATTGAACTCGCGGCAGACCTCGCGTTGCGCAACCGGCAAACAACGCCGGCATGACCGGGAAATCTGGCGCTAAACATGTCCCGCGCAAGCGGTTCGGTCAGAATTTCCTGGTTGATGAAGGCGTTATCGCCGGCATTGTCCATGTCATCGGGCCCCGCCCTGAAGACAATCTGATCGAAATCGGCCCCGGGCTGGGCGCATTGACGGCACCGCTGCTCGACCGCGTCGAACACCTGCAGGTCATTGAAATCGACCGTGACCTGATCGCGCGGCTGCACGAACGCTATTCCCCCGACCGACTGCTGATCCACGAAGGTGACGTCCTCAAATTTGATTTCGCGTCACTGGGTAAAGATTTGCGCATTGTCGGCAATCTGCCCTACAACATTTCGACACCGCTGCTGTTTCGCTTTGCCGAATTTGCCGGCCGCCTGCGGGACGTGCACGTGATGCTACAACGTGAAGTGGTCGAGCGCATGGTCGCTGCACCCGGCGACACGGAATTCAGCAGGCTGTCGGTGATGCTGCAATACCGGTTCGACATGGAATTGCTGCTTGATGTGCCTGCCACTGCGTTTGATCCCGCGCCCAGGGTGGAATCAGCCGTGGTGCGGCTGATTCCGCTAGCGCCACTGCCTCATCCGGCACGCGACGAGGCGGTGTTCAGCAGTGTCGTTGCCCGTGCGTTCTCGCAGCGGCGCAAGACGCTGCGCAATACATTAAAAGGGGTTGTTCCTGCAGAAAAGTTCGCGCGCCTCGGCATAGATTCCGGCGCGCGGGCGCAGGAGCTGACGGTGGCAGACTTCGTCCGCATCGCCGATGCCGTGGCGACGCCGGAGTAATATTCAGCCCGCCGATTTCCGCTGGACAAACTCGATCTTGTAGCCGTCGGGATCCTCAACGAACGCAATCACCGTAGTGCCGTGCTTCATCGGCCCGGGTTCGCGTGAGACCTTGCCGCCGCGTTTTTTGACTTCATCACAGGCCTTGTAGGCATCCTCAACCTCGACCGCGACGTGGCCGAAGCCGCTGCCCATGTCGTACGATTTCGTATCCCAGTTGTGGGTCAACTCCAGCACAGCGGCGCGCGACTCATCGTCATATCCGACGAAGGCATTGGTAAAACGCCCGCTCGGATACTCTTTCTGGCGCAGCAGGCGCATGCCCAGCACCTGCGTGTAGAAATCGATCGAGCGTTGCAGGTCACCCACCCGGATCATTGTATGCAGCATTCTCATGCGCGGCCTCCTTGATTCAGATCTGCACCATCTCGAAATCTTCCTTGCGTGCGCCGCATTCCGGACAGGTCCAGTTCATCGGCACGTCTTCCCATTTTGTCCCGGCAGCAAGGCCCTCATCCGGCACCCCTGCTGCTTCGTCATAAATGTAACCACAGATCAAACACATGTACTTCTTGTACTGCCCGTTATCGGTCTTCATCAGCATTTGCCAGAGTTAAATAAGCTACAATTCACTACAAATCCCGCGTCATTCTAGCTGATCCCACCCCGCCCCCCAATTCTGATGACCGACGCGCCACCAATTGTGATGGTCTTCGCGGCTACCGACCCTACCGGAGGGGCGGGACTGCAGGCCGACATCATGACGCTCGCCAGCATGGGCTGCCATCCGGTGTCGGTAGTGACTGCGATCACCATCCAGGACACGATGGGCGTTGACGAAGTCCAACCCATTGACGGCGAATGGGTGGCCGACCAGGCACGCTGCATTCTCGAAGATATGCCTGTAGCTGCATTCAAGATCGGCGTGCTGGGCAGCCTTGAAGCTGTTGCTGCTGTGGCTGAAGTCGTTTCTGATTACCCGGAAATCCCGCTGATCCTCGACCCGATACTGGCGTCGGGTCGCGGCGATGAACTCGCGTCCGAGGAAATGCTCGCCGCCATTCGCGAACTGCTGATCCCGCAGACCACCATCGTCACGCCGAACAGCATCGAAGCCCGCCGGCTTGCCGCTGACGACACCGATGACAACGACGCCCCGGACCTGGCGGAGTGCGCAAGCCGCATCCTTGCCTCCGGCTGCGAATACGTGCTGATCACCGGCACGCATGAAAATACCGGTGAAGTCATCAACACGCTGTACAACAGCGACGGCGTGTTGCGCAGCGACACCTGGCCGCGGCTGCCCCATACCTATCATGGCTCCGGCTGCACGTTAGCCTCCGCGCTGGCAGCGACCATCGCCAATGGCGTCGACATGCAGGAGGCCGTGCGCGATGCCCAAGAATACACCTGGCAGTCGCTGAAACTCGCCTTCCGCCCGGGCATGGGCCAGCACATTCCGGACCGCCTGTTCTGGGCCCGCGACGATGACGCATCAACTGGCGCCGACGACGACGGCGAACCGCCGGCGTGACCTCACCGATTGCCGGTCTGTATGCGATCACGCCCGATCTGCTCGATACGGACGAGTTGCTGCGTCGGACGCGCGCCGCGCTCAGCGGCGGCGCCCGGGTGCTGCAATATCGCAACAAAACGGTGACACCCGCCCTGCAACTCACTCAAGCGCATGCGTTGCAAAAAATGTGCGTCGAATTCGCCGTGCCGCTGATCATCAATGATTCCGTAGAACTCGCCGTGGCCATCGGCGCCGCCGGCGTGCACCTTGGCGGCGATGACGGCGACCTCGCTGCAGCCCGCGCCCGGCTGGGGCCGGACAGACTGCTCGGGGCCTCTTGCTACGATCGCATCGAACTGGCGCATCAGGCCATAGCAGCCGGAGCCGACCATGTGGCGTTCGGCAGTTTTTTTGCGTCGAGTGTCAAACCCGGCGCCGTGCGTCCGCCGATCGACCTGATTCAACGGGCAAAGCGCGAGCTCGGCGTTCCGACAGTCGCCATCGGCGGCATCACCACAGAAAACGCACCGCAGTTGCTCGCGGCCGGCGTCGATGCGATTGCCGTCATCTCTGCCCTGTTCGCAGTGCCGGACATCGAGCGCGCCGCCCGTGAGTTCCAGATGTTATTCGACCAGCCATTGTGCGGATCCCGCCATGAAGAAAAGTCAAAAGCTCTTTAAGCACGCCCAGTTGACCATACCCGGGGGCGTCAACTCCCCGGTACGGGCATTCAAATCCGTCGGCGGCACGCCGTTGTTCTTCCAGCGCGGCAAAGGCGCCCAGGTATGGGATGCCGACGGCAACAGCTATATCGACTATGTCGGTTCCTGGGGACCGTTGATCTGCGGCCACGCTCACCCCGACGTGGTCAGGGCGGTGCAGCAGGCAGCGACGCGCGGCTTGTCATTCGGCGCACCGACCGAAGCGGAGGTCGAAATGGCCGATGTGCTGCGCCAGCTGGTGCCGTCGCTGGAGCAGGTGCGGCTGGTGAGTTCGGGCACCGAAGCCACGATGAGCGCAATCCGTCTCGCGCGCGGCTTTACCGGCCGCAGCAAAATCATCAAGTTCGAGGGTTGTTACCACGGCCACGCTGATGCGCTGCTGGTCAAGGCCGGCTCCGGAGCGCTGACCTTCGGCCAGCCTTCTTCCGCCGGCGTGCCCGCTGAAACTGCCGCGCACACGCTGGTACTCGACTACAACAATGAAGCCCAGCTCGAAACCGTCTTTGCGAGTGAAGGCGCAGAGATTGCGGCCGTGATCGTCGAACCGGTGGCCGGCAACATGAATCTGGTGGTGCCACGGCCCAGCTTCCTCGAATTGCTGCGCAAATTGTGCACGCAACATGGCACCGTACTGATTTTTGACGAGGTCATGACCGGTTTTCGTGTCGCGCTGGGTGGCGCGCAGGCCTTGTACGGCATCAGGCCCGATCTGACGACGCTGGGCAAGGTCATCGGCGGAGGACTGCCGGTGGGCGCCTTTGGCGGACGTCGCGACATCATGCAATGCCTGGCGCCCGTGGGTCCCGTCTATCAAGCCGGCACGCTTTCGGGAAATCCGGTGGCCGTCGCGGCCGGACTGGCGACGCTCAAATTGATCCAGGCACCGGGTTTCTATGACCGCCTGGGCGCCGCAGCCCACCAGTTGTGCAGCGGCCTGACTGAAGCAGCACAGGCCCGGCGCATCGCTTTTTCAGCACGCAATGTCGGCGGCATGTTCGGCCTGTATTTCCGCGATGCCCCGCCCACGTCTTACGCCGAAGTCATGCAATGCGACAAGGATGCATTCAACCGGTTTTTCCACGGAATGCTGGCCGAAGGTGTCTATCTGGCACCGTCCGCCTATGAGGCGGGGTTCATTTCCATTGCACATGGACCATCCGAGATTGAACGCACACTTAAAGCCGCAGCACAGGTCTTTGCTGCACTTTGAGACCTGATTTTTCGATATATTCTTTAAAATCAATTAATTATAAATCGACGTTTTGCTGCAACGTTGTTAGCAGTGCAGCAAATCTCTGCCCGATACCGCCATGGAAAAAATTCGTCTCTCCAAGCTGATGTCGGAACAGGGCTTGTGCTCGCGGCGCGAGGCCGACAGCTACATTGAGCGCGGCTGGGTGCTGGTCGATGGCGCGCCCGTCACTGAGCTGGGCACACGCATCCTGCCGACCCAGCACATCACGCTGGCGCCGGCCGCTCAGGACCGGCAGCAGGCACGCGTCACTATTCTGCTGAACAAGCCCATGGGTTACGTTTCCGGTCAGCCCGAGAAAAATTATCGCCCTGCCATCGTGCTGATTTCCGCCGACACTCACTTTGCAGGCGACCGCAGCAAACTGCGCTTTGATCCGCGGCAGTTGCGCGGTCTCGCGCCCGCTGGCCGGCTGGATATTGATTCGACCGGGTTGCTGGTGCTGACTCAGGACGGGCGCATCGCCAAACAGCTGATCGGGGAGAATTCAAGAGTCGAGAAGGAATATCTGGTACGGGTAACCGGAAAACTGGGCGCGGACGGCCTCGCGCTGCTCAATCACGGCCTGAGCCTCGACGGCGAAGCCCTGCGCCCGGCAGAAGTGTCGTGGCAGAACCGGGATCAGCTGCGATTCGTGCTGCGCCAGGGCAAAAAGCGCCAGATCCGCCGCATGTGCGAACTGGTCGGGCTGACCGCCGTGGGTTTAAAGCGCGTGCGCATCGGCAAGGTCATGCTCGGCGACCTGCCGGACGGCCAGTGGCGTTACCTCCGCGACGGCGAAGCGTTCGCCTAAAACGGCAGCAACATCAACCCGGACGCACTGTTGCTTTGGCGCCGGATCGCGCCGGCACAGCACTGCCGCTACGGCGTTTCACCGCGGCATTGCCCGACGCCGCCACCGCTGCGGGCCGGTCATTGACCGCCAGCGCGCTTAGCCGGGTCAGCTCCTCGCTTAATGCCGGCGGTCCGCCCAGCAGTGCCATGCGTTTGTTGCGTGCGGTTGCGTTCGGCAGGGCATTCATTCCCGCCAGATAAAAGAGCAGATCTTCAGTGGTGTGGTAATCCTCACCACCGAGCCGCGGGAAGTCTCGGGGAAAATCCGCATACATCTGCGACTTGCCCGGATAGAGTATCTGCGCCGCAAACCCGAAGCAGCTTACGCACACCTCGCGCGTGATACCGTTCAGCTCACAGTACGGCACGGCATTATCGATCCAGGGCTGCACCCGCCGCTGCAGGCCGGCCTGCAGACGGCGCACTGCGGCCTCGTTGCGGTATGGGCGCAAGCCGTATTGATGCTGCACGGTGAAACGCCGGCCGTTAGCGTCATAGACGCCGTCGGCGATAAAGGGTGCGACCGTGACGCCGACGCCCGGAAACGACCAGACGATGCGTTGATCCGGCAGCTCAATGCCGACCTGCATTTCCTGGTCGCCAGTCGGTGCCGTGATCAGCCAGTAATGGACATAACCCGCCTGACCGGCACCGGTGCCGGTAACCACCATAGGCGCGCGGAACTGCGCAGGGGCGGCGGCACTCTGCTTCGCGACCCTGGTCTTCGCCGCGGATCGTGCGGCGTCAGCCTGGGGCTGGGTCCCCGCGGGCACACCCACCGCATAAGCGGTAACCGGCAGCACCGGCAGCGGCAACAACAGAATCAGGAGTAGCAAGCGTGTGGGCATGGTCAGCTTCGTCAGGCCGCATGGAAGTGCATGCAGCGGGCAACCATACTAACGCCGGGCACCGCCGTTCGCGTACAAGACGTTGAATATTTATACTTTTGTCGTCGCCCGGCGACGTGAAAGCAACGCCGGCAGGTCGGCGACGCTGTTCAGCAGATGGGTATGCGGCTGAGACTGCAGCTGGTCGCGGCCGTGGGCGCCGGACAACACGCCGACGTTCAGTGCGGCCCCTGCATGGTGGCCGGCCTGCAGATCCAGCACCGTGTCGCCGACATTGGCCACGCGGCGCGCGTCGGCGACGCCGGTCGCTTCCATGCAATGAAAAATCATGTACGGCGCCGGCCGGCCTGACTTCACCTCATCGCCGCAGACCACAGCGTCGACCACCCCTTCGCGCCAGCGCAGTGCATCGAGCAGCAGATCCGTGGTTTCGCGGTCGAACCCGGTGTTCAGCGCCACGCGCACGCCGCGGCTACGCAGCGTGTCGATGGTCTCGCGCGCACCGGGCACCGGCTCGACCGTGCCATTGAACACCTGCGCCAGATGCTGTACGAAGGTCGCGTAGACCTGCTCCGACCGTCCGACACGATCACTGCCTTCCGGGATCAGGCTCAGTATGGCGAGGCGTTTCGAAGCGCCGCGCAGGCTGTTGATCGCCTGCGGCGTCACCGCGATGCCGTGTGCCGCGAGCGCCGACGTGAAGGCCTGCGGCACCTGGCCCGCGTCGCGCACGGTGGTCCCGGCCATGTCGCACACCACCAGTTCGATGTTCTCGTTCAATTCAGGTGCTCCCGCAATCGACGTCATAAAAGCTCAATGCCGAAGCGCCGCACCAGCAGCGCAAACAGCCCGAAGCCGGTGACCGTGATCACCACGCTCGCCAGCAGCGTCGGCCAGAAACCCAGACGGGGCAGCAGTAGCGGAAACGCGAGGAACATCGGCAGCGTCGGCACCACATACCAGAACGTGTACCAGGCGTGGTTGGCGATCTTCTCCTGCGGCTGGTTTTCGACATAAAGCCAGATTAGTACCAGCACCGTCACCAGCGGCAACGCCGCGACAAAAGCGCCGAGTTTGTCGCTGCGCTTGGCGAGTTCCGATACCAGCACGACCACTGCTGCTGTGAGGAAATATTTGGTAATAATCCAAGTCATGGCTACTCCCGTCGCGGTGAATTGTACTCACCGCAGGTACAGTCTAGCCGGTTGCTTCCACGCGGTGTGACGTTGCCCCGCGCGCAGGGGTCACCTACCATCAAGGATCCACCAAGGAGATGCATATGAGCGAACTCTCGGACAAGGTCGCAGTGGTTACTGGCGCGACGCGCAAGCGCGGTCTCGGTCGCGCCATTGCGCTCGCCCTCGCGCGGGCCGGCGCTGATGTCGTGGTCACGGGCCACAGCCGCAACGCCGCCAGCCTGACCACAGATGAGCAGGAGCAAGGCTGGCGCGGCCTGGAGGACGTAGTTGCGGAGATCGCCGCGATGGGGCGCCGCGCGTACGGCATATACCTGGACGTACGCTGCGCCGATGACGTGCAGCGTATGGTCGGCGAAACGGTCGACCGCCTCGGCCGCATCGACATCCTCGTCAACAACGCCACTTATCCGCGTGCAGCCGACCGCGTGCCGTTACGGGACCTGGATGATGGTCTGTGGCGCACCATCATCGACGTCAACCTGACCGGCACGATGCTGTGCTCAAAGTATGTGGCAAAGCAGATGATTGCGCAGGGCGCCGGCGGCAGCATCGTCAGCATCTCCTCCGGTGCCGCACTGAAAGCGCCAGCGACGTTTTCCGCCTATGCCGCCTCCAAGGCCGGCATGCACGCGCTGATGTCGTCGCTGGCGGACGAACTCGGCGAGCATGGCATTACCGCCAACGTGATTGCCCCGGGGTTTCTGGACACCGCGCGTATTGACACGCTGCGTGATCCGACGAAATGGGAACAGCGCCTGTCGACGATCCCGATCAGGCGGCCCGGCACAGTGGAAGAGGTCGCAGACCTGGTGCGCTATCTGTGCGGGCCCAGCGCGCGCTGGATCAGCGGCGACGTGCTGCTGATGACCGGCGGCGAAGTGCGGCGAGCCGCGCGCTGAAGCGGGGTGCAGGGCCGATCCG
>Ga0316195_10001603_pt1 | contig 10265 bp, 10 predicted proteins | sample Phised1_MG_FD_204937 | JGI IMG/M metagenome (GOLD analysis project Ga0316195, IMG submission 204937) | Coastal sediment microbial communities from Maine, United States - Phippsburg sediment 1 | ecosystem: Environmental > Aquatic > Marine > Coastal > Sediment | place: USA: Maine | collected...
CAGCGTCATCTTCGGAGAGCTTCGAGGAGGCAGTTCGCCACGGTATTAGCAAAATGAGCAAATCTGTGGACAATATCGAGGGCGCCTGGGTTAAGGAGCAAAAAGTTGTTGTAAAAGACGGTGAAGTCACCGCGTATCGTGTGACAATGAAGGTCACATTTATCGTTAATTAATGTGGATCACTTGCTCAAGTAATAGTCTGAAAGACAGGAGATAGAAATGGCAGGTAAGTTTGAAATTTATAAAGACAAGGCCGGTGAATTCCGATTCCGGCTCAAAGCGGGCAACGGCCAGAATATTCTGGGTAGCGAAGGCTACAGCGCCAAAGCCAGCTGCCTGAACGGCATCGAATCGGTTAAGAAGAATTCGCAAAACCCGGATCGCTTCAACAAGAAGACCACAGCGTCCGGTAAATTCAGTTTCACCCTGTGTGCTTCGAACGGACAGTGTATTGGCACGAGCCAGAGCTACTCATCTGAGTCCGGTTGTGACAACGGCATGAAGAGCGTTGCTGAATGCGCGCCGGGTGCGGCTACCGACGACCAGAGCTAGCATCAGGACAGTAGCAAGACCGTTTGCTACAAAAACCGGCGGCACGCAAGTGCCGCCGGTTTTTTTTGCGCGTGTGCTTTGGCTTCTATAGTCTGGGCAGCTTCGGTCAACGATGTGGTCAGACAAAAATGGCGAAAAAAAACTGGTCGATTGATTCCCTGGTCCTGATTTTCTCATTCATTGTGTTCGCACAATTGCTCTCCTACATCATTCCGCACGGCGAGTTCGAGCGCGTTCCCGCGACGGATAATCCGGATCGCATGGTTGTCGTTGATGGTACCTTCGCGAACCTGAGCGCTGAAGACAGTACCACTCTGCCGCCGTGGCATTTTTTGATGGCCATCACGGACGGCCTCGAGTCGGCGCAGGGCATCATCTTTCTTATTTTTCTGGTTGGTGGCGTGATCGCCGTGCTGCGCAGGACCGGGGCTATTGACGCTGCGTTGCATGGTGCTGTGGAACGACTAGGTAAAAGTCCGTGGCTGCTCATCGGCGGCTGCCTGCTTTTGTTCAGTATCGGGTCGTTCACGATCGGCATGGGCGAGGAGTATGTGCCGCTGGTTCCCATCATCGTGACGATGAGCCTGGCGATGCGCATGGACGCGATTGTTGCGATGGGTATGGTGTGGGTGCCCTATGGGATTGGCTGGGCCTGTGCCGGAATCAATCCCTTTGGTGTGCTCATCGCACAGAACATCGCGAGTGTCCCATTGACGTCCGGTTGGTCATTCCGGCTGCTCATGATGTTCGCGTTCCTGGCTGTGGCGTTTCACCATATCTATCGCTATGCAATGCGTGTCCAGGCCGACCCATCGACCAGCCTTGTCGCGCATGTTGACTACAGCACCGGATTCGAGGCGCCAGGCGACCTGCATTTCAACACCCGGCGTGTCGCAATTCTTGCCGTGTTCATTCTTGGTCTCGCAGCGTTTGTCTACGGCGTATCCGAGCATCATTGGTACATCGCTGAGCTCAACGCGATCTTCCTCGGTATCGGCCTGGTCGCGGCGGTCATCGCTGGACTGTCGGCAGGAGAGACAAGTCGCAGTTTCCTTGAAGGGGCGGCGGCCATGACCCCGGCCGCGCTGCTCGTCGGCTTCGCGCGCACCATCGAGGTTGTGATGTCTGACGGACAAATCATCGATACGGTCGTGTTTTCGATTGCCGGTCTGCTCGAAGGCCTGCCCGCCGAGGCGTCGGCACTCGGGATGCTCGTCGTGCAGACCATCTGCAATTTCTTCATTCCATCGGGCAGTGGCCAGGCGTTCGTAACGATGCCGATCATGTCGCCGCTGGCAACGTTGACTGACGTTCCGCAGCAAACCGCGGTCCTTGCCTACCAGTTTGGTGACGGGTTCACGAACATGATCATACCGACGAGTGCGCTGGTCATGGGTGCGCTCGCGCTGGGCAAGGTGCCTTACGCGGCGTGGTTCCGCTTTGTCGGTCCGTTGCTGCTAAAGATGTTTGCGCTGGCTGCCGTGTTCCTTGTCGTGTCCATGCACATCGGGACGAGCTTCGGGTTTCATAGCTAGTTGACGCCTGTCAGGCGCGCCGATACCAGGTCACGCCGTCAGCATCATTCTCTGCAGACATGTCGCCTGTGTTGCAGAGGTAGTTAAGGTGCGACAGCGCTTCGCCAGCTGCCATGACCCGGTTGCCGTCACTGATGTTCGAGTTGAACAACTCGCCGAAGACGTCGACAGCACGGCGAGGTTCCTTGCTGGTCGCAAGGAGCTTGTCGAGATTGTCGGTGTGTTCCTTGCGCAGTTGCTGAAGGCGTATATGCGCGCCACGAAATGGCTTGCCGTGCGCCGGTAATACCAGCACATCTTCCGGTAGCGCGCGCTCGAGTTTATCGATTGAGTCGAACCAGTCGCGCAGCGGATTCGCCTGCGGCTTGGTCGGCCATATGCTGACGTTTGGAGAAATCGTGGGCAGGATCTGGTCGCCAGAGATCAGGATATTACGAGCGCGGTCAAAGAGGCACGCGTGTTCGGGGGAGTGGCCGCGGCCAACGATGACTTCCCATTCCTGGCCGGCAAACAGCCACTTTTCTCCGTCCTGCATGCGTTTGTAGGAATGGGGTAACTCGCCGACGACCCTGCCGAACATGCCGAATCGCTTTTTATACAGCACGAGCTGTTCTTCGGAAAAACCGGCAGCCTTGTAGAAGCGCACCCCTTCCTCGGGAGCGTCTTTTCCCGTATCGCTGGTGAGCACGCGACAGAGCATGTATTCCTCGCGCGTCATCCACAGGTCCACGTTGAACTTGTCGACCAGCCAAGCGGCACAGCCAACGTGGTCCGGGTGCAGGTGCGTTGCAATGACATGGGTTGCGGGATCGTGGCGCATGGCCGTCTCAAATGTTGTGCGCCAGACGTCACGGCTTGCGGGTATGTCGACACCCGTATCGACGATGACCCAGCCGCCGTCATCGCGCAGCAGCCACAGGTTGATGTGGTTCAGCGACATTGGCAGCGGCATACGCAGCCAGGTGATGCCATCCGCCATGGCAAGGGTCTCGCCCTCCCTGGGGCGCGACGTGTGCTCGTATTCAATACCTGCCATGGGCGGATACTCGCACGTCACCCGGTGGCGCGCATCTCCTCTACCGCCTGCTCCTTGACCGGTCCGAATCCTCTTACCTCAAGGTAAGCCTGAACCCGGGTCAGCAGTGCATCGTAATTGGCAGCATCGAGTGTCGGCAGTGCGTCATTGAGCAGGCTTTCGAACTCGGTGATGAGCTCACGTTCCATACGGCGCTCGGCGGTGTACCCGAAGACGTCGAACGCAGTACCGCGCAGTCCTTTCAGGCGCGCGAGCACTCTGAAGACCGGCAGGATCCAGGCGCCGAATTCGCGCTTCAGTGGCCTGCCGCGCGCATCCTTCCTGCCGCCGAGCAACGGCGGTGCAAGGTGGAATCTGAGCTTCGCACTGTCGCCGAAGTCGCGACGCACTGACGCCAGGAACTCAGGACTCGTGTGCAGGCGTGCGACCTCGTACTCGTCCTTGTAGCTTAGCAAGCGAAACCAGGCCCTTATCACGGCGCGGCTCAGACGGTCGCTGTCGCCAATGGATGCCTCTGCTGCCCGCACCTTTTCGATCAGTGCAACATAGCGGTCGGCCAGGGTGGAATTCTGATAGCCAACGAGAAACGCGCGGCGGTCCTCGATCATGTTTTCAAGTGAATCGTTCCTGGCTTCCTCGTTTACCCCAAGCAAATTCTCGATAGCGGCGGGGTCGTGTGCAGCGATGCGTCCCCATATGAATGCCTGCTTGTTTGCGTCGATTTTCACGCCGTTGAGCTCGATGGCGCGCAGCAGGGCTTCGAGCGAGACCGGGATCATGCCTTTCTGCCAGGCGCAGCCGGTCATGATGATGTTGGCGTAAATCGTGTCGCCCATGAGCCGTTCGGCGAGCCGGTTCGCATTCATTGATGACAGGTTGCCGGTGCCTATTGCAGACTCGATGGCTGCGAGCCTCGCATCGACGCGCAGGTTGGCATCGCGTTGCCGGATGACATCGCCGGTGTGCATCTCCGCCGAATTGACGACGGCGCGAGTATGGCCGCGCTGGTAAGTGATCGAAGCCTTCGGCGATGAACTGACCACAAGGTCGCAGCCAATCAGCGCATCGGCGCTGGCCGGTTCGATTCTGACCTGGTTGATATCGCCGGGCTGTGCGCCGATACGCAGGTAGCTGAGGACCGGGCCGAACTTCTGCGCGAAGCCCATGAAGTCGAGTTCGCTGGCACCTTTACCTTCCAGATGAGCGGCCATCGTGATGAGCGCACCGACGGTGACTACCCCGGTACCGCCCACACCAGTCACCAGCAGGTCGTAGCACGAGTCGATAACCGGGATGTCCGCGTCGGGCAGGGCATCGCCAAGTGCTTTTAACTCATCCTGGTACGCGACCGCGGCCTGCGCTCGTTCGATCTTGCCCTCCACGGTCACAAAGCTCGGACAAAAGCCGTTTACGCAGGAGTAGTCCTTGTTGCAGCTGTTCTGGTCGATTTGGCGTTTTCGCCCGAACTTCGTTTCCTTCGGCACCACGGACAGGCAGTTCGATTCGACCGAACAGTCGCCACAGCCTTCACAGACGAGTTCGTTGATCACCACGAACTTGTCAGGGTCTTCGAGCTTGCCGCGTTTACGACGGCGTCTTTTTTCAGTGGCGCAGGTTTGCGCGTATATGAGCACGGTGACGCCCGGTATTTCGCGTAGCTCCCGCTGCACGCTGTCGAGTTCGCGACGGTGAGAGATTGTCGTTCCTGCCGGGAAATCGCCAAAGCTGAAGAGCTCGGGTTCGTCGGAAATAACCGCGATGCGATCGACGCCCTCGGCGCGCATGGCGTGGGCGATACTCTGCACGGACAATGGACCGTCGACAGGCTGGCCACCCGTCATTGCGACGGCATCGTTAAACAGGATCTTGTAGGTGATATTGGTGCCGGCTGCGATGGATTGCCTGATGGCCAGCGAGCCTGAGTGGTAGAACGTGCCATCGCCTAGATTCTGGAAGACGTGCTCGCCGCCGTTGAATTTCGAGCGCGCAATCCAGTTCACCCCTTCGCCGCCCATCTGGATCAGGCCGTCTGTTTCACGTCCCATCCAGCTCGCCATGAAATGACAGCCGATGCCGGCCAGCGCCTTGGATCCTTCCGGTACTTTCGTCGATGTGTTGTGTGGACAGCCGGAACAGAAGTAAGGCATTCGAGTCGCGCCTTCAACAACGATCGCGGTTCCACGATTCTGCTCGAGTTGCTCCGCGAGGCGGCGGAATCGATTGCCGCCGAACTCCCTGTCCAGGCGACTGGCAACAATAGGGGCAAGTTGCAGGGGTGACAGTTCGCCGACCCAGGGAACGAGACGCATCCCGTTTTCATCTGCCTTGCCCGACATGTGTTTGGGCTTCCGGCCAGGGTAGTCGTAAAAGTATTCCTTGAACTGGCTTTCGATAATGCCGCGCTTCTCCTCAACGACCAGAACCTCGTTCTTGCCCTGTACAAAGTCCAGGGCGCCCTGGGGTTCAAGGGGCCAGACCATGCCGACCTTGTAAACGTCGAGCCCGATTCGTGCTGCTTCCGCCGCGTCGATGCCGAGCAGGCGGAGTGCTTCCATCAGGTCGAGATGCCCCTTGCCGGTCGTCACGATGCCGAAACGTGCGTTCGGCACATCAAAGATCTTGCGGTCGATCGGGTTGGCGGCGGCGAACGCCAGCGTCGCGGCTTTCTTCGCCTCGAGTCGTTCCTCGATCTGTGGTCCGGGGAAGTCCGGCCAGCGGTAGTGCAGGCCGGTCGGCGGCACGACAAAGTTGCTCGGGGTTACGAACTGCCGATAGGGCGGTAGTTCTACCGACATCGCGGATTCGACCGTTTCGGTGATCGCTTTGAAGCCTACCCACATGCCGGAGAAACGCGACAGGGCGATGCCGTACAGGCCGTACTCGAGATACTCGGCGACACTGGCCGGATTCAGGTGCGGCATCATGAACGTGAGGAACGCGACGTCAGATTGATGCGGCATGGAAGACGAGACGCAGCCGTGGTCATCGCCCGCGACCACCAGGACGCCACCCGTCGGCGAACTGCCATAGGCGTTGCCGTGCTTCAGCGCATCGCCGGCACGGTCGACACCCGGTCCCTTGCCGTACCAGATACCAAAAACACCGTCGACGGTTTTGTTCGGATCGGTCTCGACCTGCTGTGAACCGAGCACAGCGGTGGCGGCGAGGTCTTCGTTGACGGCCGGCAGGAACTCGATGTTGCTCTCTTCCAGGAACCGACGGGCGCGCCAGAGTTCCTGGTCCACCATGCCGAGCGGGGATCCCCGGTAGCCGCTGATAAAGCCCGCCGTGTTGAGGCCGGCTGCCACATCCACGGTGCGCTGCATGAGCGCGATTCGGACCAGCGCCTGTGTGCCGGTCATGAGGACGCGACCGGACTCGCGCCGGTAGCGATCAAGCAGTTCGTAGTTATCAAGCATAGTCGGGAAGTATTGCAGGTCGGGCGCGAGAAAGGGTGCCTATCGTTCCGCATAAAGACGGATTTTGGGTATAATATGCCGAATAGTTGAAAAAAACGGGATAGTATTGATGCTTGACGGTAAAGACCGACGAATTCTCTCGGAGCTCCAGCTGGACAGCCGTCTCACGATGCAGGAACTGGGCGAGCGTACCGGCATGTCGAGTTCGGCCTGCTGGCGCCGCGTAAAGAGCCTGGAAGAAGCGGGCATCATTGACCGCTACGCGGTCGTTCTAAATCGTAACAAAGCGGGCTTTGGCTTCTCGTCGGTAGTGCATGTTTCGCTGGCACGTCACGAACAGGAAAACGTCGACCGATTCATTCGCGAAGTGCATCGCCATCCCGAAATACTCGAGTGTTTCGCGACCAGCGGTGAAGCCGATTTCCATCTGCGCGTCGTCGTTGCAGACATCGACGCCTACAACGCCTTTCTGGACAATTTCATATTTCGCCTGCCCGGCGTGTCGCAGGTTCGATCCAACATTGTGCTCAAAGAGATCAAGGCCGACACGGCATTGCCCCTTAAGTAGAACTGCGATGAATACGGGTCGAAATTCTCTCGCACTAACCGCTTGATAAGCGCTCTAAAGCAACCCGCCGAGTGATAAACTAATCCAAATATTGCCACTGACCCAAAGTGGCCCATCGCAGGAACAGGGCTAGAACGCCTCGTGGCGTCGTAGTCCCAGGAGACACCATGAAACAGAATGTTCACAACATCGAACGTGTTGTCCGCGTCATTGTCGGACTGGCCATCATCAGCCTGGTATTCATCGGGCCGCAGTCAGCCTGGGGTTGGGTGGGATTGATTCCGTTGGCAACGGGAATCATCGGCTGGTGCCCGCCTTATGCGCTGTTCGGATTCAGTACGTGCAAGACGCCGAAGTAGATCGCCCGAAAACAAGCGTTGGAAGCCGCCGTACAGGAATCGCAAGCCGATTCAGCTGATGCTATACGCCGCATACGGTTCAAACTTACACCCGGTCAGGCTGGCTGATCGTATCTCTTCAGCACAGCTGGTTGGCACCACTTGTCTGCCGAATTGGTCTCTCCGCTTTCACAAGAGAAGCGAAGACGGGTCAGGAAAATGCACTATCCTCATTGGTGATGATGGTGTTCACTTTGCAATCTTCGATATAAGCGCTGAGGACAAGCTGACTCTCGATAAGATAGAGGGACTCGGGAATGGCTACTCCGAGATCTCACTGAGCATTCCGGGCATTGGAATCTGCGTTTCGTATGTTGCGGAAGAGTCATACATTGACGACTCCCTTCGGCCCTATGACTGGTACAAGGAACTGGTATTGGCGGGGGCGAGATTTAACCGATTTCCCGACCACTATTTGAAAGAGATTGAATCTGTTCAAGCGCTCCCCGACCCAAGTCCAGAGCGGAGTGCCAGGCAGTGGGCGGTGGTTGAAATGGTCAGGGCTGGCTCCTGCTAGTGTTCCGCAATCGATGCCCATGAACGAGATCAAGTATCGACGCCTGCAATCTCTGCTTACGCTAGTGGGGTTCTCCGGGATTGTCTTGCTATTCGTGCCTTTCGCCAAGGGGATTGATGTTTCTGACGGGTGGGAGTGGATAGGGCCTTTCATCATTCCAGGTATCGTTCTTCCGTTTCTGATTTCATTTGGCTATTTGATTTGGATTCTCGTTGGGCGATTGCCACGTTGGGCGAACCTGGCTGGTTATCTGGTCGCTATTGCGACAAGCGCCGCTGCTATGGCAGCTGCCGAGTGGGGTTCGCCGTTTGGCGGCAATATTGAATCGGTGGTTTTTTCACTAACGATCTTTTTAGTGGTGCCAGCTATATGCATTTCTTTCGGGGTGGTTCGAGGACTGACGGGCGATATTCCGGTAAAGGGGCTTGCGGCATCGCAGAGCATCTATGCGCTCTACATGGGTTGCTACCTGGAGATTGTGTCACCGCTTACGTACGACATCGGCGCTTGGCTGGGCGGATTAACTATCGCGGCGTACTTTATACAGATTGGATTAGTCGTAGACCGCATTAAATGGTTACCGGTATTTATCGCACCTTCAGTAAGCGTGCTCGTGATCCATTATTTCAATCGCTCTGGCACGTTGTAGAAGTGACTTTGCAGTTGGCATTGCAAATGTCTCTTTCTGGTCGGAGTAAGAATGTCAAATCTAATCGTGGTGAAGACGCATCTCAGCTGATTCTGCGCTTTTCAATTCGCCAACAGGTGAAGTACAGCAGGAGTGGAAGCCACAAGACGAGAAAAACGGGATTCAGGACGCCTTTGGCACTGAAGCCGCCTGAAACATTTCCGGGTAACAAACCCAGGAACAGTATTGTGAAGAAACATCCCAAGACGATCGCCCCAAGGACTGAGCCTGTGCGCTCCCATTTGAGCGCCAGGAACATAGCCAGCGCATAGATTCCCATCAGCACTAATCCGAACGCGGCGAACGGTGTCAGTGAGTCGGAGGATGGGTTGCGCCCTTCCAGGAAGTATCCAAAGAACATAAACAGCAGGAAACCAGCCATGATCACCCCGAGCACCCGAGCTGACCACCTAATCACTGCTGTTACTGCTTTGCTACCTTCTTTTTCTGTCGTCATGGGATCATTCTTTGGCACGGGGCCGAAGCACATGTTGTCTGTGCACCCTATATCTCATGCGCTTGAGAATGGAATACTGGATTGTACTAGTCATTTGCGGGAGTCATCCTACAACTCTGGATAACGGCTGTTGGCCGAACCGAGACGGCCGCCTGGTTTGCGCTATACTTTTCGCTACTGACCTAAAGCAGCCACTGACTACAAGCGAGTTATCCGATCTGTCTGGCCAAAATTATTATCTCATTGCGCCCTCAGCCGTTTCGCTGTTTCATGGTCTTCATCTTTGCCCGGGAGAAATAATATGAACGAAGTAGTAATCAAAGATATTCAAATGCCGTTTTTGTCAATGGTCACGTTCATGGTCAAATGGACATTGGCTGCGATTCCGGCAATGATCATGATCGCTATTTTGATCGGAGTGTTAACAGCGATCCTTGGCGGAATGTTCGGTATGGGTGCGTAGTAACCGGGACCTCGCAGTCATCTTAGACAGGTGGCTTTGCCTGTCGAACAGGGAATGGTTATTTGATCGTCAGGATGATTCTGCAACTCTTGGTCCTGGGGTTCTCTGCGCAGGTCATCGCAGCGGAGACGCTCTCGCTTGGAAACCTGGAAGCAGCAAAGTCGTACGACTATTGCGCGTGGGTGCATGATGACAAAGCTGACGCAGCTTTTCTTCCTGACGTTTCGGCCTACATCGTCAAAGACGCGAGCGATGTTGATCTGGACAACCTGCCTTCCGCGATCGTGATTGATGCGGGCATGCGTGTCGCAAAAAGCTCAACTGACATGCGAGAGTGCGAAGAAACCTTTTCGGTGGGTCGCCGGCTCGTTTCCTCTATTCGCAAGCAGAGCGAAAAGGGGCTGCGCAGGCAAGCCAGGTTCAAGAAGTCAAAGAGCGAAGAAATCAGGGCGATTCAAAGTGAGATTACGATGCTCTGGTTGGAAGATCAGTTGGCACGCGCCGCGTATATCCAGACCCAGACTTCCAGCAAGACTGATGCTCGCCACTGGGCCCACCGTATTGCTACCGCCGATGCCGTTGCGATTGATGAGAAATCATCTGGATATCTGCGAGAACTGCTTTCCAGGTTC
>Ga0316195_10001604_pt1 | contig 10263 bp, 9 predicted proteins | sample Phised1_MG_FD_204937 | JGI IMG/M metagenome (GOLD analysis project Ga0316195, IMG submission 204937) | Coastal sediment microbial communities from Maine, United States - Phippsburg sediment 1 | ecosystem: Environmental > Aquatic > Marine > Coastal > Sediment | place: USA: Maine | collected...
CGGGACAAAGGCCGCAGTTCGACGAGTACACGCTGGTGCTCGAGGGCAGCCTCACGGTCGAGAGCGAGAGCGGTTCGCTGCAAGTTGCGGCGGGCCAGGCAGTGCACGCACTGGCCGGCGAGTGGGTACGTTATTCGACCCCTCAGGGCGCCACCTACGTCGCAGTGTGCCTGCCAGCCTTCGCGCCCGATACCGTTCACCGCGACGCGTAAGTCTCCCGTGGCATCCATCAACCTCCGCCCGACGCGGCTGTTCATCGTGCTGTCGGGGCTGTTCCTGACCAACGCCCTGATGGCCGAGTTCATCGGCGTGAAGATCTTCGCCCTCGAGGAGACAATCGGCTTGCCACCCTTCGACTGGCGCCTGTTCGGGCAGTCCGGGTCGCTCTCGTTTACCGCTGGCGTGATGCTCTGGCCGGTCGTGTTCATCATGACCGACATCATCAACGAGTATTTTGGCGTTCGTGGCGTGCGCTTCATTTCATGGCTCGCCGTTGGCTGCATTTCCTACGCCTTCCTCTTCGCCTACCTGGCGATCGGGCTGGTGCCGGCTTCATGGTGGGTTGGGGTCGCCGCCAGCCGTGGAGTGCCCGACATGCAAGCCGCCTTTGCGGCCACCTTCGGGCAGGGCCTGTGGACCATCGGTGGGTCGGTCGTCGCCTTCCTGATCGGTCAGCTCGTCGACGTCGTGATCTTCCATCGCATTCGTGCGGCGACCGGTGAGCGCTGGATCTGGTTGCGCGCGACTGCCTCGACGGCCGTTTCACAGCTGGTCGACAGTTTCGTGGTGCTCTACATAGCGTTCGTGCTCGGCCCCCAGCAATGGCCGATCGATCTCTTCCTGGCCGTCGGCACGGTCAACTACGGCTACAAGATGCTGATGGCGGTGCTGCTGATACCGCTGATCTACCTTGGCAGGCGAATCATCGAAGGGTACCTTGGGCCGGCCGATGCCGAGCGCCTGAAAGCGGAAGCGGCAGCGTGAAATCGGGGACAGTTTACCTATTTGCGTTCAGTTGCTCGCCTGCGCTCTCTCTGCCCATTCAAATAGGTAAACTGTCCCCGATTTCCAAAGCCAGTCCCAAGTTCTTGCAACTCACGACTCACTGCTCGCCGTTCACGACTGAGAATGTTCTGACTATCCGCTAAGTTTCTCAGTGCAACAACGCCATCATCTGCCGGCGATAGCGGTGGACCAGTTCCTGCTGGTCGGCCAGCAGGGTGAATGCAGCCAGGAGGCTCTTGCGCGCGATGCCGTCTGCGAAGTCCCGGTCCTGGCGCAGCAGGGCCAGCCAGCGATCCAGTGCCCGTTCGGCCTGGCCGGCCATGAATTCGCGGGCCGCAAGCTGATGGATCGACTTGAGGTCTGACGCATCGGCCTCTACCTTGCGAGACAGCTCCTCGATCGGGGGTGCGTCCGCCACGGCCTTTGCCAGCAGCAGGCGGGATTCCACCGCCTTGAGCTGCGGCGATTCGATGGCCTGCAGCGGCAGCTCGGCAAGCTGGTTTTCTGCTTCGCCGGTGCGCCCGGCCAGGATCAGCGCGTCGATCAGCTCGACGCGGATCGCGTCGTTGGCGGGCTCTTGCTGGAGCGCCCTTTCCAGCAGCAGGACGGCTTCCGGCGCGCGGTCCTCCCCGAGCAGGCGGATCGCTTCGGCGCGCAGCTTGTCGGATGGCCGCTCCAGGTACCTCTCGAGCATGGCCCGGATTGCGCTTTCGGGCTGGACACCGATGATCTCGTCCACGGGCTGGCCGTGGCGGAAAGCCCTGAGCGTCGGCAGGCTGCGGATGTCGTATCGGCCTGCCAGCCCGGGCTCGGCCTCCGTGTCCACCTTGACGATCCTCGCGCGGCCCGCATAGTCGGCCGCAATGCGCTCCAGCACCGGCGCCAGCATCTTGCAGGGCCCGCACCAGTCCGCCCAGAAATCCACCAGCACGGGCAGGTTGCGGGATGCGTCCAGGACCTCTGCAGCGAATGTCCGACCGGTCGCCTCAAGGATGTGTTCGCTCATGACCAGACCTGTAAATTCCCGTGTATCGGCAGACTACATGGGTTCAAAGGCCGCCGAATCAAGGTTTGTCCAGTGCAAGGACCCACCCCACAGTGGCCTGAACCGGCCGCTGCGGATAGACTACCGCGCCCCGAAAACAGGACAAGGGAGTTCGAGGATGCAAGGGATCAAGGGATTCGCTTTCGCGCTGGCAGTGCTCGCGGTATCGCCTGCCCACGCTGACTGGTCCGGCAAGGGCGAGCTCGGCGGCGTCTTGGCGCGCGGCAACACGGAGACGGAGACGATCAACGGCAAGATCGACATGACCACCAAAGTCGAACGCTGGACCCATCAGGCCGGCTTTTCGGTCCTTCGTACGGTCAACGATGGCGTCACGTCGGCGAATCGCTGGGAATTGCGCGGCGAGTCGGACTACCGGCTCACGGAGCGGAGCTACGTCTTTGGCACCTTGCGCTACGAGGACGACGAGTTCACCGACTACAACTACCAGGCCACGGCCTCGCTCGGCTATGGCTACAAGTTGATCGACCATGAGAAGACCAAGCTCGACGGCAAGATCGGTGTCGGTTACCGGCAGTCGGAACTTCGTGTATCGGGGGATTCGCAGGACGAAGCCATCGTTCGCGGCGCGCTCGACTATTCGCACCAGCTGACCGATACGACGGATATCACCAACAAGTTCCTCGTGGAGGCGGGCTCCGACAACACCTACCTGCAGAACGTGCTGAGCCTGGCGGTCAAGATGAACGCATCCCTGGCGCTGGGCCTGAGCTATGAAATCCGCCACAACACCGACGTGCTGCCGGGCACCGAGAAGACCGACCAGATCCTGACGGCCAACCTGGTCTTCGGCTTCTGAGCGTCGGCCGGACCTGAGCGATACGGCAGTGGCGCGCCCGATCACTCCCACCCTGGCGGTCGACCTCATCATCGAACTGGCCGATCGGCCGGGGCGACCGGTCGTCCTGATCGAGCGGCGTAACCCGCCGCATGGCTGCGCACTGCCCGGTGGATTCGTCGATGTCGGCGAGACGGTCGAGGACGCGGCCCGGCGTGAAGCGCTGGAGGAAACGGGGCTCGACGTCGAATTGGTTTGCCTGCTCGGCGTCTATTCGGATCCGGGCCGCGACCCGCGCGGCCACACCGTCAGCATCGTCTACGTGGCCGAGGCCCAGGGCGATCCACGGGCGGGAGATGACGCCGCCGGGGTGCTGGTGACCGGGCTGAACGCGCTGCCGAGCCTGGTTTTCGATCATGCCAGGATCCTGGCCGACTACGCAGCCAGGCGTCGTGGCCAGAACGCGCAGGACGGCTAGGGAAGCTCTGCGGGGCTTCCCTGGTCGATCGGCTCGAAGCGGGCCTGGAAGAAGCGCAGATAGCGCGGTTCGTAGACCATCTGCATTCCCGTCGTCGACTGACGCGATTCGTACACGGCGGCGACCGATTCGGCCGTCAGATCCATGTGCGCCTGGGTGTAGACGCGCCGCGGAATCGTCAGCCGTACCAGCTCGAGAGCGGGGTAGTGGTGATCACCCGTTTCCGGGTCGCGCCCCGCCGAGACGATGCCGCGTTCCATCGCGCGCACGCCCGAGTCGGCATACAGGTTGGCCGCCAGCGTCTGGGCCGGGAACTGGTCCTGGGGAATGTGCGGGTAAAAGGCCTTCGCATCCAGGTAGACAGCATGACCGCCGATCGGCCTGACGACCGGCACGCCCATCGCCATCAGCTTGTGGCCGAGGTACTCGACCTGACCGACGCGCGCGTGGATATGGTCGTCATCGACCGACTCGACGATGCCGCGCGCCATGGCCTCCATGTCGCGGCCGGCCATGCCGCCGTAGGTATGCAGGCCCTCGTAGACGACTACCAGGTTGCTGGCTTCTTCGTAAAGCGATCTGTCGTTCACCGCGAGCCAGCCGCCGATGTTGACCAGCGCGTCCTTCTTGCCGCTCATCGTGCAGCCGTCGGTATGACTGCAGAACTCCTTGAGGATGGATGCGACGCTCTTGTCCGCGTAGCCCGGTTCCCGCTGCTGGATGAAATAGGCGTTCTCGACGGCGCGCGTGGCGTCGAGCATGACGCGGATGCCGTGACGACGCGTCAGTTCCCGGGTCGCCTTGATGTTGGCCATGGACATCGGCTGGCCGCCTGCCATGTTTACCGTGCCGGCGACGCAGACGTAGGGGATGCGTTCTGCACCGACCTCGAGGATCAGCCTCTCCAGCGCTTCGAGATCCACGTTGCCCTTGAAGGGGCTTTCGTCGTTCGGGTCGTGCGCTTCCCGGACGATGACGTCCACGAAGCTGCCACCGGCCAGTTCCTGGTGCAGCCGCGTCGTCGTGAAATACATGTTGCCGGGCACGACGTCGCCGGGCTTGATCAGGATTCGCGACAGCAGGTTCTCGGCGCCGCGACCCTGGTGGGTCGGCACCACGTAGCGGTAGCCGTAGTGCTGCTGGATGGCTTCCTCGAGGTGGTAGAAATTCCGGCTGCCTGCATAGGCCTCGTCGCCGAGCATCATCCCCGCCCACTGCCAGTCGCTCATCGCGCTGGTTCCACTGTCGGTCAGCAGATCGATGTAGACCTCCTCCGAGCGCAGCAGGAACGTGTTGTAGCCGGCGACCTCGAGCGCCTTCTGGCGCTGCCCGGCTGTCAGCATGCGGATCGGTTCCACGACCTTCACCTTCCAGGGTTCCGCCCAGGAGCGGCGGCGGGAAAGTGGGCTGTTTTCGCTGGCAGGGGTGTCCGGATTCATGTCGGGTTCCTGGGAACTGTCGTCGCGAGGAATGGGGCCGCTTTGGGCGGGCCGCCGAGAGGTTAGGGCCGGTCGCGACATTCCGCGATTCGCGATTTCCACGCGACCGGCCCGGGCGGCCACCCGCTGCCGTCCGCGACAGCGGTGGAACGCTCAGACCTTGCGCGTACGCGCCGCCGGGGCAGGATCGACCGGCTCGGGGGGCAGCGCAAAGGCGTGAGTGGATTTCACCTCTTCCATGACGAAATAGGTGTGTGTCTGCTCAACGCCCGGCAGTGCGGCGATTCGCTCGCCCAGTATCCGCCGGTAGGCTTCCATGTCTGCGACGCGCAGCTTGACCAGGTAATCGAAGCCGCCGGCGACCATGTGGCATTCCTGGACCTCACGCAGCTCGGTCACGGCCTGCTTGAAGCGATCGAAGACGTCGGGCGTCGTGCGGTCCAGGCGGATCTCGACGAAGGCAAGCAGGCGCGCGCCGAGCTTGTGCGGGTCGAGGTGGGCGGCATAACCGCAAATGAAGCCGAGCCGCTCCAGGCGGCGTACTCGCTCGACGCAGGGGGTGGGGCTGAGGTGCACGCGCCGCGCCAGCCCGGCAAAGGAAATCCTGCCGTCGTCCTGGAGGATCTCGAGAATCTTTTGGTCCAGTCGATCCATCTGGAAAATATCCTCCAAAATTAGATACTAGACTGCCATTTGGCATGAATACCAATGTAAACAACCATAAGAATGAACTAATTTAGAGAAAACCACTACCCATGTGGTTGAAATAATGTCGCACCCCCGCGGGGACAGCGCGAATCCATCGACAGACGTTTGGGAGCAGACCGTGACCGACTTTCTCTGGCCAGGCGGCGTTTCGGGCGAGACATCCATAGGGCGGGGGATCAATCGCCTGTTCCTGGCCGAGGAAACGGCGGTGGTCCGGGAGCTGCTGCCCAGGGCGCGGCTCGACGCGGCGGGCGCCGAGCGGGTAGTGAAGAACGCCGTGGCGCTGGTCGAGGCGGTACGTGTCGATCGCGAGGGCACGGCCGGCATCGAAGCCTTCCTGCAGCAGTACGACCTCGGTTCCCGCGAGGGCGTCATCCTCATGTGCATCGCCGAGGCGTTGCTGCGAATCCCGGATCCGGACACGGCCGACCGGCTGATCGCAGACAAGATCACTTCCGGCAACTGGGGCGACTACCTCGGCGAGGCGGACTCGCTGTTCGTCAACGCGTCGACCTGGGGACTGATGCTGACCGGCAAGATCGTGCGTCCCGGGCCGTCCGACCTGGAAAGCCCATCGTCGTTCCTGTCGCGGCTTGCCGGGCGGATCGGCGAACCGATGGTGCGGGCGGCGTTTCGCCAGGCCATGCGCATCATGGGTCACCAGTTCGTCATGGGGCGCAGCATGGACGAGGCGCTCAAGCGGGCTTCGTCCAGCGATAACACCCGCTATCGCTACACCTTCGACATGCTGGGCGAGTCGGCCCTGACCATGAAGGATGCCGACCGCTACTTCGAGGCCTACTCGACGGCAATTCACCAGGTCAGTGCGATTGCGCGAGCAGGCCTGCCGCCCGAGGCCTGGCCGTCCATCTCCGTGAAGCTCTCCGCATTGCATCCCCGCTACGAATACTCGAACCGCTCGGATGTCCTGAAGACGCTCGGGCCGCGGCTCGAGGCGCTGGCACTGGCGTCCATGAAGGCGGGCGTCGCCTTCACCGTGGATGCGGAGGAAGTCGATCGGCTGGAAATTTCCCTGGAACTCTTCGAGCAGCTGCTGTCGGCGCCTTCACTGGAGGACTGGGGCGGGCTGGGACTTGCCGTGCAGTCCTACCAGAAGCGGGGCCTGGACGTCCTCAGGTGGCTCGGCCGGCGAGCCGATGAGACCGGACGGATGATCAACGTACGTCTGGTGAAGGGCGCTTACTGGGACGCCGAGATCAAGCGGGCGCAGGAGCGGGGCCTGCCCGGTTATCCGGTCTTCACTCGCAAGCCGAATACGGATGTGTCTTTCCTCGCCTGTGCGCGCGAGCTGCTGGAAGGCACCGAGCGACTGTATCCGCAGTTCGCGTCGCACAATGCGCACTCCGTCGCCTGGGTGATGGAAGTCGCCCGGGCCAACGGCCGGCGCTTCGAGTTCCAGAGGTTGCACGGCATGGGCAAGGAGCTCTACGACCAGCTCAAGGATGATAGGGGCGAGCCGGTGCCTTGCCGGGTTTATGCACCCGTCGGGTCGCACGAGGACCTGCTGCCGTACCTCGTCAGGAGGCTGCTCGAGAACGGCGCCAATACCTCGTTCGTCAATCGCATCGTGGACGATCGGGTGCCGGCCGCCGATGTCGTCAGCGACCCGGTCCTCGAGGTCGAGAAGTTCAGCTCCATCCCGCATCCGCGCATTCCGTTGCCGCTGCGCATGTTCGGCAACGAACGCCCCAACTCGATGGGTATGAACCTCGCCGACGGCGTCGAGCAGGACCGGTTGGCCGAAGCCTGCCGCAAGGCCTGCGCCCGACCCTGGCGAGCGGTGCCGGTCGTCGGCGGCAAGGCGCGGCAGGGCTCGCCGCAACCGGTGACAAACCCGGCGGACCTGAGTGTCGTGGGCGAAGTGGTGGGGGCGGATGCCGCCCTGGTCGACGAGGCGCTCGCGATCGCCAGCAAGGCGCAACCTGCCTGGGACCGGCGGCCGGCGCTTGAGCGGGCCGCGATCCTCGAGCGGGCGGCAGACGCCTTCGAGGCAAATGGCGCCGAGCTCATGGCGATCTGCGTTCGCGAGGCCGGCAAGACCATTCCGGACAGCCTCGCCGAACTCCGCGAGGCTGTGGACTTCCTGCGCTACTACGCCGCCAGGCTGCGTGCCGACTTCGGCGTGCCGCTGGCTCTGCCGGGACCGACTGGCGAAAGCAACCGGCTGGAAATGCATGGACGCGGGGTGTTCGCCTGCATCAGTCCCTGGAATTTCCCGCTGGCGATCTTCACCGGCCAGGTGGCCGCGGCCCTGGCCGCCGGCAATGCGGTGCTGGCCAAGCCCGCGGAGCAGACGCCGCTGGTGGCGGCCGCGGCAGTCCGGCTGCTGCACGCGGCCGGCGTACCCGGCGATATCCTGCATTTCCTGCCAGGCCGGGGTTCCGTGATCGGCTCCCGCATGACCAGCGATCCGCGTCTGGACGGGGTTGCCTTCACGGGCTCGACCGATACCGCGCGTCTCATCAACCGGGCGCTGGCCGCACGCGATGCGTCCCTGGCGACCGTGATCGCGGAGACCGGCGGGCAGAACGCCATGATCGTGGACAGTTCCGCGCTGCTGGAGCAGGTGGTTCACGACGCCATCGCATCGGCTTTCAACGCCGCCGGGCAGCGTTGCTCGGCGCTGCGGGTGCTGTTCCTCCAGGAGGACATCGCCGAGCGCACGCTGGCATTGCTGGCCGGTGCCATGGACCTGCTCAAGGTCGGGGATCCGGGACTGCTGGAAACCGATGTAGGCCCGGTCATCGACGCGGGGGCACAACGTGACCTCGAGGCCCACGCGCAGCAGATCGTCAAGGGCGCGCGCTGGAGCCATCGCGTCAGTCCGGGCTCGACCCCGGCCCGGGGTAGCTTCGTCGCGCCGCTCGCAGTGGAGATCGGTGGCATCGGGGAGCTCGAGAACGAAGTCTTCGGGCCGATCCTGCACATCGTTCGCTACCGGGCAGAGGATATCGATGCGGTGATCGACTCCATCAACGCCACCGGTTTTGGCCTGACCCTGGGCGTGCACTCGCGCATTGACGGGTTTGCCCGGCGGATTGCGTCGCGGGCCCGGGTGGGCAACGTTTACATCAACCGGAACATCATCGGCGCGGTCGTCGGCGTGCAGCCCTTCGGTGGCTGTGGGCTGTCGGGCACCGGCCCCAAGGCCGGCGGGCCCCATTACCTGCATCGCTTCGCCACCGAGCGCACGGTCACGACGAACACCGCGGCAGTGGGCGGCAACACGGCCCTGCTGTCGATCGAGGAGTAGGCGGGCCGACGAGGTCGCGCCGATCAATCGTCCCCGGGTTCCGGCGCCGAGGCGCCGCGACGCGACTTCACGGCCGGCATCCGGCCCACCTCGCGCAGCTCACGCCGCAGCAGGAAGTCGATCTGGGCGTTGAGACTGCGCAGGTCGTCGTCCGCCCAGCGCCTCAACGAGGCCAGGATCTCTGGGTCGATCCGCAGCAGGAATGCGTCGCGCTTGGCCACCCGAGGGTCTCCGCAGGCCGGGGGAGCGCGGGCTCCCCGCAGCCTGTCAGGTGTAAAGCGATCCGGTGTTGATCACCGGCTGCGTGTGCTTGTCGCTGCACAGCACCACCAGCAGGTTGGAGACCATCGCCGCGCGTCGCTCGTCGTCGAGTTCGACGATGTTGTCACGGGCAAGGTGCTCGAGTGCCATCTGCACCATGCCGACCGCGCCCTCGACGATCTTGGTCCGTGCCGCGACCACCGCCTGGGCCTGCTGACGCTGCAGCATGGCGGCTGCAATTTCCTGCGCGTAGGCAAGGTGGCTGATGCGGGCCTCGAGGACCTCGACCCCCGCCTTGTCGAGCCGCTCCTGGATGTCCCGCTGCAGCTGCTCGCAGATCACGGCGGTGCTGCCGCGCAGCGACACCTCGTGCTCCTCGCTGTCGTAGGGATGGCGGGTGGCCATGTTGCGCAAGGCCGCCTCGGTCTGTACGGCGACGAAATCCTCGAAGTCGTCCACCTCGAACAGCGCCTCTGCCGTGTTGACCACACGCCAGACCACGACAGCGGAAATCTCGATCGGGTTGCCGTCGCGATCGTTGACCTTGGAGGGGCGGCCGTGTGTGCGGCTCCGCTCCTGCACAACCTTGCCGGCCGCATCCTTGCGCTCGGGCGTGTTGATCGAACCGGTCTCGAAGTTCCTGATCCGCAGGGAGATCTTCTTCTTGGTGTAGAAGGGATTGACCCAGAAGAAGCCGGACTCCAGCGCCGATCCCTTGTAGCTGCCGAACAGCAGCAGGACCCGCGCCTGGTTGGGCGCGATGGCCATGTAGCCGGCGAGTGAGATGAGGCCGAAGAGAACCAGCAGGACGCCGGTCACGACGGCCCAGCCGGATCCGGCCCCCATGCTCAGCGCATGCAGCGACAGCACCGTGTACCAGGGACCCCCGAGCAGCAGCGCGATACTGAAGATCAGTGGCACCCAACCCGATATGGGGCGATAAGTCCTTTCCTGAGTCATGTGGTTCTCCCGCCGTATGACGTGCTTGACATCAATATGATATCACAATGATATGCGACAGAAAAGTCCACGAAACTGACAATTATTTACTTTGAAAACAACGGGTCAGGATCTATTTCAAGGAAAGTACTGGAAGTCCGGGGTCGCATGGCCCGATTGCAGATCGCTCCAGTTCGCAAGCGGGACGAGCAGGCTGACGACCGCGCAGGTCGGCAACTCGCCGGGCGGGTCGCCTCCCGTCAGCAGCGCGGCGAAATGCGAGATTCCCGGGTTGTGTCCAAAAAGCATGAGGTG
>Ga0316195_10001605_pt1 | contig 10262 bp, 9 predicted proteins | sample Phised1_MG_FD_204937 | JGI IMG/M metagenome (GOLD analysis project Ga0316195, IMG submission 204937) | Coastal sediment microbial communities from Maine, United States - Phippsburg sediment 1 | ecosystem: Environmental > Aquatic > Marine > Coastal > Sediment | place: USA: Maine | collected...
GTATCTGCCGCTGGTACGACACGAGCAACAGCCCGGGTTTGGTCTTGCGCTGCGTAAGGAAACGCTGCATCGTCGCGGCATTATTTCGTCGCCAAGAGTTCGGGCCCCCGGTCCGTCACTTAGCGCTATTGACAAAAACGAACTGACGCGCCTGATTAGCCGTGTCGAGAAAAACATAGAGGCACTGTAAGTATGGATCTTGGACTAAAGGGAAAACGGGCACTTGTGCTGGCATCCAGCCAGGGACTGGGGCTTGGTGTCGCCAGCAAGCTGTGCGCAGAAGGCGCACGGGTCGTAATTTCAAGTCGCAACGAAGATAAGCTCGCCGCGATCGCAAAGGATTTGACCTCAGCTGGTTCCGGTAAGGCCGACTATGCCGTTGCCGATCTTTCCGATCCGGGCTCGGCCAGCAAGCTTTACGCCGCAGCCAGGGAAAAGCTCGGCGGAGTCGATATTCTCGTCAACAATACCGGCGGACCCCCGCCAGGTACGACTGACAAACCCGACACCGAATTATGGCGCACGCAAATCGACACGATGCTTATTCGCATCATCGAAATCACAAATTTGTGCATTCCGGATATGAAGGCGAACGGCTGGGGCCGAATCCTGACCATCGCGTCTTCCGGCGTTGTTCAGCCGATTCCAAACCTTGCAATGTCAAACACCATTCGTTCTTCGCTGGTAGGTTGGAGCAAGTCATTGTCGAACGAGTTGGCGGCGCACGGGGTTACAGCCAACATGTTGTTGCCCGGACGCATTCTGACAGCAAGGCTGGCACAGCTGGATGCTGCGAACGCCGAGCGACTCGGCAGGTCGGTGGAGGAGGTGTCTGCGTCCGAACAGGCAACAATTCCGGCCGGGCGGTACGGCACGGTCGACGAGTTCGGCAGCGTCGGTGCGTTTCTCTGCAGCGAGCCAGCGAGCTACATGACGGGTGGCTTGATCCGTTGTGACGGCGGCTCCATCAGGGGCGTTTGATTGCCATGCCCGAATTCGATCTGATCATCGCCAACGGCACAGTCGCCAACTCCGCAGAGACGTTCAGCGCCGATCTCGGGATTCGAAAAGGAAAAATTGCGGCGATAGGCAAGAATATTGGTGACGCTTCCCGGGTGATTGACGCGGCAGGTAAATATGTCCTGCCGGGGGGCATCGAGGCGCACTGTCACATTGAGCAGGAGTCGTCCAGCGGCCTGATGACATCCGACGATTATTATTCGGGGAGCGTCTCGGCAGCGTTTGGCGGCAATACCTGCATTATTCCGTTTGCCGCTCAGCATCGCGGGCAATCGCTTGGCGAGGTCCTGGAAACCTATCATGGCCGCGCCGCGCCAAAATCAGTCGTTGACTATTCATTCCACCTGATCGTTTCGGATCCGACAGAAGACGTATTGCAGCGAGAATTGCCGATGGCGATTGACGGTGGAATCACCTCCTTCAAGATTTACATGACCTATGACCGGCTGATTGTTGATGACAGCCAGATGCTCGACATCCTGGCAGTGGCGAAAAAAAATGGCGCGTTGACCATGATCCATGCCGAGAACAACGCCATGATCAAGTGGATGAGCAGCAAGCTGGTTGACAGCGGCCATGGGGCACCCAAGTACCATGTCCTGAGTCACCCGCGCACGGCCGAGTCTGAAGCGATAAATCGGGCAATAGAGCTCGCGGGGTTTCTCGACGCGCCAATTCTCATCGTGCATGTATCGACCGAATCGGGAGCGAGGATTATCGCCAAGGCGCGGTATGACGGGCGCAAGGTATTCGGTGAAACTTGCCCGCAATACATGTTTCTGAATGCCGAGCAGATGGACCTTCCGGGAATGCAGGGCGCACAACTCTGTTGCAGTCCGCCCTTGCGAGATCGCGCGTCACAGGAAGAGATCTGGCGTTGCCTGCAAAACGGCACATTTCAGGTTTATTCATCCGATCATGCCCCCTACCGGTTTGACGACACCGGCAAACTTCACGCTGGCCCGAATCCGGATTTCCCAAAGATCGCTAACGGTCTGCCGGGTATTGAAATGCGGCTGCCGCTTCTTTTTTCGGAAGGTTTCATGAAAGGCCGGATTACGCTCAATCATTTTGCTGCGCTGGCGGCCACCAACGTTTCTAAAATTTATGGGCTCGATCATTGCAAAGGTTCGATCACCGAAGGCAAGGATGCCGACATAGCAATCTGGGATCCTCAGATTTCCCGCGAAGTCAAAGCTGCCGACCTGCATGACAATATGCAGTACACACCCTATGAGGGAATGCACATCACCGGTTGGCCAACAACGGTTGTTCAGCGTGGCACGGTCATAGTGGAAGATGGCAAGCTGCATGCCGCGCGTGGGGCCGGCGAATTCATTCGGCGCAGGAAGATCGATTGCACCGGTATGCCGGGCCGATTGGCGCCGGAGCTGGATCCGCAGAAGAACTTTGGCGTTGATCTTGGCATCTGATGCGTCGAATTCTCGTTATCAATCCGAATTCTAACGAGAGCGTAACTGACGGGTTGCGAAAGTCGCTGCTCAGGTTCGCCGACCGGGCGATCATCGACTGTTGTACGCAAAGCGACGGGCCGTTCGGTATAGAAACCGATCAACATATAGCGAGCGTAATTCCACAAATTATCGCGAGGATCGAGGCGTCGCCGGATTTTGACGCCTATATTATCGCCTGCTATTCGGATCCGGGCCTTGCGGAATGCCGCCGCGAATTCGACAAACCGGTCTTCGGTATGCAACAGAGTGCGGTCGAGACCGCGGTATCGATAGGCGGTCAATTTGGTGTGCTTGCCCTGTCTGACCGGTCTATCGCGCGACACGTGAGCTATATTCGGCAGCTGGGCTTTACAGACCGGCTGGCGGCCGAGTTACCCCTGAACATCTCCGTTGATGAGGCGGCAAACGATGCAGGTACCTTCGACAAGGTAATGCTCGCTGGAAACAAACTCGTTAGCGAATTTGGCGCGAGCTCAATAATCCTCGGTTGTGCAGGGATGGCCGCCATTAAAGATGCTGTCGAATCGAAAATGCCTGTGCCGGTTATTGAACCGGCACAGGCAGCGGTTGAGCTTGCTATCAGGTCAAACTGACGCGCTTCAGATCGACTTGATAGCGTCTGCCATACTGGTCAGCGCCATATCGAGTACTTTTCGAGAACAGCCGATATTCATGCGCATACAACGGTCGCTGCCCTTGCCGTAGCCCTGACCATTATTCAATTGCACGCCGGAATTCTCGACAAGCCAGGATTCGAACGCCTGCGTTTCGGACATGGGATGGTCGGTCTTCTGACTGGCAGCCGACTTTTCGACGACACCGACCTCGTCCATGATGCCGTCGAAATGCAGCCAGCTGAGGAACGTGCCCTCGGCTTTCGTATAGCCAACCTGCGGCAGGTTTTCTTTCAGGAAGTCTTCGACAAACGTGTGATTTCCATCGATATAAACCAGCAGTTGCTCAAGCCATTCCTTGCCGTGCCTGTAAGCCGCTTCATTGGCAACGACGCCCAGAGTATTGATTCCGGCCTGGTGATTCTTTTTGGCCCTGGCGAGGAGTACCGGGTTTGTCGAAAACCAGTAGGCATTCTTTGATGCCGGCATGCTGAACGTTTTTGTAATGGCCCTGAAAGACAGGCTGTTATTGACAATGTCCTTGTCAGGCAGGGAGGCGAATGGCGTGAATTTGTGCCCCGGGCGCACGAAATCGGCGTGGATCTCGTCGGCCAATACGATGACCTGGTGCTTGAGACACAACTCGCCAATGCGTAGAAGATCATCTTCGGACCATACGTTGCCGGTGGGATTCTGCGGATTACAAAGCAACAAGGTCTGTGTATCGGCGGTCATGCGGGCTTCGAAATCGTCCCAATCGATCGAATACTTGCCGTTTTCGAAGATCATTTCGGCTTCGTTGGCAACCGTCTGGGTATTTTTGACGTCCGAATAGAAGCCGTTATAGGTCGGCGTCATCATCAGGATCTTGCTCATCGGCGGCGAAAACGTCTTGATCGCAGCGACCAGTCCCGGGTGCACGCCCGTCGCGATAACAAGCGACGTCGGATCGACCTCCAGGCCGTAGCGCTCAGCGTTCCATTCGGCGATCGTTTCGCGAAACGATGCCATCGCTTCGCTACTAAGATAGCCCCAGTTTTCATGCTGCATCCGATCGGCCATGGCTTCGCCGATGCACGGGGCCGCCCTGAAATCGGTATCGGCAATACCCATTCCGACTTTAACCTTGTCGCCGAAATGCGCAATCTGGCTGTCCCACTTGACGCTGTCGCTGCCGATGCGGTTGTATGGCGTGTCGAAATCGTATTTGCCATTGACAAGGTATGGCTTGGTCTTTGCTGCGGCAGCAGCGGTCGTAGAGCCTGCGCCAACGGCCCCGGCGAGTGCGGTCAAACCGGCACCCTTAATAAAATTGCGGCGATTTACCCCTGTGGATTTCGGCATCACGTTCCCCCCGTCAATGGCCGTTGCCCGTCGTCGCGGGCTCAGCCAGAGAGTACCAGATTTAGCAGCCTGGACCGAACCCCGCAGGGCTAATTTTTCGCTCGGGGCGCCAAAATAACCTCATTGAGCGCGCCGGCCTGGTAGTCGAGTTCGCTATCGCCGGGCGCGTAACGACTCAGCGTCAATATGTAGGCGAGAATATCGACATATTCCTTTTCCGAGAGGAAGCCAGGATTGTTCTCCGGCATTGAGGTGCTCATGACGGTGAAAAAAATCGACAGCGGCTGACCCTCCCAGCGCTGCAGAACCGGGCGAAAGTACTTCTTGTCGTGGCAAAGCATGCAATGTTCCGCATACAGGACCTCACCGGCATCGGCCTGATCTTCAGTGAATACGCCGTCATTCACCGTCCGTGGCTCTGCCGCAACCACGCCTGATATCAACAGGCCGAACAGAGTGGCCGCGGTGGCAAAATTTTTCTTCAAATCGATTTTCATATGTCAGGACTCGTCAACGCAACACAGGTTTGCAGGCTTTCGCCTGCATGCCTGTGGTGAATATTACCTTGGCTAGCTGAATAGTTGCTTAACGGCTAGTGTTCCTCTGCGGCATTCGATGAGAAATCAGCAAGCGCCATCGCAGTCAATTTCGACCCCGTTTGCAGCATGACGTACTGCCGCCCGTTGTGCACATAAGACATCATTCCGTAGCTGCTCGATGCCGGTGCTTCGACCTTGCCGAGTTGCTTCCCGGTAGCCTTGTCGACCGCGTACACGTAGGGCGTGCCGTCGCTGCCACGCCCGGCATAAATCAGCAGCGTTGCCGTTACAGTCATTGGCGCGACTTCGACTCCAAATCCGGTATTCGGGATGTCCATACCTTTCAGATCAGGATGATTGAGAACCCGCTCCGGCGTTTCGCCGACAGGTATCCACCAAAGATGCTCACCGGTGTTCATATCGATCGCCGTAATTCGACTGTAAGGGGGTTTGAACATATTGAGGCCGTCCGGACCCTGCACGCTGCCGTAGCCCGGCGTCACCACGTAATCGGCAATGGTCGCGCCCGTGGGATGTTCGATCAGGGCGTCTCTTTCTGCGCCCGGGGCAAGGATGCGGTACGAACAATGCTTGCGCGACGTGACGTACAGGATACCGGTTGTTGGATCGGCGGCGGCCGGACCGTCGATATTCACACCGCCAATGTCACCGGGGCACCATAGTGCCGCCTTTTTGCCGGCTTCGTTGCCGCGATGCAGCGGTGGGTTGAACAGCGGGCCAATCTCATACTCTTCCAGAATCTCGAGCATCCGCGCCCGTAGTTCTGGCGTAAAATCGATCAACGCGTCTTCAGTCAGTCCCTGGTTGTCGTAGGGCAGAGGTTTGGTCGGAAATGGCTGTGTCGGGGAAAGCTTTTCCCCCGGGACCTTCGACGCGGGAACCGGACGCTCCTCGATGGGCCAAATCGGTTCACCGGTCTCACGATTAAATGTGTAGGCTATTGATTGTTTGGTTACCTGGACGACGATTGGCACGGTCTTGCCGTCTTGTTGCACGTCCATCAATACCGGCGCCGTCGGCGTATCGTAATTCCAGATATCGTGATGCACGAGCTGGTAGTGCCAGGCCCGCTTGCCGGTTTTCACATCAAGAGCGATAAGGCTGGTACTGAAAAGATTGTCGCCCGGGCGAAAACCGCCGTAGAAATCGAGCGTGGCACCATTGGTCGGCACATAGACGAGGCCGCGTTCCTGGTCCGCCGAGAGTGGCGCCCATGACGATATGTCACCGGTCCATTTCCAGGCGTCATTTTCCCAGGTTTCATGTCCAAACTCTCCGGGCCCCGGTAAGACATTGAATTTCCATAGAAATTTTCCTGTCTTCGCGTCGTATCCGAGGATGTCGCCGGGCACATTCTCGATGCGGGACTGGTTATAACCCTGTTCCGCCGAGTTGCCCACGACAACGACGCCGTTGACCACAATCGGTGGCGACGAAGACGTGATATACCCCTTCTCGAGCGGCAAGCCCTCGTAAGGGTCGTATTCGTGTCCGAGGTCACCGAGCAAATCGACGACGCCGGTCTGCGGGAAGCCGTCGACTGGCACCGGTTTGCCAAAGCCTTCCAGCGGGCGGCCGGTTTCGGCATCGAGTGCCGTAAGGAAGAACGCCGGTGAAATCGTGTAGATAATGCCGCGGCCGTCAATCCTGGCATAAGCAACACCTTTGCCATGGTCTTTGCGCATTGAATATTCCCAACGCGGCGTACTTGGTTCACGATATGACCAGATGGTTTCCCCGCTGGCAGGGTCGATGGCGACGACGTATCGCCGTGGTCCCGCGACCGTGTAAAGGCGGCCATCGACGTAAATCGGCGTTGACCGACCACTGGCTGCGCCGAAGCTGGCGCCATCCCAGACCCAGGCTTCTTCCAGGTCTTCGAAGTTGTCGGCATCGATCTTATCGTTGGGCGAATATCGGGTATGTGCCGAGTCGCCGCCGATAAAGCCCCATTGCCCGTCAGCAGTGCCCGGAGTCTGGGCAAATGTCTGCGCAGCCATAAAAAAGCCTGCCGCCAGAATGGCACGTGTCGTTCTCATCACTCTTCCCCTTTGGAATGCGGCAATCAGGATACCTCACGACCCAGATCAGTAAAATACATTCGCACGTAACCATCCGGCCGGCAAAACCGGTTTTGCCGCGCCTGCGGACAATCGGGCAGAATCGGGCAAACGGGGAGCGTCATGAGCACACAAAATCCTGTCATCGTAATACCCGGCATTACGGCCACGAATCTCGTCGACGATTATCCGCTCAAGGCCGACGAAATCTGGACGATGGTGTTTAACAAGGATTATGAGCGGGTTGCGCTACATCCGGATGATCTTCGTTACGAGGCAGTAGAGCCGGCGCATGTGGTGGCGGGCAGAATTTTTCCGCTGTACCACGATCTGATTCGTGCGCTTCGCCATGAGTTATCGTCGCGGGCTGACCAGCCAACGCCCGTTTTCGCCTTCCCGTACGACTGGAGAATGGACGTGCGATCGACAGCGAGAAGACTGGCGGTGTTTGTCGCCGAGGTACTTGCTCGCACGCGTTTGCTCAAACACTATGCCGGCGAGGACAAGCTCGCGGTCGACCTCGTGGGTCATTCCATGGGCGGTCTCATCATTTGTGAATACCTGTCACAAATGGGACGTCGTGCCAACGTGGGCAAGGTCGTTACTATTGGCACGCCTTACCTGGGCTCCATCGAGGCGGTTGTCAAAATAGCAACGGGGATGAGTCTGCTAACGGGCCCGGAACCGAAGGAGCGCGAACGCGAGGCGGCCAGGGTTACTCCCGCTATTTATCAGCTGATGCCAAGCTACCCGGGAGCAATCACGGATCGTGCAGGCAATAGCGTCGATATTTTCGATACCGGAACGATTCAATCCAGCGTCGTCGCCAGCCTCGCAGAGTTCGTGCGGATCTATTCGGTGTCGACGCGCGGCAACGAGCGACATGCACGGGCGCTGCAGATTCTCGCCGAGATGCTGGCCAACGCAAAAAGTCATCGCCGCAACGTCGAGCAGTTTCGACCGTCCCGGGCCGGCCTTCGTCAGGCCGATTGGCTCGCTATCGTGGGCGTCGGTGAAAAAACGCGCATTGAAATGACCATTGATCACACCAGCCGCGGGCCGCGTTTCGTGATCGAGCAGGACCAGTTCGTCAACGAACTTGGCCGCCGGAGCCCGAAATCAAGGCGGACCGGGGATGGCACCGTTCCATTGGCGGCGGCGATCCCGCCCTTTATGCCGGCGAGCCGCTTGGTCTGTGTAACTTACGACGACATGGAATTTCTCGAACTCCGCGACCGGTTGCTCGCCGGTCTCGGCGGCTTTCATGGATTATTGCCACGGGTAAACCTGGTGCAACGACTGGTTGCGCGCCACCTCTGCCCAACCTACAGCGGCAGGGTCTGGGGCCGCCGCCTGCCCGGCGCAAGATCCTGGAATCCGCCCGTCCCGAAACTTGCTGAGCGCGACTATTGAGAAATGCGCAACGCCCCGCGAATCAATCCGGCGGCAGTTATCTGCAATTCAATTGTCGAGCAGCGGAAATTCTTCGGCGATCTTGTCACCGGTGAAGTTGGCAACCCAGCCTTCGGGGTTATTAAACAGGCGGATTGCTGTAAAAACCGGATTGGGTCCCATGTCGAACCAGTGTTTCGTATTGGCAGGCACGGAAATCAGGTCGTCCTTTTCACACAGCATCGAATAGACCTTGCCATCGACGTGCATGACAAACAGCCCGTGGCCACGAACAAAGAATCGCACTTCGTCTTCGCTGTGCGTGTGCTCATCAAGGAATTTTCGGCGAAATGCATCTTTCTCCGGGTGCGTCGGATTCATACTGACGACATCCCAGGTCTGATAGCCGCCGGCGGCGACAAGTCGGTCAATCTCCGCCTGGTAGGCAGCGATGATCGACTCAGCGTCCGCATCGTCGGCGAGTTCGCGGTCGGCTTTCCAGCGCTCAAAACGTATGCCGGCGTTACCGAGCTGTTGCGAAATCTCCCCGATATCGCCGGTGGTTAGCAACGGCCTGGTCGGGCTGTTTTCCGCATAGACTGTCAGTTGGCTCATCGTGGCAATACCTCGTTCGCTACTGTCATTTGTGAGTATCGATTATAACTTCGTTAAAACTGCTAGCGGTGCGATGCGGACCAACCGGTACCCCGGAGTCACGAACCAGCTGCCAGGTCTGCATTCCGGCAGCTTTTGCCGCGTCAAGTTCTGCAACGACATCGGACAGAAACAATACGTCCCCGGGGGGAATATCTATTAAATCGGCGATCCGCCGGTAGGACGCAAAGTCTTTCTTCTGGCCAACATTGGTGTCAAAAAAACCTTCGAAAAGCGGCGTTAAATCTCCGCCATCGCTGTGCCGAAACAGCAGCCGCTGCGCTGCGACCGATCCGCTTGAGTACACGTACAGGCGAATACCGGCCATCGACCAGCGACGAAGGCTGGCGATTGCATCCTGGTAAATGTGCCCGGTGAAATCCCCGCTTTCATAACCGCGGCGCCATATATGTCCCTGCAGCGCCTTGAGTGGCGTTGCCTTGCGATCCGCAGCAATCCAGCCGAGCAGAATTGCGATCACACGCTCCAGCGGCGCGTCTGTTTCGCCAGATTCCTTGCGCGTCGCGTCCAGTAATGCGGCGATGTCCGGATCGGTCGCGTTGGCCCGAACGAATGCCGGCAACTCCTGCGCAGCGTAGGGGAACAGGACGTCGTGAACGAAGCGGATCGAGCTTGTCGTGCCTTCGATGTCGGTGAGGATAACCTGAATCTTCATGAGCGTATTGCAAGTCCTTGCAGCAAAAGGCACTCGAACAAAAATTCGAAGCCTTCCGTATGACGTTGCGCTTCAGCCAGATCCCTGCCCCAGGCATAGAGTCCGTGACCGGCGATGAGAAATCCAGGCACCGCTATTTGTCCTGCGCTCCAGGCGGCGACAATGCGACCGCCCAGGGCGACCATGTCCTGGTCGTTGGCGAATATCGGCACAACTGACGCCTGTTCGTGCGACGTTACTCCGGCCAGCGCTTTCTGCATTTCGTAACCGCGGATGGTCAACGCGCCATCATTCTGCAGGGAAAGCAGGGTGGCGTTGACCGAGTGCGTGTGGAGTACCGCGCCTATCGAGTCATCCAGCCGATAAAGACTCGTGTGAACGGGCGTTTCAGCAGAAGGGTGCTGTGTGGGGTCGACCGCCCGTCCGTCCAAAGTGCATACCATCAGGTCCTCATCTTTCAGTCTGGA
>Ga0316195_10001606_pt1 | contig 10261 bp, 6 predicted proteins | sample Phised1_MG_FD_204937 | JGI IMG/M metagenome (GOLD analysis project Ga0316195, IMG submission 204937) | Coastal sediment microbial communities from Maine, United States - Phippsburg sediment 1 | ecosystem: Environmental > Aquatic > Marine > Coastal > Sediment | place: USA: Maine | collected...
TAAAGCGACAACAGGTTTTTGGCCAAGTCCCTGCCGTTCATCTCAGGCATGACCACGTCGGTCATGAGCAGGTGGATATCGCCGGCATGCTCCCGCGCCAGACGGATCGCCTCACCCGGCGTGGCGGCGGCCATCACCGTGTACCCCTGGCGTTCGAGAATCTTCACGGAGATATCCAGGATCATGGACTCGTCTTCCACCAAAAGAATGGTTTCGTGGCCACGTGCGTCCGGTTGTGCCGCATCCATCTTGGCTGTCCGGCCTGCCTCGGGAGCGTGCCGGGGCAGGTAAATCTTGAAGGTCGTGCCCTGGCCCGGCTGACTTATTACATCGATGAAGCCGTTGTTCTGCTGGACCATGCCATAGACGGTAGCCAGCCCCAGGCCGGTACCTTTGCCCACCTCCTTGGTGGTGAAGAAGGGTTCGAATAGATGGGAGAGTATCTCGGGGTCCATACCGCAGCCATTGTCACTCACGGCCAGCAATACATACGCACCGGGGACAGGTCCCACACGCGTGGCGCAGTCGTTTTCATCAAAGGCGACGGTACTCGTCTCGACGGAGATCCTGCCGGTATCGTGAATGGCGTCACGGGCGTTGACGCACAGATTGGCCAGCAACTGTTCGATCTGGGAGGGGTCTATCCTGACCGGGCCCAGGTCCTTGCCCGGCAGCCAGGCCAAGTCGATGTTTTCGCCGATGAGTTGGCCCAGCATGTTGAGCATCCCTTCCACGGTCTCGTTCAGATCGAGTACCTTGGGCGTCACGGTCTGCTTGCGGGCAAAGGCCAGGAGCTGCCGGGTGAGGTCGGCGGACCTCTGGGCTGCTTTCTGGATATCTTTTAGCGTTCCATGGATCGGATCAGTGGGGCTGAGCCCCAACAAGCCCAACTCCGCATAGCCAAGGATCGCTCCCAGCATATTGTTGAAGTCGTGGGCCACCCCGCCGGCCAGCCGGCCGACCGACTCCATTTTCTGGGCCTGTTTTAGCTGTTCTCCGATTCGTTTACCCTCCTGTTCCATTTCCTTGATAAGCGTAACGTCGAAGGCAATCTGCAACCTTGCCATTCCCTCGTCCAACCACTGGATAGCCCTGTCGTGGTTGATGTACCAATTCCCGGTGAGAGGGTTCTTTGTCTCCCAGACACACACACCCGTGGGGTGGCCATCCGCATCCAGCAGGCGCTCATTGGTGCAGTGACCGCAAGGGGCGCTTTCCCTGCGAAAAGCCTCATAGCAAATCCGACCGGTGAAATCGCCCCCGAAGGTATCGATCATGTGTTTGTTCATAAACAGGATTTCATAGCTGTGCATATCCGCCACATATACAGTGGCGTCAATCCCATCCAGAACCGTGAGGAATGTCTGGTGGGATCTGCGCAGCTTCATTTCCGCCTGTTTGCGTTCGGTGATGTCGAGAGCGGTGAAGGTTACCCCAGACGCCAAGTTCTGGGGATCGATGGGTGTGGAACTCATCAGCACGTCAATCACCCGCCCGTCTTTGCGCTGCCAGCGAGTTTCCAGCGTGCCTGTTCCGCTTTCCAGGATTTGGCGATACTTTTCCCTGCCCACATACTCAAAATCAGCGTCGGTGGGGTACAGGATGCGTGCGCTCTTGCCGATCAGGCTTTCCCGGCTGTGACCGGTCATCTCGCAAATCCGGTCGTTGACGGTCAATAAGATCCGGTTGCTCACCACTCCGATTCCGGTAGGGGCGGCGCGATAGATGCTGCTCAGCAAGTCTTCGTTCTTGCGCAGTGCCGCCTCCGACTGTCTGCGTTCGGTAATATCTATTGTATATCCAGCCAGATAAACGGTTTGTGGATCGATAACAATCGGGAATTTTATGGTGCTGTAATATCTTCCATTGAATTCCTCATTTACGGTAACAAGTTTGTCTTCATTTAATATTTTTTGATCATCGGCAATCATTTTTTTTGCAAGTTCCGATGGAAAAAGTTCATCCATGGTTTTGCCGAGAATTTCATTTAACGGTCTGCCGATCATTTGTTCATAATTTTTGCTTAGTCTGACGGCTTTTATATTTTTATCCTTAAAAAAAACATAAATCGGACTATTTTCCAAAAAAGACTTAAATATCTCTTCGTTCTCGCGTAACGTCTGCTCGGCTTGCTTGCGTGCCGTGATGTCATGAATAACGGAGTGAAGGAGACCTTTTTCTTTTGCTTCGATCTTGCTGCTGAACACCTCCACATCCCGGATCGATCCATCCGCCCGCCGGTGATGGAATTCAAAATAGTTGCGTTGGTCGGTCCTGGCCTTTTCCATCTCCTGCGTTATTTCTTCGGGTGAAAGGGTGTTGATATCCTGAATGCTCATTTGTTGAAGTTGTTCTTGCGTCCACCCGTAGAACATAGCTGCCGAATTATTCGCGTCCATGATCTTGCCGCTATCGGGATCGATGATCAACTGGACGGCGGCGTGTTGTTCGAAAAGGTTCCTGAAAAGGGTCTCGCTCTCCCGCAGCGCCTCCTCCGCCCGCTTGAGTTCGAAATTAGATTTCTCCAATTCCCTTACGCGTTGCTCAAGATCTTTATATGTCAGTTTGTCAGGCATTGTAATTCCCTGGTCTTTTGCGGTCTGGTCGCTTTACAGATTCTTGCATTATACGTGAACGCCGCACCATTCAACGATAGGTGTGGTATCCTATAGTTTCGGGCATAAATTCATGGTGATATGGTGCTAAGCAGTTCATACGGGTTTAAATCAACAGCAGGTGCTCAGATATGAACTTTTAACATATCAATATGGTAGGAAAATACAAGATGCTGAGGTGTGCGCCATAAAAATGGTTTGGAAGCGTCATTTATAGGCTCCAATCGGCGAGCGTATCGAAGATCGCCACCCCCTCATCAACACTCGCGGCAGTATCTATCTTCAGGGGCCAATACCCGCCAGGGTCCCTTGATGGCTTCCAGGGGATCCATCAAGGCCACCCGATCGGGATCGCGCATGATGTTCCAGACGAAATTTTCATAGACGAGATCCGGCGATGGGCGCCCCAACGAGAAGTGTAGGTGGGGGAGGATCTTGGCTTTGGAGCGGCGGGTGTCGGCGATGGTCGCAATGATCTCCCCTTCCTTCACGATAACACCGGAGCGCAGGCCCTCCCGCGGTTTGGTGTGGGCGTAGACCGATACATATCTCCCATTTCCGCTTTGAGCGGTTTCATGTTCGATAATCACGGCCTGGCCTAAATAATCGGTAAAGATGGCCCTGACCACACCGTCGTCCATCGCCGGGATGCGGATTTTTTCATCGAGACGAACCAATCGCCCGGAGCGATCCTCGTAAAGGCACAAATCAATGCCTTCATGGGGGAAATCCCGCCGCCCATGATCCCCCCACCACTTGTCCAGTGAATTAAAGAGCATGCCTGGCCAGAAGATCCAGCATTTAAAATCATTGGAATCGAGGGTGTTGGCTTGGATGAGCATTTCAGAAAAACTGTTTTTGGCGAGATTCACCATCGACTCCGCGTGTCTATCCAATTTCCGCTGCAACCTCTGACGACATGGGGTCCTGCACCGGCGGATCATACCACCGGCATCTTTAATCTTCAATGCCGTCACTTCTTCAAAGACGGTTTCGCAAAAATTCCGATCCATCCGTGGCAGACAACGCCCCTGAAAAGGGATAAATATCGGCGTTACGCGTATCTCTCGTCATTGCGGCATACACGCGTACGTCTCCTTCCTCGAGATTCGCAAGCCGTGATCGCGAACTTTTTCAAAACGGTCTATCTGAAAGATGACGTTTTACGAATTCGTCTTCAAGAACGCGTCAAGCAAACTGCGGTGTTACCCCCCAGATGTTTCTGGCATACTCCCCAACCGAGCGGTCGCTTGAGAATTTGCCCATGTTGGCCGTATTCAGGATGGAGCGGCGGGTCCATTCGTCTTGATCGCGGTAGCGTCGGCTAACGCTTTCCTGACAATCCAGATAGGCCCTGTAGTCGGCCAGAACGCAGAAGGGGTCGCCACCGTACAGCAGCGCATCCGTGATGGGTGCAAAAAGGCCGGGGGTTCCGGGCGAAAATGTGTTTTGTGAAATCATCCGTAGCGCTATCTGCAGTTCCGGGTCGTTTTCGTAGAAGTGCCGTGGGTCATAGCCGCCCCGGCGCAGAGTGGCGATTTCATCGGCGGAGTGGCCGAAGATGAACATGTTGTCCTTTCCGATTTCCTCCAACATCTCCACGTTGGCGCCGTCCAGGGTTCCGATGGTCAAGGCGCCGTTGAGCGCGAACTTCATGTTGCCGGTCCCCGAGGCTTCGTAGCCCGCTGTGGAAATTTGCTCGGAGAGTTCCGTAGCGGGGATGATCCGCTCGGCCTGGGAGACGCAGTAGTTGGGCAGAAAGATCACCTGCAGCCGGCTGTCCATGTCCTGATCGTTGTTCACCACCTCGGCCACGCCGTTGATCAGCCGGATGATCAGTTTGGCCATCCGATATCCCGGGGCCGCCTTGCCGCCGAAAAACACGGTCCGGGGCGTGAATTCGCCGCCGCGGTCCGTCTTGATGCGATTGTAGAGCGTGATCACATGGAGCACGTTGAGCAGTTGACGCTTGTATTCGTGGATACGCTTGACCTGGACGTCGAACATGGCGTCCAAATGGCATGTGATGCCCACCTTGCGGTGAACGTAGTCGGCCAGGAGTTGCTTGTTGGCGCGCTTGACTGCGTGCCAGCGGGCCCGGAATTCAGCATCCTCGGCATGGGGCACCAAATCGCGCAACTGCTCCAGATGGCGGCGCCAGTCGCCGGGAAGCTTTTCCGTGATCAGAGCGGCCAGAGCAGGATTGCACTGGTTCAACCAGCGGCGCGGGGTAACACCGTTGGTTATGTTGCGGAACCGGTCTGGGAAAAGCGCGTTGAATTCGGGAAAGACCACCTTCCGGAGGATATCGCTGTGCATGGCGGCCACCCCGTTGACCGAAAAGCTGCCCACGATGGCCAAATTGGCCATGCGCACGGTCTTTTCCGGGTATTCCTGGATGATGGACAGGCGCGCCCTTTGGTCGTCCGAAAACAGGTGGTTGGGGTCGTTTTTATCCACCCATTGCAGAAAACGATGGTTGATTTCGTAGATGATCTGCATGTGCCGGGGCAAAACACGCTCCATCAGGGAGCAGGGCCAGGTCTCCAGCGCTTCAGGCAGGACGGTGTGGTTGGTGTAAGCAAAGATCCGGGTGCAGAGATCCCAGGCCTTATCCCAGTCCAGAAGTTCCTCGTCCAGGAAAATCCGCATCATTTCCGGAATGGCAATGGCGGGGTGGGTGTCATTGAGCTGGATCACTGCCATTTCCGGCAATTTGTCAAACCCGTCATATTTCTTCTTGTACCGGCGCAGAATGTCCTGCAGGGAGGCGGCCACGAAGAAATACTGCTGGGAAAGCCTGAGAATCCGACCTTTCAAATCTTCGTCACGGGGATAGAGAACTTTGGAAATGACTTCGTCGCGGATTTTGGCTTCCACTGCGCCGATGTAATCGCCGGTGTTGAAGTAGGCCAGGTTGAATTCGGTGTCCGACTTGGCGGACCAAAGCCGCATGTTGATGGCATGGTCATTGCGAAAGCCCGGCACGATCAGATCGCAGGCCATGGCCAGGACCTTTTCCGTGTCGACCCAGTCGTGCCGCTGCCGGCCCTGGTCGTCCCGCCAGGCGTGCACGCGACCGAAGAAATGGACCGTGTGTAGAAATCGGCCGCGGTCGTATTCCCAGGGATTGCCCCGTTGAGTCCAGTTGTCCGGATGCTCCACCTGGGCCCCGTTTTCAATGACTTGGTGGAACATGCCGTAGTCGTAGCGGATACCGTAGCCGTAGCCCGAGACACCTTTGGTGGCCATGGAATCCAGGTAGCAGGAGGCCAGACGGCCCAATCCGCCGTTGCCCAGGCCCGCATCCCACTCCACTTCGGCCACATCCTCGAGCTTGAGGCCGAATTCTTCCAGGGCCTGTTCGGCCTCGTCGTAAATGCCGAGGCAATGCAGGTTGTTCAGGAGCGACTTGCCGGGCAAATATTCCATGGACAGGTAATACACGCGCTTGCTCTGATCATCGTAGTAGGAACGCTGCGTCCGGATCCACTGGTCAACTATCCGATCGCGCACGGCCAGAGCCAGCCCATGATAATAATTGTATTCGCCGCGCCGGGCATAATCGAGACCGAGGCTGGAGACGATATGGCGGATGATGTCCCGCTTCAATCCCGCCACGGTATCGGCCTCGTGCAGGCCTGCGTCCCATTTAAACGTGGGGACGGATTTATCCAGGGGCGCCGAGGCAAACGACTCCATTTGGCGTGTCTTGTCCATGGGATCTCCCTCTAATAAATTGTTAATGTGCGGATTTTGGGGTTTCCCTAAGATAACGATGTAAACATTGGGGTCAATCCCGAAATCTGGCTGGCTTTCTTTAGCGGAAAGCCGTTGATAAGATAATATGGAGAAAAAGATCGGGGGTGTTTAAAAACATGTTTCCTCGACAGAGCCGCGAATTTTCTCCATTGTTGACAGCGCCATACCAAACGATTTAGAAGCCACCGCCATATGGACACCCTTCTCATCGACTGGGGCCTGCCGGCCCTCTTCTGTGTCAGTTTTCTGGCCGCCACCGTGCTCCCCATCGCTTCCGAGTGGCTCCTGGCGGCTTTGGTCGCCACCAGGCAGGTGGACCTGACGGCGGCCGTAGCCATCGCAACCACGGGCAATACCCTGGGCGCCATCACCACCTGGGCCATTGGCGTGTGGGGCGGCATGTGGATCATGCGCCGTTGGCTGCGGATCAGCGACAGCGACCGTCTTCGGGCCGAACGCTGGTATACCCGCTGGGGCAGCTGGTCCCTGCTCCTGGCATGGCTCCCTGTCGTGGGGGACCCCTTATGCCTGGTGGGCGGTCTGCTGAAAGTGCCCCTGCTCCGTTTCACGATCCTGGTCGCAACGGGCAAGGCCGCGCGCTATGTTGTGGTTGCCTGGGCGGCCCGGCAACTCATAGCGTGACCATTTGACATTTTCGTTCAAGGCAACAAGTTTAGAACGAAGAGAATGACCAAAACCGAAACGCCAACGAGAATGCTACGAAAAGACCAACCAAGACATTGATCCTGCCATTCGGGCTGTTGACCCTCATCTGGATCCTGCTCGTCTTATGGACACCCTGATCCGATCTCGACAGACCGTTACGGAATGATTAGTTTTAATCCGTAGCACCACTGGCAACGGCTGCTGCCGACAGGTTTCACCGCGTGGAGCCCGCGGGGGCAAACCGCGGACCTATTCAAAACCACCACCACCCGATGCGCACATCAAATAGCGCGCCTCCTGGATCGGACCTTCGCCCGACCTGCTGCAGTCCCGTTTGCGAGACGGCAGCCCTGCCCTAACGATCCACAGATCCACAAGGAGGCCCGTCATGAGCAAAAAAGCCGATGTCCACAAATGCCAGGATTGCGGTTGCATCGTCACCGTCCTGAAAGAAGGCAAGGGCGATTTGGACTGTTGTGGCAAAAAAATGCTGGTCGTGACACCCACGGAAGCCAAAAAGCTCTCTTTCGGCCTGGCAAGACCGGGGGCGCCCTGATAAAATTCTAACCCCGTAATTAACGCTTTCACCTGCTAGCATGCTAAAAAAAGGCTGGCCTTGGGCTGCAGCCAGCCTTTACCCGGGCGGCCTGACATTTTTCAAAACGTTTGGCAGTGTTGCGACAGGACAGGTGCGGCCTGACTCTGAGAGTAGCCCCCTGACCGCCGAATCAACTTCCGCGACACCACCACTCCATCCCTCTGTATCCGGGGGACCCCAGTCACAAAGGCGCCGAATCCCACCCAAAGCCACTGATAATCGATTGAGAACATCCACCATTTCCGATATGTATGGTGCAATGTACGATAACATTGGGGAAATCACCCCATATTCATTTCCTCCGCAGCCTACTGAAAAAGGAATGGCATGCTATCGCGAAACGACGTTATCCGAGTGGCGAATGAAAACGGTTTCGAGGATGTGGGCTTTACCACGGCGGAGCCCTTCGAATCCCACCGTGAATTTCTATCGGGTCGGCAGGAGGAATATGGCTGGGCGGAACAGGTCGGGCTGGAATTGATGAAGGGCACCGACCCCAAGGCCATCATGCCCGGGGCGCAAAGCGTCATCGTCCTGATGGAAGTCTATTTCCGTGAAGCCTACCCCCGGGTGATGGAAGGTCATTTCGGGCGCTGCTACCTGGATGACGACCGGATTACCCGCGACGGGCTGGCACAACGCATCAAAACCTTGCGTAGCTTTCTGCGCGACAACGGGATCGACTCCAAGGTGCCTTTCAATCTCCCCCACCGTGTCGCGGCCGCCCGCGCGGGTATGGGTACGTTTGGCAAAAACTGCCTTTTCTATTCCAGCCGGGTGGCCCGCCGCAGTTCGTGGGTGCTCCCCATCGCGGTGGTGGTCGACCACCCGTTTTCCCCCGATACCCCTACTGTGGAAATGGACTGTCCGGACTGGTGCCGCAACGCCTGCATCGCCGCCTGCCCGACCCGGGCCCTGAAAGGCAACGGTACCATCGACCCGCGCCGCTGCATTTCCTTCCTGACCTACTTCGGTGACGGGCTAACCCCGCGCGACCTGAGAGAACCCATGGGCCTTTACATTTACGGCTGCGACCGCTGCCAGAACGTCTGCCCGCGCAACGCGGCCTGGTTGGCCGCCGATCTGCCGCTTAATAAAAAAGTCGTAGACAAGAAGACCAATTTCGACTTATCGAAATTGTTGTCCATGGATGCGCCCTATTTCGAAAGCCGCATCTGGCCTCATATGTTTTATATGGCCACGGATGATCTGTGGCGCTGGAAAATGAACGTCGCGCGGGCCATGGGCAACACCCGAGATGGCCGCTACGTCGCCGACCTCGTCCAGGCCCTTGAGACCAATGACGATCAGCGCGTGCAGACCATGGCGGCCTGGGCGCTCGGCCGTATTGGTGACGCCGCCGCGGTTAAGGCCCTCCAGGCATTTGCCCTACACTGTCAAGGTGCGTTGTTGGAAGAAGTGAATGCAGCCCTTGAGGATACCGTTCGATCGATCAAGTGAGACTCCTCCCCCAGAACGGAAGCCCTCCGGTAGCCCACTCGTAGGGGGCTTAAAAACGATCTTTATGATTTAGGTTTTCTTCTTTCCCATTGTCCCGCGCTGAGCATCGGCGATGCGGACGGAAATAAGCGCGCGGACTGTTTGAGCCCGCAAAAAGTCGGAGGAGTTTCCGCGTGCTCCGGCCGCATAAACCGGTTGATGCAGCAAGCATCGTGTTGTCAGGCAAGGCGCCAGGCGAAGTGAGACGCGCAGGATACGCGGGATACGGGCGTTTTCTTTTCTTCGTTTTCTGTCACGTGACAGAAAATGAAGAAACCTTTCCAGAAAAGCACCCCGGTTCGGTCGAACCTCTCCGGCTCAGCCACCAGAGGTGAAGGGTTTAGATCAATACTAAGCAAGATCCCCATATGCAATCGGAAAGTCCACCCGAAAATGTGACCAAGCCGTGGCGTATGCTAACGGCCAAACTCAGCCGACGCGAAATCGCGTAGGGATTGCGTGGTCGGCTGATGCGCTTGACTAGCTGCGGATGTTTTGCGCACGACCAAGAACCCAACATCTTGGATTGTTTGTAAAACCAATATGCTTGTAATAGGCGTTGGCGGCCGGCGCCGCGAGCAGGATCAAATTGCAGTGCGGGCCCAGTTGCGCTTGCGTTACGGCTTGCAGTTGCTTTCCGATACCCCTTCTTTGATATCTTTTATGAACGGCTAGATCAGAAAGGTAGCAGGCGTAATGAAAATCTGTCATCGAACGCGCCATGCCTACGAGCGCTTCACCATGCCAAGCGGTAATCATTAGATTGCTATTTTTAACCATCCCTTCCATGCACGCACGATCCTCAATAGGCCTACGTTCGCCAAGGGTTGATTCACGCAGCAAGCCGATGAATTGATCGGTAGACACGGGAACCTTGATTTTATATTCGATGCGCATGACTTCTCCTTAGCATTTCAAGGCGCGTTGCAAAGCTTTGTGAAACAGCTTGTTAGGCATCTGAGCCTTCATAGAGACGTTTTCCGCCGGTCTCGCATGCAATCTCTTCCAGTTCGCTTGCCTCACACGTGTGAAACGACACGACGGTCATGTCGACGCGTTCCGGTATGAACTCATGTGGCACGTCCTGACCGATGACATACCATTTGTCGGCAAGCGAATT
>Ga0316195_10001608_pt1 | contig 10258 bp, 10 predicted proteins | sample Phised1_MG_FD_204937 | JGI IMG/M metagenome (GOLD analysis project Ga0316195, IMG submission 204937) | Coastal sediment microbial communities from Maine, United States - Phippsburg sediment 1 | ecosystem: Environmental > Aquatic > Marine > Coastal > Sediment | place: USA: Maine | collected...
CGCCGGAAGGTGTGAAGAGCGCCGACTGGATCAAGGGCGGCCTCAAGAAGTAACGAACCGACCAAGCGCCCAACCAACGAACGGCTGCCTTAGCCGGCAGCCGTTCGTTTGCCGAGCCATCTCGTGGACCACCTAGCCGCCGTATTCTTCGACGGGATCATTTACTCGTCGTGGCTGTTCACCGCCGCGATCGGGCTGACGCTGATCTACGGCGTCATGAAGATCCTGAATCTCACCCATGGCAGCTTTTACGCCCTGGGTGCCTATGCTGCCGCGTCATTGACCGGCGCGCTGCTGGCCAAGGGCATGCCGCCGATGCTCTCGTACGCGGTGCTGCTCGGGTCCGCGGTACTCGTGGCGCTGGTGCTGGCGCCGCTGATCGAGCGCGGACTGCTCAAGCACATGTACGCGAAGGACGAGGTGGTGATCATGCTGATCACCTACGCGCTCTTCCTGATCCTCGAAGACACGATCAAACTGATCTGGGGCGTGAACCCGTACTTCATCGCCGAGCCCTACGGGCTGCTGGGCTCGATCGAGTTCGGCGCGCTGATCTACCCGACCTACAGTCTGATCATCATCTTCGTCGCACTCGCCGCAGGACTGGGGCTCGCGTGGACCCTGACCGGCACGCGGGTCGGCAAGCTGCTGCTCACCGTCATCCACGACCCCGAGATCGCCCGGGCGCTGGGCATCAACGTGGGCCGCTTCTATCTGGTCACCTTCACCTTCGGCTCGCTGCTCGCCGCGATCGGGGGCGCGTTCACCGCGCCGACCATGTCGGTGGTGCCCGCGATGGGCGTCGAGATCATCGTGCTGTCGTTCGCGGTCGTCGTGATCGGTGGGCTCGGCAGCCTGCCGGGTGCCGCGATCGGCGCGATCATCGTCGGGCTGGTGCGTTCGGCCTCGATCCACTACGCGCCGCAGCTGGAGCTCTTCGTGATCTACCTGGTGATGGCGCTGGTGCTGACCTTCCGGCCGCGCGGCCTTTTCAGCATCGCCGAGGCCCGCAAGATATGAGAAGCGACCGCACTCCGCAGTTTCTGCTTGCCATGCTGGCCGTGGTCCTGGTCGGCGGCTATTTCCTGCCGCTGTGGGCGCAGTTCCTTCTGACGATCGCGCTGGCCAAGGGCCTGGTCGTGCTCGGGCTGCTGCCGCTGATGCGCACCGGGCTGGTGTCGTTCGGGCAGGCGCTTTACTACTGCCTCGGGGCCTACGCAGGGGGCGCGCTGGGCCTGCAGTTCGGCATCACCGACCTGTTCCTGATGATGCTGGCCGGCGGGGTCTCGGCGGGCGTGCTCGCGGCGCTGCTCGGTTTTCTGCTCGCCAAGTACCGCGGGATCTTCTTCGGACTGCTGTCGCTCGCGCTGTCGATGATCCTTTACGGGCTGCTGGTCAAGACCGAGTCGCTCGGTTCCACCGACGGCTTCAACGTCGAGCAGTTCACGCTGTTCGGCGTGCGCCCCGACCAGCCGATGGTTCGGTATTCGATGCTCGTCGCCGCCGCCGTCGTGTGCACCGGGGCGGCGCTGGCCCTCCACCGTTACCTGGGCACGCCGCTCGGGCTGATGGCCCCGGCGATCCGCGACAACGAGATCCGCGTCGAGTACATGGGCGGCTCCGCGCGTTACGCGATCCACGTGATCTACATCATCGGCGCGACGCTGGCCGGCGCTGCAGGCGCATTGGTGGCCGCGGCGGTCGGGCACATCGACCCGGAGATGGCCTACTGGACGCAGTCCGGCGAGTTCGTCTTCATCGCGATCCTGGCCGGTACCGGCAGCGTGATCGCGCCGTTCCTCGGGGCCGTCATCTTCGGGGTGATCCACAGCTTCGCGTTCGACTTCTCCCCGAACACCTGGCAGATGGTGCTGGGTACCGCGCTGCTGCTGATCATCGTGTTCCTGCCCAGCGGGCTGTGGTCGCTGTTCGGCCGCCGGTTCAAGGCCAACGAGGGCTGACGCGATGGCCGAAGCGCGCAACAACCTGATCCTCGAGGCGACCGGGCTGAACAAGAGCTTCGGTGCGGTCACCGCCGCGAAGGACATCAACATCGCGGTCGAGCGCGATTCCTTCGTCGGGCTGATCGGCACCAACGGGGCGGGCAAGACGACCTTCATCAACATGGTGACCGGCTACCTGAAGCCGGACACCGGCAACATCGTCTACGACGGTCGAGACATCACCGCGCTGCAACCGCGCGACATCACGCGACTGGGCATCTGCCGGTCATTCCAGATCCCGCAGCTGTACAACTCGCTGAACGTGTTCGAGAACATGATGGTCGGGCTCGCGGTGGTGCTGCACAACGCGGGGCGCGGCGGGTTCTTCTCTAGCGGCGAACCGATCGTTCCCGGTCGCGACAAGCCGCTGCGCGCGGTGGCGGAGGAAATCCTCGCGAGCTTCGACCTGACGTCCTACAGGAGCCGCAGCGCACAGGTGCTGCCGGGCGGCGTTCGCAAGCTGCTCGACATCGCGCTGACGATGGTCGCGGCACCCAAGATCCTCCTGCTGGACGAGCCCACCAGCGGCGTCTCGTCGGAAGAAAAGTTCGGGATCATGGAAATGGTGATGAAGGTCGTGAAGGACGCGGGGGCGACGGTGCTCTTCGTCGAGCACGACATGGAGGTGGTGAGCCGGTTCGCGCAACGCGTGATTGCGTTCGCGGATGGCCAGGTCATCTGCGACGCGCCTCCGGAGGTCGCGCTCGTCGATCCCGACGTATTGCGCTTCGTCGTGGGGAGCCAGCGTGCTTAAAGTCGACCAGCTCGACGTATCGATCGGCGCGGTAGAGATCCTGCGAGGCGTCTCGTTCGAATTGCCGACCGGTTCGATGACCGGCCTGATCGGGCGCAACGGGGCGGGCAAGACGACGCTGATGAAGAGCATCGTCGGCCTGCTCGCTAGCAGGAACGGGACGATCACCTACGACGGCGCTGACCTTCGTGCCCTGCCCACCCATGGTCGCAACGCGCTGGGCATCGGATACATGCCGGAAGACCGGCGGCTGATCCCGGAACTGACGATCGCGGAGAACCTGCTGGTGCCGCTGTGGGCGGTCAAGGCACCCGATGCGGACGAGCGCCTGCTCAAGGTCTACGAGATGATCCCGGAGCTGCGCGAATTCGCGCCGCGCAAAGGGCTGCAGCTGTCGGGCGGGCAGCAGAAGCTCGCCGCGCTCGGCCGGGCGCTGATGTACGGGCGCAGGCTGCTGCTGCTCGACGAACCGTTCGAGGGCGTGGCGCCTGCGCTCGCGCAGCGCCTGGTGCAGGTGATCTCGGGCCTGAAGGAACACGGCCTGACGGTGCTGCTGTCGGAGTCGGACCTGCAGCACTCCGAGAGCATGGTCGACGGACTCCTCAGCATGGACCGCGGCATCCTGCAGCGCACGCGCTGACGCTGCCGGGCCGCGCTTCGTCGCCCGGGCACCGCGGGCACCGCCGCTTCAGGCGGCCGCCGGCAGCAGCAGCATCTTTCCCGTCACGTCACGTCGTCTGAAGCGCTCGAGCGCTTCGGCGAAACGATCGAGCGGATATCGTGCGCTGATGTGCGGGCGCAGGCTGCCCGCCTCGTACAGTCCGAACAGCTCCTGCTGCACCTGCGCGACCCATTCCGGGCGCCGCTCGCGGTAGTCGCTCCACTGCAGGCCGGTCACCGCGATGTTCTTGACCAGCAGATAGTTCGCTCGCATCTCCGGGATGCGGTTGCTCGCGAATCCCACGACCACCAGCCGGCCCCGCCAGGCGAGCGCGCGCAGCGCGCCCGCGAACACATCACCGCCGACGTTGTCGATCACCACGTCCACGCCGCCACCGGTCACGCGCGCGATCTGCTCGCGCAGCGAATCGCGCAGGTTCTCCGCGGCCAGGTCGACGACCGCGTCGGCGCCGTGAGCCAGGGCCAGACGCCCCTTCTCGTGCGAGGTGACGCCCGCGAGCACGCGCGCACCCATCGCCTTGGCGAGCTCGACCGCGGCCAGCCCCACACCGCCGCTCGCGCCGGTCACCAGCACCGACTCGCCAGGCACGAGCGACGCGCGTTCCCTCAGCGCGAAATGCGCGGTCTGGTAGGTGAGGCCGAGTGCCGCCGCGTCCTCGAAGCCGATCGATACGGGCATCGGATAGACCGTCGCGCTACGGACCGCGATGCGCTGCGCGTAGGCACCGTACTCGGTCTGCAACGACACGCGCTCGCCGATGTCGAGCCCCTGCACTCCCGGCCCGAGCGCGGCGACCACGCCGGCGCCCTCCTTGCCGGGGCTGAACGGCCTCGGTGGAAGCAACTGGTACTTGCCCTCGGTCACCAGCAGATCGGGGTAGTTGACACCGATCGCATGCAGTTCCACCACGACCTCGCCGGGCCCGGGGACCGGATCAGGGACCTCCTCGACGCGGTGACTGCCGGCCGGGCCGTGCTCGCGAACGATCACTGCGCGCATCTGCGCCTCCGTTGCGCGCCGTGCTTCGCGAGCGCCAGGCAGGCCGGGACGACGCGACGACGCACAGGCCGGATGCGACGCGTCACGACCGGCCCGCGCGCGCCTTGGCGACCTGCGCCCGGCGCGCCGGCGCGTAGGCCGCGTCGCCGAGCGCCTGGTAGAGCGCCTGCGTGACGTCGTGGTGCTCGGCCAGCCCGGTACGCTCGAGCAGCGCGATCGGTCCCTCCGGATAGCCGAGCCCGAGCCGCAGCGTCGTGTCCATGTCATCGGCGCTCGCGAGCCGCTCGTCGAGCCGGCGCAGTGCGGCGTTCAGGTAGGGCCGGATCAGCCGATCGACGATGCGCCCCGGGAAGTCGTTGCACACGGCGACCGTCAGTCCCTGGCTCTCGAAGACCTCGCGCGCGGCTGCGATCGCCTCGGGTGCGGTGTTGGGCTGCCTGACCAGTTCGACCAGCGACGTGGGTCGCGCACGACCGAGCCGGAACCGCGCGAAGCCGAGCACGTTGGATCCCTCCTGGCCGCGCGACTCGCCGGTGTGCACACCGAGGCACTCGGTGCCCAGTTCGACGACGATCGCACGCCACGGTGTCGGATCGTGGATCTTGGCGAAGGCTTTGCCGGCCTGGTCGCCGATCACGACGAGCACGTCGCGCGGGCCGTGGGTTTCCGGATGGTCCGCCGCATTGACGAGCAGCGGATGGTTCTCCGGGGCGTCCGAGGGAAACGAGCGGCTCTCTCCCCGCTTGCGGATTACGTAGCGCAGCATGGTCAGGCTCCGAACATTTTGGTGTCGCCGTAGCTGTGAAAGCCACGGCCCGATTTGCGGCCCAGATGGCCGGCGGCGATCATCCGCTTCACCAGCGCGGGACAAGTCGCGCGCTGTTCGTGCGTGAGGCCGTGCATCGCCTCGCACAGCAGCACCACCGTGTCCATGCCGATCAGGTCGAGCAGCTCGAACGGCCCCATCGCATAGCCCATCGCGGTCTTGATCGCGACGTCGACGTCGGCCGGCTCGGCCACGCCCTGCTCCACCAGCCGGATCGCGTCGTTGTTGAACGGGATCAGGAAGTAGTTGAGGATGAAGCCGGGGCTGTCCTGCGTCTTCACCGGGTTCTGCCCGAGCGCCTTGCAGAACGCCCAGGCGCGCTCGAAGGTCTGCTCGCTGGTGTTCAGCCCCGGCGACATCTCGACCAGGCGCATCAGCTGCGCGGGCAGGCAGAAGTGCATGCCGACGAAGCGGTCGTCGCGCCCCGAGCCGCCGGCGATCTCGGTGATGGAGATCGTCGAGGTGTTCGACGCGAAGATCGTGTCTTCGCCGACCAGAGGATTCAGCGCGCTGAACAGTTCGTGCTTGACCTTCAGGTCCTCGTAGACCGCCTCGATCACCAGGTCGCATCCCGACATTGCGTCCAGCGAGGTCACGTATTTCAGCCGGTCGAGGATGCCGGGCAGCGCTTCGGCTTTCAGCTTGCCGCGCTCGACCGACTTTGCGAAGAACGCCTTGGTCTGCTCGCGCGCACGCTCGAGCGCGTCGGCGCGCGTGTCGTAAACGATCGTGTCGAAGCCCGCGCGCGCGCACACGATCGCGATGCCCGCGCCCATGGTGCCCGAGCCGGCCACTCCGACGGTCCGGATGTCTTTCATCGCTTTTCCCTCCGTGTCGGGGTCCGGTTCATGACCTTCCCCTCTTGATGAAACTTCGGCCGATCAGCTGGCGGTGGACCTGATTGGTTCCCTCCCAGATCTGCGTGATCTTGGCGTCGCGCATCAGGCGTTCGACGCGATACTCGCTGCAGTACCCGTAGCCGCCGTGCAACTGCACCGCCTCTGTGGCGATTCGCATCGCCAGGTCCGATGCCCGCATCTTGAGCATCGACGCCTCGATGCCGAAGTCGGTGGCGCCGGACTCCACCAGCCGCGCGACGTGCCACAGCCAGGCCTCGCACTGCGCCAGGTCGGTGGCGAGATCGGCGAGCAGGAACTGTATGCCCTGGAACTCGATGATCGTTCTGCCGGATTGCCGGCGCTCGTTGATGTAGTCGATCGCGTCCTGCCACGCGGCGCGTGCGATGCCCAGCGCGTGCGCCGCGACGCTCGGGCGCGACTTGTTCAGCGACCCGAACAGGATCTTCAGGCCGTCGCCGGGGCCCAGAAGCAGGTTCTCCCGCGGGACGCGCATCCCGTCGAAGGCCAGCGTTGCCGTGCTCGACGCACGATGCCCCATCTTCTGCTCGGTGCCCACGACGGTGAGGCCAGGCGTGCCCTTCTCGACGACCAGCGCGGAGATCGCGCCCTTCGGGTCGTCGATGCCGGCCCACTTGCCGAACAGCAGGTAGAGGTCGGCGCAGTCGCCGTTGGTGATGAAGGTCTTGCCGCCGTCGACGACGATCGCGTCGCCCTGCGGCGTGAAGCGGGTCTTCATGCCGGTGGCGTCGGATCCCGCGGACGGCTCCGTGATCGCGAGCGCGCCCAGCCCGCCCTGCGCGATGCGCGGCAGCAGGCGCTGCTTCTGTTCCTCGTTGCCGTAGTCGATCAGCGGCTTCATGCCGTGAAAGTTGGTCGCCCAGATGATGCCGGTGGAAGCGCAGGCCTGGCTGATTTCCCGCACGCAGGCGAGGTAGGCGGCGTAGGACAGCGGTGCGCCGCCGTAGGCCTCGGGAACGAACATCTGGTTCAGGCCGAGCGCGTTGATCGCCCGCACGTTCTCCCAGGGGAATTCGGCGTTCCGGTCGTAGGCCTGGGCGCGCGGGGCGATCTCGTTCCGGGCGAAGTCACGCACGCTGTCGACCAGCATGCGCTCCTCGTCGGCCAGCACGAGGCTGGCGTCGAGGCGTTCGAAGACGGTCATGGGGCTCGGTCCTTCAGTGGGCGATGGCCTGCGCGCCGTCGATGTAGAGCGTCTCGCCGGACAGGAAGCCGATGTCCTCGCCGATCAGCGACGCGACGAATCGCGCCACCTCGTCGGGGCGACCGGGACGCTTGCCGGGGATGCGCGCCTGCAGGAACTCGCGCAGCGGGCCCTGCATCACGTCGGCGTTCAGTTCAGTCTCGATATAGCCCGGCGCCACGTCGAGCACCCGGATGCCCTGGCTCGCCCATTCGACCGCGAGACAGCGGGTGATCGCGCCGACGGCGGCCTTGGAGGCGCAGTAGGCGAGATTGCCCTTCACGCCCATCTTGTCGAAGAACGAGCCGATGTTCACGATGATGCCGCCGCGCTGCTTCAGGTGCGGGTAGGCCTCTCGGCAGGCGACGTAGACCGCGCGCGCATTCGTGTTCATCACCGCGTCGAAGACGTCGGTCGGCATGTCGGCGGACTTCGCTGTGCGGTGGATGCCGGCATTGTTGACCAGTGCGTCGATGCGCCCGCAGCGCGCGGCGAGCGCGTCGAACGCCGCGCGCAGCGAGCCTTCGTCGTCCACATCGCAGGCAACGTTCACCATGCGCTGGCGCAGACCCTCGTCCAGCGCGACGCCCTCCACGCCGAGGCCCTTGCGCGTCAGGCATCCGACGACGAAGCCGCGCCGTGCCAGTTCCAGCGCGATCGCGGCGCCGATGCCGCGGCTCGCGCCGGTGACCGCAACCACCCGTTCGTCCATCATCGGTCTCCGAACTTCGCGGGACGCTTGGCCATGAACGCCATCATGCCCTCGGCGGCATCCGCCGTCTGGTAGGCCAGCGTCGACAGATCGGCCTCGATCTTCAGGCCTTCGGCCAGCGGCGTGTCCAGCGCACGACGCACCGCGTCGCGCGCAAAACCCAGCACCGGCAGGCTGTGGCCCGCGAACTCGCGCACGAAGGCGAGCGCCGCGTCGAGCGGCTCCGTCTCGACCACGCGATTGACGAGGCCCCAGGCGAGCGCGGTGCGCGCATCGATGCTGCGCCCGGTCATGATCATCTCGAGGGCGCGTGCCTCGCCGACGAGACGTGGCAGCCGCTGGGTGCCGCCGTAGCCCGGGATCAGTCCGAGCTTGATTTCGGGCAGGCCCATCTTCGCGTTCGGCGTCGCGAGACGGAAGGTGCAGGCCATCGCCAGTTCGAGGCCGCCACCGAACGCGTAGCCGTTGACCAGCGCCACCGACGGGATCGGCAGGCGATCGAGCCTGGCCATCACCGCCTGCCCGAGCTCTGCACCACGCTTTTGCTGGATCAGCGTGCGTTCGGTGAGCTCCTTGATGTCGGCGCCGGCGCAGAACGCCTTCTCGCCGGCGCCGGTGATCAGCAGCGCGCGCGCGTCGGTCTCGGCAACGGCGTCGAGCACGCGGCCAAGCTCTTCCAGCAGGTGGAACGACAGCGCATTGAGCGCCTGCGGACGATTCAGCCGGATCAGTGCGCACTCTTCGTGTCTCGAAAGCTCGATGGCCATGGGCCTGTCTCCGTGTCTGTCCTGCGCGTCGCGCCGGTCACGCCGCCGGCGCGGTCCAGCGTACCGGCACCGGCGCGATCCTGCCGCTCCGGACCCACTCGATCAGTTCGCGCTTGAGGATCTTGCCGCTGGCGGTGAGCGGAAACGCGTCGAGCTCGATGAAGTATTCCGGCATGTCGTACTTCGACAGGCCGGTCTCGTGCAGGTGAGCGAGCAGCTGCGCCGCGTCGATCCGTTCGCCGGGGCGAAGCACTACCGACAGGCAGACCTTCTCGCCGAGCCGCTCGTCGGGCACGCCGAATGCGGCGGCCTTGAGCACCGCGCGGTGCCGGTGCGCGAGGTCTTCGATGTGCGCCGGATGGATGTTGTGGCCGCCGCGAATGATCAGGTCCTTCTTGCGGCCGACGAAACGAAGACAGCCGCGCTCGTCGAGCGTGCCGAGGTCGCCGGAGAGAAACCAGCCCTCGCCGTTGAAAGAGTCTTCGGTGGCGGCCTGGTTGTCGAAGTAACCGAGCATCAGCAGCGCGCCGCGCGTGGCGATCTCGCCGACGTGTCCCGCGGGCAGTCGCTTGTCCGGGTTTTCCGCATCGAAGATGGCGCACTCGAAACCCGCGGCCGCTCGTCCGCAGGTCTCGACGATGGTGAGGGCGTCGTCGTCGGGCAGCGTGTACTGGTGCGAACCGTTCTCGGTCATGCCGTAGATGTTCTGGGGCGTGATGCCCATCGACAGGAAGGTCTGCGCCACCTCGCGCGGAATCGGCGAACCCGCCATGTAGAAGAGCTTCACCGCGCCCAGCGCGTTCCACTGGCGACGCTTGGCCTCGGCCAGGATGTCGATCGCGTGCGTGGGCACCCCCATCACGTAGGTGGCACCGCTCTCCACGATCCAGTCGATCGGCTTCATGCCGGGCGGCGGGTCGTTGACCACCAGCTCGAAGCCCGCGGCCATCTGCTGCTCGATCGCCACCGTACCGATGTGATGGCTGAGCGGCGACAGCGAGAGCAGGACGGTGCGATGGTCGTGGTGCCAGTCGCGCACCATCGCGCGGCCGTTGGCCAGCAGCGTGTTGTCCGAGTGCATGACGCCCTTCGGGGTTCCGGTCGTGCCCGAGGTGAACGCGAGGTAGACGATCTTGTCCGGATCGGTGTCGGGTGCGACAAAGGCCTGCGACGTCTCTTCGGCCGACGGCTCCGGAAACGGCTGCACGCGCGCGTCGTGCCCGCCGACCGCGTAGATCGCCCTGATTCCCGGCAGCGCGCTCGCCCGCGCGACGACGTCGGCAGACCGGGCATCCGCGCCGTAGCCCGGCTGCATGATCAGCGCGCTCGCGCGGGAGCGCTCGAGCAGCAGGCCGATCTCCGCGACCGTGTAGTTCTGGTGCAGCGACGGGCAGCACACGTAGCCGTTGCGCGAACACGCGAGCATCGCGACCACACCCTCGACGCGCGACGGA
>Ga0316195_10001609_pt1 | contig 10251 bp, 5 predicted proteins | sample Phised1_MG_FD_204937 | JGI IMG/M metagenome (GOLD analysis project Ga0316195, IMG submission 204937) | Coastal sediment microbial communities from Maine, United States - Phippsburg sediment 1 | ecosystem: Environmental > Aquatic > Marine > Coastal > Sediment | place: USA: Maine | collected...
ACGCCAGCCGCTGCCCCGTCCGCTTCTCCAGCGCCAGGAATCCCTGGACCGCGAGCCTGCCGTTCGTGGTGCCGGACAGGGCGAGGATGGTCTCGCAGGCATGCACGTCGGTCACGAGGGAGGGCCGTCCGGCCGCCGGCCCGTCGGGAATGACGCCGTTCTTGCTGGCGAGCAGGGCGATCTCCTCCGTCGGCGAGAAGGGCACCCCCTTGGTCACCATCCCGAGGGTCTCCGCTAGCGGGCCGAGGGCCGACATCTTCGCCCCGATTGCCGCGTAGTCGCGCTCGACGACCACGAACTTGGGCGCGGTCACGCCGGGAATCAGATCCACCTCGCCGGTCTTCCAGTCCCGGACGACACCGCCCGGCAGGGCCATCTCATCGGGGGTGTCGTGCAGAAGTGGCACGGCGACGAGGTCCTTGCGCACATCGAGGTGGCCGCCGGCCAGGTCCGAGACACGGCGACCGAGCGCCTGGAAGATGTCGTAGTCGCTCTTGGTCTCCCACGGTGGGTCGATCGCCGGAGTGAAGGCGTGGATGAAGGGGTGCATGTCGGTCGACGAGAGATCGTGCTTCTCATACCAGGTCGCGGCGGGCAGCAGGATGTCGCCGAAAAGCCCCGTGCTCGTCATCCGGAAGTCGATGCTGACCAAGAGATCGAGCTTGCCCTCGGGAGCCTCGTCGTGCCACGTGACATCGCGCGGCCGCTCGTCCTCGGGCGTCTCCGCCGCGCGGACGGAGTTGTCGGTTCCGAGCAGGTGCTTGAGGAAGTACTCGTTCCCCTTGCTGGACGAGCCCAGCAGGTTTGCGCGCCACACCGTGAGGACGCGCGGCCAGTTCTCCTCGGCGTCGGGGTCCTCGATCGCGAACTTCAGCTCACCGGACTTCAACTGCTGCGTCACGTACTCGGCCGGGGCTTGGCCCGCGGCCTCGGCCTGGTCGACGATGTCGAGCGGGTTGCGGTCGAACTGGGGGTAGGACGGCATCCATCCCGAACGGGCCGACTGCGCGATGGTGTCGATCATCGACTGACCGACGAACCGCCCCTCGCCCAGCGGAGTGGCGAGCAGGTCAGCGCCCAGCCGGTCGTATCGCCATTGGTCGGTCTGCGTGTACCAGAATCCGGTGCCGATCATCTGCCGCGGGGGCCGCGACCAGTCCAGGCCGAATGCGAGCTGGGCCCAGCCGGTGACGGGTCGGCACTTCTCCTGGCCGACGTAGTGCGCCCAGCCGCCCCCGTTGATGCCCTGCGTCCCGGTGAGGGTGGTCAGCGCGAGGAAGGTCCGGTAGATCGTGTCGGAGTGGAACCAGTGGTTGGTACCAGCACCCATGAGGATCATCGAGCGGCCGCCCGAGTCCTCGGCGTTCTGCGCGAACTCCCGCCCGATGCGCTCGGCCATCGCGGCCGGGACGCCGGTGATCTCCTCCTGCCACGCGGGCGTGTACGGCTCGGGGTCGTCGTAGCCGGTGGGCCACTGCCCCGGCAGGCCGTCGCGTCCGACTCCGTACTGCGCGAGCAGGAGGTCGAACACCGTCGTGACGAGGCGCTCGCCGGTCGTGGTTGCGAGCCTGGCCGCGGGCACCCCGCGACGATGGATCCCGCCGCCCTCGTTCTCGGCCTGGCCGACGTCGAAGCGCGGAAGGAGGACCTCGACGTTCTCGGTGCTGCTGGCGCCGTGCAGTGACAGGGCGGGGTCGACGTTCTCCAGGTCGAGGTTCCACTTGCCCACGCCGGTCTCGTTGAAGCGGAAGCCGAGGGAGCCGTTGGGCACGTGCGGCAGGCCGGTGGCCGCGTCGACGAAGACGGTCTTGAAGGCCGCTCCCTCGGCGGTGTCGCCCAGGTCGGCCGACGTGACGAACTTGTCGGGCACCCAGGCCCCGTCCCTCTCCCTCAGGGTTACGAGGAAGGGCAGGTCGCTGTACTTCTTGACGTAGTCGACGAATCGAGGCACCTGGCGCTCGATGAAGAACTCCTTGAGGATGACGTGCCCCATCGCCATCGCCAGTGCGCCGTCGGTGCCGGGGTGGGGGGCCATCCACTCGTCGGCGAACTTGGTGTTGTCGGCGTAGTCGGGCGAGACCGTCACGACCTTCTGCCCGCGGTACCGGGCCTCGGCCATGAAGTGAGCGTCGGGCGTGCGGGTGACGGGGACATTGGAGCCCCACATGATCAGGTAGGCGGCGTTCCACCAGTCGGCCGACTCGGGCACGTCGGTCTGGTCGCCGAACACCTGGGGCGAGGCGACGGGCAGATCGGCGTACCAGTCGTAGAACGACAGCATGGATCCGCCGAGCAGGCTGATGAAGCGGCCACCGGCCGCGTGCGAGGCCATCGACATGGCCGGGATGGGCGAGAACCCGAAGATCCGGTCGGGGCCATGGGCCTTGATGGTGTGCACGTGGGCGGCGGCGATGATCTCGTTGACCTCAGCCCAGGAAGCGCGGACGAGGCCGCCCTTGCCGCGGGCGCGCTGGTATCGGCGCCGGGTGTCGGGGTCGTCCACGATGGACGCCCAGGCATCGACGGGGTCGTCGTGCAGCGCGCGTGCCGTGCGGTACGCCTCGAGGAGCACCCCGCGGACGTAGGGGTAGCGCACCCGGGTCGGGGAGTAGGTGTACCAGGAGAAGGCCGCTCCGCGGGGGCAGCCGCGGGGCTCGTACTCCGGGCTGTCCGGTCCGACGCTGGGGTAGTCCGTCTGCTGGGTCTCCCAGGTGATGATGCCGTCCTTGACGTAGACCTTCCACGAGCACGACCCGGTGCAGTTGACCCCGTGGGTGCTGCGGACGACCTTGTCGTGGCTCCAGCGATCGCGGTAGAACGCATCCCCCTCGCGGCCACCCACCTTCGTCACGGTCCGCAGATCCTTCGACACGGTTCCGGGAGTGAAGAACCGCCCTGCCCGCACCAGGAAGTCGTCGGTGGCCGTGCTCGGGATCTCGGTCGTGCTCACGTGGCGTTCCTCTCACTGATGGACCCTGATGCATCCGGGGTGATCGAGCGATCCGGACGAAGGTCGGGGCGGCCCAGGCGGGCCACGCACAGTCCGGGGCGGGTCCAGACATCCATCGACTGGACGGTCACCGGCTGGCCGGTCTGATCGAGCAGGCGGACCACGAGGGCCGCATGGATGTCGCAGACGACCGGGTTCTCCGCGACGATGTCGGCGTAGGGGCAGCCGGTCAGCTCGATCGCGTCGCCCGCTCCGTTCACCGAGGTGCCGAAGCCCAGGCGACGCAGGGCCTCGGCGGTCTCGCGCACTGCCTCATCCGGCGACTTCGCCTCGGGCATGTGCGGCAGGGCGTCCGCCCACCTCTCGGCGGCCCCCTGGGCCATGCCCGGGTCGGCGACCTGCCCCAGCTGCAGCGTCAGCGCCTCGGCGAGGGCCTGGTAGGGCGATGTGCGCCCCCGGCCCGGCCGGTAGAGCCACCGGGGTCGGCCACGGCCCTGCGGATTGGCCGGCTCCCGGGTGATCGCCTCGCTGGCCAGCAGCACGTCGAGGTGTCCGCGGACGGTGTTCACGTGCAGCCCGGTCAGCTCGGACAGGGCTTCCACGCTGATCGGCTCGTCGGCGCTCTCGACTGCCGAGAGCACCCTGGCGCGGCTCTCCTGGGTGGCGGTGGGATCGGTCACAGGTAATTTCTACCACAGTCGGATCTTTTTTCATGTTTAAACCCGTGAAAAAGAATTGAGTGTGCTTTAATCCTGTCCGTGACCACGACAACACTCGAGCCCGGGCGCGTCCGCGTCCTCGTCATGTCCACCATCGGCTTCACCCTGATGTTCGCCGTCTGGCTGATGTTCGGCGTCCTGGGGATCCCGATCCGCGAGGAGTTCGGCCTCACCGACGTCCAGCTCTCCTGGATCGTCGCCGTCGCGGTACTCAACGGATCGATCTGGCGCCTGCCCGCCGGCATCGTGGCCGATCGCTGGGGCGGGCGACGGACCTTCGTCGCGATGCTCGTCATCACCGCGATACCGGCCTACCTCGTCTCCCAGGCCACGAGCTACCCGATGCTGCTGTTCTACGCCTTCCTCGTGGGCTTCGCTGGCAACTCCTTCACCGTCGGCATCGCCTGGGTGAGCGCCTGGTGGCCGCAGAACCGGCAGGGCCTGGTGCTGGGGATCTTCGGTGCCGGCAACGTCGGCGCCTCCGCCACCAAGTTCATCGGCCCGGCCCTCATCGCCGCCGTCCCGGCGGCCGGATTCCTGGGTGGGGCCATCCCCGGCGGCTGGCGCTTCGTGCCCTTCCTCTACATGGTCCTGCTGCTGGTCATGGCGGCCCTCACGTGGATCCTCACGCCGCACCGCGAAATCCGCCCCGGCGCCGGCCGGCCCATCGGCGAGCTGCTCGCGCCGCTGAAGCACGCGCGGGTCTGGCGCTTCAGCCTGTACTACGTGGTCGTCTTCGGTGCGTACGTCGCGCTCGCAGCCTGGCTCCCGAAGTACTACGTCGACGTCTACGACATGCCGCTGAGCCAGGCGGCCCTGCTCACGGCGCTGTTCATCTTCCCGGCATCACTGCTGCGCCCGGTGGGCGGCTACGTCTCCGACCGTATCGGCGCGCGACGCGTCATGTATGCCACGTTCGGGATCATGCTCGTCACCTCCGGCATCCTGATGATGCCGTACGGGTACATCGTGGTGAACCTGCCCGACGGCGGCACCAACGAGGTCATGCCGTGGTCTGTCGGCACGACGCTATTCACGTTCCTGGTCTTCGTCATGGGCTGCGCGATGGGCGTCGGAAAGGCCGCGGTCTACAAGCACATTCCCGAGTACTTCCCGGACGACGTGGGTGCCGTCGGCGGCCTGGTCGGCTCTCTCGGAGCACTCGGCGGCTTCTTCCTTCCGCCGCTGTTCGCCTATGTGACGGCGTGGACGATGCTGCCGCAGTCGACGTTCTTCGTCATCTTCGCGGTCACCCTCGTGGCCGCCGTGTGGATGCACGTCACCGTGGTCTCGATCCTGCACAAGGCGAGCCCGGAGCTGTCGAACAAGTTCGAGCACGATCATCAATCATCGGTGAGCGACGAAGCCCCCTTCATCGACAGCGGTGACCTCGAGAAGACTGGAGCATCGTCATGAGCACTACCTCCGCCCCGCGCAAGGGATCCGACTGGCTCCCGACCTGGGACCCCGAGGACCAGGCCACGTGGGACTCCGGTCGAGCGTGGAAGACCCTCTGGGTCACGACCTTCAGCCTCACCCTCGCCTTCATCACGTGGTTCCTGGCGTCCGCGATCGCACCGAAGCTCAATAGCATCGGCTTCGACCTCAGCTCGTCGCAGCTGTACTGGCTCGTAGCGATGCCCGGACTCGCCGGCGGCACCCTGCGACTGGTCTGGACGTTCCTGCCCCCCATCATCGGTACGCGGAAGCTGGTCACCTACACGACCGCCCTCTTCGTGTTCCCGCTCATCGGGTGGGGCCTCGCCGTGCAGAACCCCGACACCCCGTTCGCGGTGCTCCTGGTCCTCGGCGCGCTGGCCGGGCTCGGCGGTGGTGCGTTCTCCGGATTCATGCCGAGCACGTCGTACTTCTTCCCGCGGTCCAAGCAGGGCACCGCCCTGGGTGTCCAGGCTGGTATCGGCAACTTCGGCGTGAGCATCGTGCAGTTCGTGACCCCCTGGGTGATCGGCTTCGCGCTCCTCGGCGGAACGGCCCAGATGCTCACCAACAAGGACACCGGGGCGACCAAGGAGGTCTGGTTCCAGAACGCCGCCTACGTCTGGATCCCGTTCGTCGTCATCGGCGTGGTCATGGCGTGGTTCCTCCTGCGGAGTGTGCCCGTGCAGGCCCGCGGAGTCCGCGAGCAGATGGACATCTTCCGCAACAAGAACACCTGGCTGATGACCTACCTGTACGTCATCACCTTCGGCACGTTCTCGGGCCTGGCGGCCGCATTCGGCCTGCTGATCAACAGCATCTACGGGACGGCCGCCTTCGGCGAGGACGGCATCGACCCCCTCAAGTACGCCTTCCTGGGTGCCCTCGTGGGATCGCTCGCCCGGGTGATCGCCGGTCCGATCGCCGACCGTGTCGGTGGTGGTCGAATGACGCTCGTGGCGACCTTGGGCATCGCCCTGGGCTCGCTGTACACGTCGTTCCAGCTGTCCCCCACGTCAGCCGACCAGTTCCCGCAGTTCCTGATCGGGATGCTGGCGATCTTCTTCTTCGCCGGAGTAGGCAACGCCAGCACGTTCAAGCAGATGCCGATGATCTTCGAACGTCGCCAGGCCGGAGGGGTGATCGGATGGACGTCGTCGATCGCCGCCTACGGCCCGTTCATCTTCGGGATGCTGCTGTCCTTCATGGCGCCGACCCTGTTCTTCACGCTCGGCGTGATCTTCGCGCTGGGTGCCGTCGTCATCACCTGGTGGTACTTCGTCCGGCCGGGCGCGGCAACGCCCTGCTGACCTGCCGACACCCTGATCGGCATCGGGCTCGCCGCCCGGTGCCGATCAGTCGTCCGCGGGCCTGACCGGCAGCCGGACCCGAAGGGTCGTGCTGCCGGGCACGGACTCGATGCTGATGTCGCCGCCGTGCCGGTCCACCACGATCCGACGACTGATGTCGAGGCCGAGTCCCGTCCCCTTGCCAATCTCCTTGGTCGAGAAGAAGGGGTTGAAGGCGTTCACCTGGACCTCGGCCGGCATCCCGGATCCTGAGTCGTTGACCTCGACGACGACGCCGTCGTCGACGGCACGAGTCGAGATTCGCAGGCGGCCATGGCCCTCCATCGCATCGATCGCGTTGTCGATGAGGTTGGTCCACACCTGGTTCAGCTCGCCCGCGACCGCCTGGATGCGAGGGAGGTCCGCTGCGTAGTCCCGCTCCACGACAATGCCCGCCCGCAGCCGGTGGTCGAACATGACCAGGGTGCTGTCGATCCCCTCCGTGACGTCGATGAGCTGCGTCGACGCCCGGTCCAGTTGCGAGTAGGACCGCACCGCGCCCACGAGGTTCGAGACCCGCTGTGTGGATTCCTTCACCTCCGACAGCAGCGACGTCATCTCCATCGCACTGGCCACCCAGCCGAGACCAGGCTCGAGCGCGTCAGCCCCCAGAACCCCCTCGACGCGGCGGCACCACGCGGGGTCCGCGCCAGCGGCGGCGAGCGACGAGGCCATCGCCCATCCATCGCGCACTTCATGCTCGTCGAGCCAATCGCCCAGTTCTTCTTCCCGGTCGGCCGCGGCCAGGGCATCCAAGCGCTGGGACAACGGATCGAGCTCGCCGCGCAGGGCATCGACGGCAGCGAACTGCTCCGCCGAGATGGCCGCCCGGGCAAGGGATCCAAGGGACACCAGCAGCTTGGAGCTGGCCTGCTCCAGTGAATCCACGGCTCGGACCGCCGCCGCCGCCGGGTTGTTCAGCTCGTGCGCCAGTCCCGCGGCCAGCGTTCCGAGCGCCACCAGGGCCTCGCGTTCACGCGCTCCGGCCTCGATGGACCGCGCGGTGTGGAAGATCCCGTCGATGATGTGCCCGGCCAGCGGGATCTCGATGAGGAGACGGCGCAACGCGGGAGCGGGCACGCGGAGCACCGAGCCGGGGGCTCGCCCCAGCCCCGAGGCCAGGTAGGAGCCGTCCTCGTCCCAGGCCCGGAAGCCGCCCGCCCAGCGGCCCGGCGCGTCGAACCTCCCGACAACGGAGTCCTCGCGGCCGACCCGGCGAGTGAGGTCGATCGAGCCGTCGAGCAGGACCCACCAGTCGTCGGCAGGTGACCCCTCGCTCCACAGCCGATCGCCGGTCTCGAACGCCACCTGCTCGCTGTGCGCGAGCATCGTCTCCAGGGCGGTATCGGGGATGCCATCGAACAGGGTGATGGCGCGTAGGTCGGCGAGGGTGATCACGTCGTCGCCAGGTAGCCGTGCACGAACGACACGGCCATCGCACCTTCGCCGACCGCCGACGCCACCCGCTTCATCGAGGCCAGTCGGACATCGCCCGCGGCGAACACGCCGGGCAGGCTCGTCTCCAGCTGGTAGGGCTGGCGCGCCAGCGTCCAGCGAGCACCACTCTCGCGGTCGAGCAGATCGGGGCCGGTGACGATGAAGCCCTTGTCGTCCCTGGTGACCTCTTCCCCGAGCCACGCCGTCCGCGGCGAGGCCCCGATGAACACGAACAGCCAGTTCGTCGGTACCTCCTCGGTCGCGCCGGACTCGCGGTCGGCGATCGTGATCGCCTCGAGGTGGCCGTCGCCGCGACCCGACACCACCTGGCCGTTCAACCGCACCTCGATGTTCGGCGCGGCCTTGATCCGGTCGACGAGGTAGGAGGACATGGACGCCTCCAGGGACGAGCCCCGGACCACCATGACGACGCGCCGCGCGAACCGGGCCAGGTTGAGCGTGGCCTGCCCCGCCGAGTTCGCCGCCCCCACCACGTACACGTCGTCGCCCTCGCACTGGCTGGCCTCGCTCGCGGTGGCTCCGTAGTACACGCCGCGCCCGGTGAGCTCGTTCAGGCCGGGGCCCTCGAGCAGCCGGTATGAGACGCCGGTGGCGACGATCACCGCCCGCGCCTCGACGGACTCGCCATCCTCGAACACGACGGCGCGGACGGGTCCGCGGATCTCCAGCGCCGCGACGTCGCGCGCGAGCACCATCTCCGCTCCGAACCTCGATACCTGCGCGACCGCGCGTTGGGTGAGGTCCGACCCGGACAGCCCCTTGGGGAACCCGAGGTAGTTCTCGATCGCCGCGCTCTGGCCGGCCTGTCCGCCCGGAGCCTCCCGCTCCACGATGACGGTGCTCAGGCCCTCGGATGCGGCGTAGACGGCGGCCGCCAGTCCCGCCGGCCCGCCGCCGACGATGCACACGTCATAGAGCGGCTGCTCCGCCTGGGTCCGCAAACCGAGCGCATCGGCGAGCTCACGCGTCGTCGGCGCGCGGAGCATTCCGTCGGGGATGATCACCAGCGGCAGGTCCTCGGGAGCCGCGCCGGCGAGGTCGACGAGCCGAACCGCCTCCTTGTCCCGGTCGATGTCCAGCCAGCCGTAGGGAACGTGGTTGCGCGCCAGGAACGTCTTCAGCTCGTGACTGCGGTCGGACCACCGGTGACCGATGACCCGCACGTCGGTCGTGGCGTCCGGGTGCGCGGCCTGCCAGTCGCCGAGCAGGTCGTCCGTGACGGGATAAAGACGCTCGGCCGGCGGGTCCCACGGCTTCAGGAGGTAGTAGTCCAAGCCGATCTCGTTGATCGCCTTGATCGCCACCTCGGTGTCCGCATAGGCGGTGAGAAGCAGGAACTTGGCCTCGGGGACGAACTCGCGGGCAGCCGACAGCATCTCGATGCCGGTCATGTCCGGCATCCGCTGGTCCGAGACCACCATCGCCACCGGTCGGTCGCGCAGCACGAGCTCACGCAGCACGTCGAGCCCCTCGGCTCCGGACGAGGCCCGGACAATGCGATGCGTTGCGCCGTAACGGTCACGCAGATCGCGCGTGATGGCCTGGGAGACCATCGGGTCGTCGTCGACGGTGAGGATCGTGGGCTTGGCCATGAGTAGGCGCATCTGCCCTTCTGCCGCAGTGGCACTGGGAGGTCAAGGACGTCGCGAGCGTAACCGACTTCACCCGGCCCGACGGCGCCTTCGGCAGGACCGGCGACCTCGCACGGCCGCGAGCGCCTACTCCGCAGTCGTCGGATCCGCGCCAGACTGGACCGGCGATCCGAGGGGAAGCCGGACGGTGAACCGGGTGTGGCCCTCAGACGACTCCACCTCGAGCGATCCACCGTGCTGCTCCGTCACGATGGAGTGACAGGTCGACAGCCCCAGGCCAGTGCCCTGCCCCTGCGGCTTGGTCGTGAAGAACGGATCGAAGACCCGGGATACCACCTCGTCGGGGATACCCGGTCCGTCATCAGCGATCTCAACCTCGACTGCCTCGCCTGCGGGTCGAGTCGTGATGGTGATGGTGCCGGCAGCACCGACCGCATCGATCGCGTTGTCGATGAGATGGGTCCATACCTGATTCAGCTCACCCCCGTATCCCGGAAGAAGCGGAATCTCCGCGTGGTAGTCGCGACGGACCGTCACCCCCTCCGCGACCTTGCTGTTGAGGATGATCAGGGTGTCGTCGAGCCCACGATGCACGTCGACGTCCTGGGAGGGAGCCAGCCCCAGGAAGGAATACCCCCGCAGGGCATTGACGATCTCGGAGATCCGCGCCGAGCTGTCGCCGATCTCCCGGGCCAGTGAGTACACCGGGACGGTCCGGGCCGTGAAGGTGACGATCGGCGACAGCG
>Ga0316195_10001610_pt1 | contig 10251 bp, 7 predicted proteins | sample Phised1_MG_FD_204937 | JGI IMG/M metagenome (GOLD analysis project Ga0316195, IMG submission 204937) | Coastal sediment microbial communities from Maine, United States - Phippsburg sediment 1 | ecosystem: Environmental > Aquatic > Marine > Coastal > Sediment | place: USA: Maine | collected...
GTCGGCGAGGTCGACCGCGAAGGTGATCAGCTGATGGCCCGCGGCCTCCACCTCCTTGCGCGCCTCGTCCAGCTTTTCCTGGTCGCGCCCGCAGACGATCGTGATCGCGCCGGCCGCGGCCACCTTGTGCGCCGCGGCAAGCCCGATGCCGGACGATCCGCCGGTGATCAGGACCACCTTGCCGCCGACCTGCCCCTTCAGCGTGCGGTCGATGAACAGGTCCGGATCGAGGTGCCGCTCCCAGTAGTCCCACAGCACCCAGGCGTAATCGGGCAACCGGGGACAGGCGATGCCGCTGCCCTTGAGCGCCGCGAGGCTCTCCCGGCAGTCGAACCGCGTCGGATAGTTGACGAAGTCGAGGATGTCGTCCGGCAGACCCAGGTCCTTCATCACCGCCTGCCGGATGCGACGGATCGGCGTGAGCGCCATCAGGCTCTTCTTCACGCCCCTGGGGATGAAGCCGAGCAGCGCCGCGTTGATCCTCAACGCCATCGACGGCGCGTGCGCCGCGCGCGCGAAGACCGAGAGCACCTCGCCCACTCGCATCGGTTCGGGATCGACCAGGTGGAAGCACTTGCCGTCGAGGTGCGGCTGGTGCGCGATGTGGTCCATCGCGTCGACGACGAAATCGACCGGGACGATGTTGATGCGCCCGCCCTCGATGCCGATGGTGGGCATCCACGGCGGCACGATCTGGCGCAGGCGCTGGATCAGCTTGAAGAAGTAGTACGGGCCGTCGATCTTGTCCATCTCGCCGGTGCGCGAGTCGCCGACGACCGAACCCGGCCGGTAGATGCGCCAGGGAATCTTCAGCTCGCCGCGCACGATGCCTTCGGACATGTGCTTGGTCGAGAAGTACGGGTTCTCGAGGTTCTCGGCCTCTTCGAACATGTCCTCGCGGAACACGCCCTCGAACATCCCGGCGGCGGCGATCGAGCTCACATGGTGGAAGCACCCCGCCTTCACCTCGTTGGCGAACTTCACCACGTTGCGGGTGCCCTCGACGTTCACGCGCACCTGGTCTTCGGCGTCGGCCTTCAGGTCGTAGATCGCGGCCAGGTGGAAGAAGTGCCGGATCTTGCCGTGCAGCTCCTTGCGCTGCGGCGCCTTCATGCCCAGGCTCGGAGCCGCGATGTCGCCGAGAACCGGGATCGCGCGCTTGGCGCTCACCCCCCAGTAATCGTAGAGCGGCGCGAGCTTTTCGCGCGAAGCGTCGCGAACCAGGAAGTAGACCACTGCCCCGCGCCGCTCGAGCAGCTTGCGCACGAGCCGCTTGCCGATGAAGCCCGATGCGCCCGTGACGAAATACGCCATCTGATCTCTCCCCTGGAATTGCGTGTTGTACAGGCCGCGCCCCCGGCGACCCCCGTGCCGATCATTGCATCGGACGCGCATTGCATCAAGTCGGCGACACCGGGACGCCTTTAGTGTGCCCCCTCTAGGCCGGCGCCATAGACTGCAGTCATTCCGGGCTCCGGTCGGCGTTCCGGAGCATTGGGTCACTCACAGGAGAACGAACGATGGTCAAGAAAGCCAGCGCGAAGGCGCAGAAGAAAGACGACAACCAGTTGGCCGCGGCGATCCGCGACTCGGCGCAGCAGATCTGGCTGGCCGGCATGGGCGCGTTCGCGAAAGCGCGCGCCGAGCGCACGAAGATTTTCGACGCGCTCGTCAAGGAAGGTCACACCATCCAGTTGCGCACCCGGGCATTGGCCGAGGAGCGCATCGGCGACGTCAGCGGAAGGGTCAACGAAGTGAAGGAACGTGCCAGCGAGTCATGGGACAAGCTCGAGCAGGTGTTCGAGAGCCGCGTGTCGCGCGCACTCGAGCGGCTCGGCGTGCCGACCAGCAAGGACATCAAGACGCTGACCAAGCGGGTCGACGAACTGGGCGCAAGTGTTCGTGCGCTCGGCGGCAAGGCCGCCGGCAAGGTGGCGCCGGCGCGCAAGGCGGCGGCGCGCAAGCCCGCGGCCAAGCGCGCGAAGGCAGCGTCCAAGACCCCCAGGCCCGCCGTCAAGCGCGCGCGCAAGGCCGCCACCAAAGCGGCCGCCGCGACGAGCGCCTGAGCTCCTGACCGGGGACGCGTCGGTTGACGGCGATGCCGCTCCGAAGCCCCCGGCGCCCTCGCGTCGGCGAGCCGTGCCGGGGAATCGGCCTGGCGCTGGCCGGGGGCGGGTTTCTGGGCGCCGCCTATGAACTCGGTGTGCTGGCGGCGCTCGCGGAGTCGGTCGACGGGCTCGAACTGAATCGGCTCGACGCCTATGTGGGCGTCAGCGCAGGCGCATTCATTGCCGCGGGTCTTGCCAACGGCAAGACCCCGCACGAGATGGTGCGGATCTTCGTCGAGGATGCGGAGATGTCGCTCGATCCGGCCACGATGCTGCGGCCGTCCGCGCATCTCTGGCTTCGCGCGCTGCGCTCCGCGCCGCGTGCGGCCCGCCAGGCGATCGACGCGAGTCTCAGCGAGGGCCTGCGCGGCGGCGCAGCGGTGGCCTGGCAGACGTTCGAGCGGATCGGGCGATTGCTGCCATCGGGCTTTCTGGACGTGCGCCCCGCCGAGCGGACGCTGCAGGCCATCTTCGCCGAACCCGGCCGCACCAACGATTTCCGCGCGCTCGCGGGTTCGTTGCGGATCGTCGCGACCGACATCGACAACGGCCGATCGGTGGAGTTCGGCGCGCCGGGTCTCGACCACGTGCCGATCTCGCGCGCGGTGCTCGCATCGAGCGCGCTGCCCGGCCTGTTTCCGCCGGTCGGCATCGACGGCCGCTTCTACGTCGACGGCGTGCTCAACAAGACGCTGCACGCATCGGTGGCGCTGAACCAGGGCGTGGGACTGCTGCTCTGCGTGAATCCGCTCGTCCCGTTCGCCTCGCCCGCGGACCGGCCGGCGGGAGCGATCGCGAAGGCGAGCCTGCCGGTGATCCTGTCGCAGTCGATCCGCACGGCGATCCGTTCGAGGATGACAGTGGGTCTGGAGAAATACGCCATCACCCACCCGAACGCCTCGATCGTCGTGTTCGAGCCGCGCAACGACGACGCCGCCACCTTCTTCACCCGGATCTTCACCGTGTCGAGCCGTCGAAGGATCTGCGAGCAGGCCTACCAGCACACCCGGGCGGACCTTCTCGCGCGCTATGACGACTACTCGCGCCGCTTCGCGTCCGCCGGCCTCGCACTGAATCGCGGGGTGCTGCGCGATCGGCAACTGACGCTGGTGCGAACGACCCCTGTGCCGGTGGCACGAAGGGCCGGCGGGCTGGAGGAAGGCGTGCTGCGGCTGCGGCACGTGCTCGACGATCTCGATCGCGCCCTGAGGCTCGCGCGGGCGGGCTGAAACCGGCGCGACGCTGCGACATGCGCGCGAGCCGGCCAACGTCGGCACGCACGCCGCGAGACGCCCGCGGGCACGTCGAGAGCGCAAGCGCCCGGCCGCGCGCCGCTTTGCCTGGTGTATCCTCGAGCGGTACCCCGACCCTCGAAACCGCAGCCAACGCATCCGTCGCCATGGAGCGAAAACCACCGCGACGCACCCGCGAGCGCATCCTGAACGTCTCGCTTCGCCTGTTCAACGAGATCGGCGAACCCAACGTCACGACCAGCGCGATCGCGGACGAGATGAACATCAGCCCGGGCAATCTCTACTACCACTTCCGCAACAAGGACGACATCATCAACGCGCTGTTCGAGCAGTTCGAGCGCGAAGTCGACGTCCTGCTCGACGCCACCGAACGGCGCGAGGCGAACTTCGAGGACGCGTGGCTGTTCCTGCACCTGCTGTTCGAGTCGATCTGGCGCTACCGCTTCGTCTACCGCGACCTCAACGACCTGCTCTCGCGCAATCGCAAGCTCGAGTTGCACTTCAGGACGATCCTGGAGCGCAAGAACCGCGCCGCACACCGCCTGTGCACCTCGCTGGCCGATCAGAAGAAGCTGAAGGCCGCGCCGCGTGAACTGGAGGCGCTGGCGACCAACATGGTCGTGGTCGCGACCTGGTGGCTGTCGTACGAATTCACGCGCAACGCGCGCAGGTTCAACGAACCCGCCTACCAGAGCGCCGCGATGGCCCGCGGCGCCTACCATGTCCTGGTGCTTCTGGCGCCCTATCTGTCGGAGGACGGGCACGCGCTGTTCACGCGGCTCGCGGCGGAGTACCTCAAGGACTGAGGGGCTGCGGCTTGCGAAGCGCCAGCGAGACCAGGTGCGACATGCCGCTGTGCCCTGCCCCCTCGCGGACCTCGCGGTCGACGTCGCGGGACGCGAGGATCTGCCAGCCGTCGAAGGCCTGCACCAGCTTGTGCATCGTGTAGAGGTTTTCTGCGATCCCGGGACCGCCGGTGCGATAGGTCAGCTGCCGCAGGCCGTAGCCCTCGATGATCAGCAGTCCTCCCGGCACCAGCGTCCGCGCGACGCCTTCGAAGATGCGCGCCCGCAGCTCCGGCGGCGCGAACTGGATGAAGATCGCGGCCACCGCATCGAAGGCTTCGGGCTCCCAGACCCACTTGCCGGCATCGACCACATGCAGCTCGAGTCCGACCCCGGCGCGCTGCGCGTGGCCCCTCGCTCGGTCGACGCCGACCGGCGAAATGTCGAACGCGGTGACCCGCATGCCCTGCTGCGCGAGCCAGACACCGTTTCGCCCCTCTCCGTCGGCGACCGAGAGCACCCGCGAGCCGGGCTTCAGGTACCGGGCGCCCGCGACCAGCCATTCGTTCGGAGCCTCGCCGAACAGGAAGCCCTCGGCTTTCGAGTAACGTCCGTCCCAGGTCTGTCGCGCGTCGGTGAAACCGGCCATGCACGGATGATCGCGGCTGAGACGGAGCAGCGCAAGTGCGCATCGCGCACCGCGTGTCGGATCGTCGACGAAAGGCCGCGCCAACCCTTCGCGCCGGACAGTCCAGGGCCGACGGCGCGTCTGTGGCAAGCTGTCGACTGCGAAGGACTCGTCGGCCCCGGACGGATCGCCCGGTCAGGCCGGCACGCGGTCGACGGACAGGCCGCGAACTGGCGAACGACACAGGGAGATCGACATGGGGCAGGCCTATATCGTGGCAGCCGTACGCACGGCGGGCGGCAAGAAGGGCGGGCGGCTGTCCGGCTGGCACCCGGCGGATCTCGCCGCGCAGGTGCTCGACGCGCTGGTCGCGCGCACCGGCGCCGACCCGGCGCTGATCGAGGACGTGATCATGGGCTGCGTCGACCAGGTCGGCGAACAGGCGGTGAACGTCGCGCGCAACGCCGTCCTGGCGTCGAAGCTGCCCGAGAGCGTGCCCGGCACCTCGGTCGACCGGCAGTGCGGGTCCTCGCAGCAGGCGCTGCACTTCGCGGCCCAGGCGGTGATGTCGGGCGCGATGGACTGCGTGATCGCGGCGGGCGTCGAGAGCATGACGCGGGTCCCGATGGGGCTGCCCGCGACCCTGGCGCAGAAGAACGGGTTCGGCACCTACAAGAGCCCGGCGATGGAGGCGCGCTATCCGGGCGTGTTCTTCAGCCAGTTCACCGGTGCCGAGATGATGGCCAGGAAGTACGGGCTGTCGAAGGACGCGCTCGACGCCTACGCGCTGCAGAGCCATCAGCGCGCGCGCGCCGCGACCGAGACCGGCCAGTTCGCCGAGGAGATCGTGCCGGTGCCGGTTCGGCTCGCCGACGGAAGCCTGACCGACGAGATGCACGCGCGCGACGAGGGAATCCGCTACGACGCGACGCTGGAAGGGATCGCCGCGGTGAAGCTGCTCGCCGAGGGCGGCACGATCACCGCCGCGAGCGCGAGCCAGATCTGCGACGGCGCCGCCGGCCTGCTGGTGGTCAACGAGCGAGGCCTGAAGGCACTGGGCGTGGAGCCGCTCGCGCGGATCCATCACATGACGGTGATCGGCCACGACCCGGTGATCATGCTCGAGGCGCCGATTCCCGCGACCGAGCGCGCGCTGAAGAAGGCGGGCATGTCGATCGCCGACATCGATCTGTTCGAGGTCAACGAGGCCTTCGCGCCGGTGCCGCTCGCCTGGCTCAAGGTGACCGGCGCCGATCCGCAGCGCCTGAACGTCAACGGCGGCGCGATCGCGCTGGGACACCCGCTCGGCGGCTCCGGGGCGAAGCTGATGACCACGCTCGTGCACGCGCTGCACAAGCGCGGCAAGCGCTACGGCCTGCAGACGATGTGCGAGGGCGGCGGCCTCGCGAACGTGACGGTGATCGAGCGGCTCTGAGCGCGCGCGCCCCGGGGACTGCGGGACGTCCACGATGGCCCGCGGGCTGTTCGTCGCCTTCGTCCTGTCGTTCGGGCCGACGGTGTCGAACTCGTTCGCCCGGTTCGCGTATGCGCTGATCCTGCCCGCGATGCGCGACGACCTGCAGTGGAGCTACTCGCAGGCCGGATGGATCAACACCTCGAACGCGATCGGCTACCTCGCCGGCGCGGTGCTCACCCGGCTGCTGGTGGTGCAACTGGGCAATCGCGCGCTCTTCTGCGGCGGAATGTTCGTCACCGCGGCCGCGCTGGTCGGCACCGGCATGACCGCGGACCTCACGCTGCTCGCGGCGATGCGAGTGCTGGCCGGCCTCGGCGGCGCAGCCGTCTTCATCTGCGGCGGCGCCCTGTCGGCCAACATCTTCCCGGATCGCCCGCAGCTCGCGACGACGACGATATCGATCTACTTCGCGGGCGGCGGCATCGGGCTGATGCTCAGCGGCGTGCTGGTGCCCCCGGCGCTGGCGCAGCTCGGCGACGGGTCCTGGCCGATCGTCTGGCGTGCGATGGGCTACGCGGGATTCGCGATGGCGCTGGGCACGCTGTGGGCCGCGACGCGCATCGTCGAGCCGGGCGCCGCGCCGGGCGGGGCAGCCTGGAGACTGCGACCCTTCCTGCCCGAACTGCTCGCCTACGCGGCGTTCGCGCTCGGTTACATCGGCTACATGACCTTCGTGATCGCCTGGATGCGCGACAACGGTGCGAGCACCGCCACGGTCGTGCTGGTCTGGAGTGCGCTCGGGCTCGCGACGCTGCTCGCGCCTGCGGTATGGCGCAAGCCCTTCGATCGCTGGTCGGGCGGCCGGCCCATGGCCGCGGTGATGCTGGTGCTGGCGGCCGGCGCGCTGGTGCCGCTGGTCACCACCGGAGCGCTGGCGATGACGGCATCGGCGGTGCTGTTCGGTCTGGCGATGTTTTCGGTGCCCTCGGCGATCACCAGCCTGCTCAAGAGGAGCCTGCCCAAGGCCGCGTGGGGATCGGCGATGGCCACCTTCACCAGCGTCTTCGCGGCCGGCCAGATCGCCGGCCCGATGGCCACCGGCTGGCTCGCCGACCTGTCGGGCTCGCTGCGCCCGGGCCTCACCGCGTCGGTGATCGTGCTGGTGCTCGGCGCGCTGCTGGCGTTCACGCAGCCGGCGCTAGCGTCCGGGTCGCGCTGACGATTCGATCGCGCTGACGACACGATCCCTCAGGCGCCCGTCGCGCGCGCTGCGCTGGCGCGCCGCCGCGGCGATCGCGGCCGCCTCGCTCCAGATCCGGACTCCGTTGCGCGCGCGGGTGATCGCGGTGTAGACGAGTTCGCGGGTATTCAGCGGGTGCCCGGTCGGCGCCGGCACGAACGCCACGGTGTCGAATTCCGAGCCCTGCGACTTGTGCACGGTGATCGCGAACGCGTCCTCGCAGGCGGGCATGCTCAGCACCGCGATCTCGCGGATGCCGTCGGCGCCCGCGAAGCTGACCCGGCCGGGGCTCAGGCACACGCCGACGTCGCCGTTGACCAGTCCGCGATCGGGAAGGTTGCGGGTGACCATCACCAGGCGGCCCGGATACCAGGGCGCCAGCGCCGGCGCGTTCATGCGGCGCCTGACCCGCGCGGCGATCGCGCGGTTCAGGCCGACCGTTCCCCGGTCGCCTTCGCGCAGCGCGCAGAGCACGCGATAGCGTTCGAAGGCCGCGAGCACGCGGTCGGCGGACTCGCCACGCTCGATCGCCGCAAGCGCATCGCCGTAGGCATCGAGCGCTTCGTCCGCGATCCGGGCAACACCGTCGGGGGTGCTCGCCAGCGGTCCGAGCGAGTCGAGGATCTCGCCCTCGGGCGCGCCGTCCCGGATCGCCGCGGCGAGCGCGGCGATCTGCGCGGCGCCTTCCTGCCGGTAGTTGCGCTCCAGGCGCGCCAGCGCGCCGAGGCCGCTGGCGCACAGTTCGGCGAAGACCGCCCCCGCCTCGACCGACGCGAGCTGGTCCGCGTCGCCCGCCAGCACCAGCCGGCCGTGCGCGGGGATCGCCGCGGCCAGTGCGCTCGCGAGCTCGACGTCGAGCATCGACGCCTCGTCGACGATCACCAGGTCCCAGGGCAGCGGCGCGGCGCGCTCGACGTCGCCGGGCGCGGCGCCGCGCAAGCCCAGCAGCCGATGCACGGTGAGCCCCGTCGTCGGCAGCCGCGCCGCGACATCGCCGGCCGGATCCAGGCTGGGCATCTGCGCGGCGAGCGACTGCGCGAGCCGCGCGGCCGCCTTGCCGGTGGGCGCCGCAAAACACACACGGGCGTCGGGGCGCAGGCCCACGAATGCCACGAGAAGGCGGGCGAGCGTGGTGGTCTTGCCGGTGCCGGGCCCGCCCGAGACCAGAGCCAGCCGACGGGTCAGCGCCACATGCACCGCGCGGCGCTGCGCGTCCGCCTCGTCGGCGCCCGGAAAGAGCTCGGACAGGCGCGCCTGGGTCGCCGTGGCGTCCGCGACCGGGTCTTCGACGTCCAGCGAGGCGATCGCGGCTGCCAGTCGGGTCTCGGCACGCAAGAGCCTGGACAAGTACAGACAGCCGCGGTCGAGGACGAGTGCGGTCGCGGGGTCGCCGGCCGCGCCGACCACCGGGCTGCTGGCCAGCAGCGCGTGGTCGTCGGGGCCCTCCACCTCGACGCAGACGTGGCCGTCGTCGGCCGCCTGCCAGACGCGTTCGGCCCAGACCGCGATCGCCGTCCGGCAAAGCGGGTCGCCGGCGATGCGCAGGTGCAAGCGGCCGAGCGTGTCGCCGAAGGCACGCGCGACGCGCGAAGCGCTTCGTGGCTGACCCGCCATGTCCGGTGGAGCATGGGCTGATGAAGCCCGGGTCCGATCGGCCGCACTCACGCCGATGCTCCGAACAGCCGGTCGAGCCGCGCGAGCAGGCGCGCGTCGGGGCGCACCGCGTGGACTCCCAGGGCCGACCCGTCGCGGTCGAACCGCCCTGGTGCCACGCCACGGATGAACAGGTAGTAGACGCCGCCGAAGTGACGGTCGTGATCGTAGTCCGGCAGCCGCGCGCGCAGCAGCCTGTGCAGCGCCAGCGAGTAGATCGCGTACTGCAGCGCGTAGGCGTGCTCGGCGATCGCGGCGCGCACCGCCGGCGCCGCGTAGCTCGACCAGTCGGTGCCCAGCCGGTTGCTCTTCCAGTCGAGCAGGAAGTAGCGGCCGTTCGCCTCGAACACCAGGTCGATGAAGCCGCGCAGGTAGCCGCTCCAGCGGCCCGCGGCGTTGCGCAGGTCCAGCGGATGCTCCCCAGCGATCGCCTCGAGCACCGCGCGATTCTCGACGCCGTCGCCACGCAGGTCGAACTCCATCTCGCGCACCAGCCGTTGCGGGTCGAGGCCCCGAAGCGACACCGTGCCCGCGCCCAGATCGGGCAGCGACGTGTCGAGGACGGCGTCCAGCCAGGCGGCGACCCGGATCGGATCGGCGTCGCCGAATCCGCCGCGCGCGAGCCAGCGCGCGACCAGCCGGACCGGCAACGGTCGGTCGAAATCCGCCTGCTCGAGGATCCCGTGCAGGCAGGTGCCGGCGTTCGCGCCCGCGGGGAAGGTGAACCGGATGTCCTGCGATGCCATGTCGCCCGCATTCGGTGCGTCGGCGTCGGCGTCGGCGTCGGCGTCGGCCACATCCACTTCCGCGCGGACCGCCATGTCCGCCGCGGGGTCGGCGTAGAGCCCGAGATTCTGTTCGTGGTCCGCGAGCTCCGGCTGCTGATGCGACACCGGCGCCGCCGTCGGCTCGCCGCTCGCGAATGCGGCCGCTAGTGCCGAGAAGCTCGTGCGCACCCACGGCGCGGGGATCCGCGTCTCGAGCTTACTCACCGCCAGCGGCTCGACCGGCGGTTCGTCGCGGGTGTCCGGCGCCGAACCGTCGGCGATGCTGCTCGACGGCATCACGACGATCGCGTCGGGACAATGTGCGTGGGTCCTGTCGACCCATCCGGAAAGGTCCCGCTCGACGCGCTCGTCGTCGAGCTCCGGCGCGGCATTCGAACGC
>Ga0316195_10001611_pt1 | contig 10250 bp, 7 predicted proteins | sample Phised1_MG_FD_204937 | JGI IMG/M metagenome (GOLD analysis project Ga0316195, IMG submission 204937) | Coastal sediment microbial communities from Maine, United States - Phippsburg sediment 1 | ecosystem: Environmental > Aquatic > Marine > Coastal > Sediment | place: USA: Maine | collected...
CCATTCCCGCTTCCAGAAGATGGGTGGCGAATGCGTGACGCAGCGCATGCGGGTGGAGATGGTTGAGGTCCGCAGAGTGGCGGACGGCGCGATCGAGCTGACGGCGGATGGACCGATCGCTGAGGCGGCCGCCGCGTTGGTTGACGAACAAAGGTTCACCCTCGTCAGTGACACCTCGACGCCACCGGGCGCGATCGGGAAGATAGGTCTCGAGGGCCTTTGCCGCAGGCCGGCCGAACGGGACGAGGCGCTCTTTGCGCCCTTTGCCTCGTACCCGAACCACCCGCTGACCGAGCTGTACATCGCCGAGATCGAGGGCCACGAGTTCGCCGACGCGGAGACCTGCGGCGTAAAGCAGCTCCATCGCCGCGCGGTCACGGCGCCCCGCCGGGGTGTCGGGAAATCCTTCAAGAAGTTCCTCGATTGCGTAGCGTTCGGCAATTTCGGGTGTTCGATGGACGTCGTGTGGGTGGGGAACCGCACCTGCGGGGGTCGCCTCGAGGGTGCCCTCGGCTACCAGGAACCGGAAATAGGTCCGGAGTGCGGCGAGCGCCCGCGCAACGGAGCGCGGCTGGAGGCCGCGCGAGTGGAGATAGGAGAGGTAAGCCCGCACGGTTGCCGGTGTCGTTTGCGTGGGCTGATCGTGTTTGAGCTCAGCGCCGACGAATTCGATAAAAGAGAGGAGTTCTCGGCGATAGGCGCGGAGGGTTGCGGGTGAAAGGTTGCGTTCCCACTCGAGGTGTTCCAGAAATGCATCGACCAACCAGGGGCGGAGGTCGCTGTCACTGCCGCCGGCTCTCATTCCAGGGCCTCGGGTCGGGCTGAGAGCTTGCCGAAGGCCCTCCACCACCACAGCCGCATTGAGTCAGTGAACATCTCTTTCGAATGTTTCACCGCCATCACCCGTGATGCCTCGATATGATTCCATCGAACACCGATTTCGTTGATTTCAAAGCCCCAAGAGTCTGCTAGTAACAGGAGCTCGACATCGAAAGCGAAACCGTCAAGGCGTTGAGCACCGGCCAGGGCGCGGGCCAAGTCCCCCGGGAAGAGTTTGAAGCCGCATTGTGTGTCTCGAATCCCGGTCAGCCGCAGCATGCGGAGGATGAGGTTGAACGTGCGCCCCATAAGGTCCCGATGCCGTGGTTGCGGGGTCTCCACCAGCCGCCGTTCGACGGCTCGCGAACCGACCACCACGGAACTCCGTGAGGCGGCCCGGGCAAGGACCGACAATTCCTCGATGGGCGCCGAAAGATCAGCATCGGTGAGCAGCACCCAGCGGCCAACAGCATGGTCGAAGCCGGAACGCACGGCAGCGCCCTTGCCGAGGTTGTGTGGGTGTTTGACAACGCGGAGATCGACGCCGCGCGGCAGATCGACGCTGGCTGCGGAGGTTGCGGTTCCGTCCGACGAACCGTCGTCGATGACGATGATCTCGGATGGTTGCCAATCGGGGTGAGTGCCGAGATAAGCGCCGATTCGCGCCAGGGTCGGCGGTAACCTGCCGGCCTCATTCAATGCCGGAATCACAACCGACAGTTCGATCTTTTCCGCAAGGCGGGCGTCGTTATCAGCCGCGGTCATTCGTAGCTCCGGAGTGCTTGCACCTCACCAACTTAGCGAAGTCCGGAAAGGAAGTCGATGCGACATTTCGAGAGCCGCACACCGCTGCAAATCCACGGACTGAAAGGTGAGAGGGTTCTGCGAACAACGAGCCTCGGTGGTGGAGAGGATGCGCGGGGTGGCTTTCAAGCGCCGAGTTGTTCAAGGCCCATCATGCGGTGCCGTCCACTACGTCGGTTGCAGCCGCCAGACGGAGCGCCGAACCCCGTCCCGCGATGATTCCTGAAAGACCAAAGGTGCCGACCCCAAGCAGAGCCGCCACTAAAACCCAGACGACACGCCGTGGCCGAACCGCGTCGGAGAAACTCATCCCAGCAAGCAGCATTCCGGGCGTGCCTTGTCGGACAACGACAAGGACAGCTGCGGCAAACACCCACCACACAACCCCGAGTGTGGCTGCCCAAACAAACGCGGGCAAGGCCGGCCTTTCTCCAAGCACAAGAATGGCGATGAGTGCGCCGGTGCAAACCGCCAGAATCCCGACGAGATCGGCCCAGGCGGAGGCCATTACGGTGAGTGTTGGCGGCAGCTCGTGGTCGTGACGGGGCGGCAAAGAGCGCGCACGGCCGACTTCGGCGGGTCGTTCGACCAGCGCATCCCAGTCACCAGGCATGCTTTTTTGATCGTCGGTCATCGTTCGGAGAGACTTCCGATGAAGATTTCCAGCTGCATGTCAATCGGGCGTGTCTTGTACGTTTCGACGAACTCCAATATGCGTGGAATTTCGCTGTCCTCGGGTTGGCGTTGCTGGAGCTCCGTGAGATAGGATTCAGCGCTCGAAAGGTTGAACGCGCGGAGTTCCGCCAAGGCGCCATTGAACAGGAAACGGTCGTAGGCCGCGGCCAACTCAAAATCGTCAGGGCGTTTTAATAGCAGCGCCTTCGAGAGGTCGATTGCAGCCCGATGATTGCCCGCCTTGACGGAACCGTAGAGATCCGCAGCAACCGGCTCAGCCGCGAGAATTTTTTGTCGAACCTCTTCGAGGCCAGGGTCGTTTGGGTGGGCCCTTAGTTCGGACATGACACGTTCATAGGCCGCCATCCAACGGCCTTCCTCGAGGAGCTCGCGGGATGCGGTCAAACCCTCGGGTATGGGAGTGGGAACCGGGGTCGCGATCGCTGCCCGGTACTTGTCGAGTGCGCGGTCGATTCGCGTTTGGAATGGATCGTCGGCCGAATTCTGCTCGAGATGGAGAATTGCCTCTTCAACCCGCTTTTGGTTGTACATCTCCGCCGCCTCGGTAAGAACCCGGGCGACCACGTTGACCCGTTGTTCAGCCTCCGGGGCTGGCGCAAAGAAACCGCCAAACCACATTGCAACGCCCAAAATCACTACGCCCGCCCCACCGATCACCGCCCACAACTGCCAGGAAAGTTTGCGTTTGGGTTTAACGGGCGTTCGCCACGCGCCCTCCGCGGCTTGTGATGGGTCTGGGGCGGTCTGGCCGAAATCCGCGTTCACCTCGAACTCTTCTGTGAAGAGATCGTCTTCCAGGTCGGGCATCGAAGCGTCCGCGGCGAATTCACCACTGTCTGGGTGCGATCCTCGCTGAATGGCTTCTTGGAGGCGGGTGCCCTCAACGTTTTTCGGGCTGAGTTCGAGGATTCGCCGAACGAAATCCGCTGCCACCTTGAGGTCTCCGCTGCGGTGCGAGGCGCGGGCGTCAGCCAACATCGGCTCGATTCTGCGTTCGACCTCTTCCTTGCTGTGCCGAATGTGCTCGATGCGGTCCAGGGCCTCTTCATGCTTGTGGTCGATGAGCAGAATTCTCGACCACGCGTCGATTGCGGCGGCATAGTCATCCTCGGCTGCGGCGGTGCCACCTTTGCTGAGAAGATCGCGAATGACAGCCGGAGTGTCACTCGGATCGACCGGGACATCCTCAGAAGCTCCCGCCGACATTGTCGGCCCTTTTTCGAATAGGCCCTCTGCGGCCACATCCGACTCTTCATAGTACGCTTCGCTCGATGCCGGCGGGTCAGGAGCCACCTCGGCCGACCCTGGCGCGGCCAAAACGTGAGGTGGAGGTGGGCCCGGCGCGGGACCCTCAGCAGGCGCCACCTCCTCGAAGCTCACCACGTCGCCCATGCCGATTACCGGGGCTTCGTGTTCGGGCTCGGAAAAAAGATCTGAGGAGCCGACGATGGGTTCGAAGCCGCCAATGTCCGGCTCTCTGGAATCTGCCGGGGCGGCCGGCTCTTTCCCGGCAAAGCCTACCTGGTCCAGCGACCCATTCCCGGCCTGCTCGATCTGCTCGATGGTCTCAGCAATCTCGCTGTGGTGGGGGTCGAGAGCCTGCGCCATCATTACGAAATTGGCTGCTTCCTGCGTGTCACCACCCACGAGGGCATCACGCGCTTGTTGGAGAAATTGACCGACCTGCGACGAGCCCTTTGTTGCGTTTTCAAGCTGCGACAGGAGGAAACGAGCCTCTTCGTGGCCGGGAAGATCGAGCAACACCTGTTCAACCTTTGCTCGTGCCCCCTCAAAATCGCGCTCGTCGTACATCTCGATAGCCTCCACCAGCAATATGTTGATGGTTTCGGTAGTCGGAGCTTGCAACTCTGACAGCACTTCGCTGAGATCAATCTCCGCTGCCCCCGAAGAAAGTTGCCGATGTAGGTTTTTGGCCGGTGCGAAGGCGGGGTCGAGTCGGAGAACGAATTCCAGCCCTATCAGGGCTTCCTCTCGATTTCCCAGTTGGAGTTTTTCCACCACCTGCTTAAAGGCGGTCATTACGCGATCCTGGGCCTGGGGGGAGAGCTCGATGTTGCCGGGATACGCCATGATAACGATGTTATCAGGGGGCTCCGGAAAGGGTCAACGGTGGCCCGCTTGGTGGGAATCAGGTTTCAGCGGGGACGAGCGCGTTTTCGAGCACGATTCGGACCCTGGCGCCGCCCTCTTCCAGGGACCGGAGCTCAAGCGTGCCGCCATGGTCCGAGACGATTCGATGAACGAGAGCGAGGCCAACGCCGGAGCCGCGCCCCTTGGTGGAGAAAAATGGTTCGACCAGGGTCTCCGTGTCCTCGGTCGGGAGACCGACGCCGGTGTCCTCAACCTCGATGACCACATCCCGATCCCGGACATAGGCAGCAATTCGGATACTGCCGCTACCGGGGATCGCCCACACAGCGTTGTCAAGCAGGTTGACCAGCGCCTGTCTCAGAAGGGCGGGGTCCACCATTGCCCAGATCTCGTTCTCGGGGAGCCTGGCCCGAATGTCAAGACCCTCACGAACCCCCCCATACAACGAACAAAGCTCTCGCAGAATGCGCCCCAAGCCTGTCGGTTGTGGGTTGATTGTCGGCATTCTCGCGTACTCCTGGAACGCGTCCACCAGCTCCTTGAGGCCGGCGACCTGGGCAACGATTGCCTCACAACCCGAGGTCACGATTTCCCGCAATTCTCCGTCGAGGCCGTCGGCGCGCCGCTGCATGCGCTCCGCAGCGAGTCTGATCGGGGTCAGCGGATTGCGAATCTCGTGCGCGATGCGTTGTGCGACCTCGCTCCAGGCCGCTTGCCTCTGCGCCTGAATGAGCTGGGTCAGATCGTCCATCGCGACGACCCGCCCTCCCCCGGGCAGTGGGCGTGACGTGATGTCGATCCGGAAAGTCTCGCCGCCGGTGTCGAGATCGATCTCGCTCCTGGTGTCGGCCGGCTGCTCCGGGAGAAGCCGCTTATAAAGATCCTTGAGTCCCGGCTGATCGAGATCAGGCAAAGACTGCCAGCTATGAGCCCACTCCGGGTGGCCGAGCAGGGCCGCTGCTGCGGGATTGGGGCGAAAGTTCCGACCCTCGGTGTCGACCGACAACACCCCGGTGGGCACCGTGGCGAGGAGCGTGGTCAGTTCCTGGTTCGAGGAGAGAATTTCTGCTTCGGTTGCGCGAACCCGACGGACCATGGCGTTGAAAGAATTCACCAAGACCGCCACCTCGTCCGATGCCGGCACCTCGATCTCTTCAAGGGCGTCACCTTCGGCAACTCGTTGAGTGGCTCCGGCGACAACCAGCAAGGGTTCAGTGAATCGCCGTGACAAGTAGAGACCGACCCATACGGTGGCGAAGAGCAGCAGTAAAGTAATCGCGAGCAGCACCAACACAGTAGTGGCGGCAATGGTTCCCTGCTTCTGCTTCATTTCTTGGAACTGGGCGTCGGCGGCAATGGCGTTTTCCAGGTGTAGCAATAGCTCCCGAGGTAACATATCGCCCACCACGACCCGACTATCGTCTGGCGTCGGACTCCACGCTCGGAGCAACAGGCCTCCCCGCCAACGATCTGCGCGGACGCCGGACAACGGCAGATTCTCCCAGCGAAGAGGTGGTAACGAGGCCGGAATTCGTCGCGGATCTGCAACCATTTCCTTGAGATCGTCGCCATCGTAGAGGGCGACCAGATCCACACCAAGAAGATGCTGTAGGCGGACCAGATCCTGTCGGCCCGCACTTCGGCTGAGCTCTTCCGAAGCAACGGCCGACTGCCGCTCGAGATGTTTCTCAATCAGCTCACGAACCTGGACAGTGACTTCTGCGCCGCCGCGCAAGATTGTCTCTACCGGGGCCGAAAACCATTGGTCGATCGATCCCTGTAGGAGATTGGTGGCAATTAGAAAAATCAGGATAACCGGCACAAAGGTCAGCCCGACATACGTCAACACCAATTTGGTGCGGAAGCGGCTGCCAAGAACGCCCGACCGCCGCTCGACGGCAAGTCGCACGACGTTGCGCAGGAGGATGAAGCTGAGGATGAGGATCAGCGAAATGTCCAGGTACCACAAGACGAAGAGGAGCACCCTGTTAGTGAGCTCTTCGGGGGATGTTTGCTGAGCGCGCTGGAGGAGATAAAAGGCCCCCACCGAAAGAACCATCAGGAAGAGAAAGACCCCGACGAGGAAGCGGTTCTCTCGGTGGTATTGCCGCCAAGCGTCGCCCAGCCGGCTCATCGGATGCTCCCCCGCGAGCCAACGGTGCCAGGGATCATTCCTCGTCCCGCTGTGCCTCGAGCTTCACCTCGACCCAGTCCGTACCTTCGGTCGAGGGGAAGACCAGCCAGGTTGTCCCGCTCGAAAAAACCGCGCGCGCCCTGACCCTCAAAAAGGCATCGCGACGGCCTTTTGGAAGGGGCACCTCTACCGCGGGCGGGGCGGTCAACCATTGCAGGGCAAACTCAACAGAGTCGACCTCGCGACTGACCGTGGTTGAGCCGTTGACAATGAGTTGGCACAGATACCGACCGGTGATGGCATCGAAGGTGACCGTGGAGCGTGCTACGCCTTTCCAAATTCGACGGTCTGGAAACATTCTCCGCCGGGCATAGACACGAAGCGGATAGTCGATTTCGATCCGCGCGCCCGACGAAATTGTATTGGCCACCACCTCTGGAATTTCAACGAGGAGCTCGAACCGAATGGCCAGTTCCTCCGAACCTCGATCCACCCCAACGTACAAAGCATCTGAGGCAAGGGACGCAACGAGTAGGAACGCGGCGACGAGACTCGACATGACGGGCCGATTCTACCGCGGATTGAGTCGGTTGATACCTGGTTGGCGTGCATATCTCACCAAATTTCCAGGCGCCGCAGAAAGTTGGCAAGATATGCAGGTTGGGTTGATGGATGGTACATTGGGTCGGTTGCAGAGGTCCTTTGGAGGGATCGCAATGAGCGCCAATATCCCCGGGTGGTCGCCGGAAATCGAACGCGGATTCAAGGAAATCCTCTTTCGATTTCTGGAAGAGATTCAGTGCACCAGGGCTGCTCTATATCTCTACGGCCCAGGCGACAAGTTTCTCCTCGCCACCCAGTACGGCTTCGGCCGTCGCGACGTACTGGCGATCGAACACGGATTGCAGGATCCGATGGTCCGTAGGGTCCGCGAACTCAAGGGCGTTCCGGCCGCATTCAACCGTAAACAGAACCTCGGCCCACTCACCGATTACCTGAAAAGTGCTGGCAACTCGACGCTGCTTCTGGTGCCGCTGATCGCGGGAGAGGAGATCATCGGGTTCATTGATGCTCGTGACAAAGGGCGCAAGCGCCCGTTCGAACGGGCCGATGTTGCGAATGCCAAAAAAATCGCCGCGGCCATGGTCGAGTTCGCCAAGCGAGCCGGATTCGTCTTTTCGGATGAAGACATCGAAGAGTTCGAAGATGAGGTACCAGTGGCACAACAGCCGGCGGTACTCGGCCCCCCCCGCGCCCCCATGCTCGACGAATCGGGGCTCGAAAATGTTCACGATGCGGCTCTCGACGCGGTCCTCGACCATCAGGTCGTGGCTGTTGCGCTGACCCTGATGACTGCCGGAGAAGCCGCAACTCTCGTCAACATTCGTGAAGGAAGCTCCGATTTCGATCGCGATGCGCTCACCCGCCACCAAAGCTCAGCTCTGGTGGAGGCGGGCGTCTCGCCGCCGGATCGGGGGTCGTGGCATATCGATGTGAGAAGGATTCCGACAACCGTAGACCCAGCCCCCTCACCAATGATCGCGTCGGCAGTTCTTCTGAAGAACGAGGACATCAGCACTCTCACCGCATCGGTTATCTCCGGCGGCGGTGCGAACGCCGCTCGCGCGACGCTGTCCAGACTTCAAACTCGCGCTGAGGATGCTCACGAAAAATCTTCGCTCAGGTTCTCCCGCCGAAATCTTGCGCGGCGGTTGTTGCAGCCTGGTTCTCACACCTATCCAGATTTGGTCGCCCACTCCGAGTCAGTTTCTCGCCTCGCTTTCGCGATGGCCAAAGAGCTTGAGCTCGGCCCAACGTGTTCCGAGGATGCGGCTCTTGCCGGGCTTCTCCACGATGTCGGGATGCGCGAACTCGATTACGAGCGCCTGTATCGCTCGAACTCTCCGTCCGCCGACGACCGCGTTCGCTACCAAAAGCACCCGGTGGTCGGAGAGAGGATTTTGGTCGGCACCGGTCTCGACAATGTCATGGCCGCAGTTCGCCACCATCATGAACGCTGGGATGGCACCGGTTACCCAGATCGCCTAGCCCGGGAAGATATTCCATTTTTGGCGCGCCTGGTCCACGTAGCAGAGGTTTACGATGTTCTGACGGTGCCGGGGCGGTATCGACCGACCGTAAGCCCCGATCGGGCGCTCGAGATCATTGAACGAGGAAAGGGACACCAGTTCGACCCGCAGTTGGTGGAGGTACTTGGCAAGGTGGTGCAATGAGCGATGACCGTCGGGTCCTCGCGACCAACCGAAAGGCGCGCCACGTCTACAACATCCTCGAGAAGGAAACGGCCGGGATCGAGCTTCTGGGTACGGAAGTCAAGGCAATTCGTGAGGGAAGAATCAACCTCAAGGAGGCATACGTAAGCTTTGTCGGCGGTGAAGCTTTTCTGGTCGGCTGCCACGTGGGTGCGTATGAGGCTGCCGGCTATGCTCATCACGATCCTGTTCGGCGCCGCCGGCTGTTGCTTCAAAAACGAGAAATTGAACGCCTCGCGTCAAAGGTCCAGGAGAAGGGACTTACCGTGGTGCCACTGAGCGCCTTCTTGGAAGGGAATTGGATCAAGATCGAGATAGCGCTCGTGCGCGGAAAACAACTTCACGACAAGAGAGAGACCCTGCGCCAGCGAACCCTTGATCGCGAAGCTGAACAAGCCATCAAGGAGCGGAGCAGGTAGCTCTATCGTCTCCACACGATGGTATAATTGAGGTGTAAAAATTCAACCCATTGCGGTCGGAGGAGACGCACGAGGCCCCGCGCCGCCGGAAGTGGGAACGTCGGCCGCTGGCCGTGCGTTGTTCAATAAGGCACGGAGACGAATCTGAATGCAGGATGAGATCATCATTCGCGGTGCGCGCGAGCACAACTTGGCCAATATCGATGTCGCAATTCCCCGCAACCGCTTGGTGGTGATCACCGGCGTTTCCGGTTCGGGTAAATCATCGTTGGCCTTCGACACTCTTTTTGCTGAAGGCCAACGCCGCTACGTGGAGTCACTTTCCGCATACGCGCGCCAGTTCCTCGATCAGATGGAAAAGCCGGATGTCGATACGATCGAGGGTCTGTCACCGGCAATTTCCATCGAGCAGAAGACGACCTCGCGCAACCCGAGATCGACCGTCGGCACAGTCACCGAAATTCACGACTACCTGCGGCTTCTGTGGGCCTCCATTGGTGTGCCCGAGTGTCCCGACTGTGAGATTCCGATTCGTCCGCAAAGTGTCGAACAAATGGTCGATCAAATCCTCTCTTTGCCCGATGGCACCAGATTTATGTTGCTTGCACCGGTGATCGAGGGGCGGAAGGGAGAGCACCGCAAGGTCTTTGCGCAGATGGTTCGAGAGGGCTTCGTTCGCGCGCGAGTGGATGGCAAAATCATCGAGGCCGTTGAACCGCCCGACCTCGACAAAAAGCGAAAACACACGGTTGAAGTGGTTGTCGACCGCCTCTCCGTCCGCGAAGGCGTGGCCTCCCGCCTCGCGGATTCCCTTGAAACCGCCCTTCGGGTCGGTGAGGGCCTGGCGCTGGTGGTCAGGGCGCGTGGAGAGGAGATTGTGTTGTCGGCGCGCCATGCGTGCCCGAAGTGTGGTTTTTCGCTCACCGAAATCTCGCCGCGGCTGTTCAGCTTCAATTCTCCTCAGGGTGCCTGCCCGACCTGTTCGGGTTTGGG
>Ga0316195_10001612_pt1 | contig 10242 bp, 8 predicted proteins | sample Phised1_MG_FD_204937 | JGI IMG/M metagenome (GOLD analysis project Ga0316195, IMG submission 204937) | Coastal sediment microbial communities from Maine, United States - Phippsburg sediment 1 | ecosystem: Environmental > Aquatic > Marine > Coastal > Sediment | place: USA: Maine | collected...
TTCTCTGACGCCACCTATTCAAGTCACTGACAAAATACCCCGATGAAACCAGCTAAACTCCTGTTTGCCGGCACGCCCGACTTCGCCCTGGCATCACTGCGAGCGCTGGTTGATGCAGGCCACGTTCCGGTTGCAGTACTTACTCAGCCCGACCGGCCGGCCGGTCGGGGTAAAAAGCTCACGGCGAGCCCCGTCAAGAAATACGCCGTGGATCAAGATATACCCGTCTGGCAACCGGCCACACTCAAGGATGCCGATGTCGTTGCGCAGATTTCGACGCTGAATCCGGACATCATCGTCGTCGCCGCATATGGTCTTATTCTTCCGCAGGCGATACTCGACATCCCCAGATGCGGTTGCCTGAATGTGCATGCATCGCTATTACCTCGCTGGCGTGGCGCTGCGCCGATTCAGCAGGCCATTCTGAATGGCGACACGGAGACGGGAATCTGCCTGATGCAAATGGAGGCGGGATTGGATACCGGACCCGTATATGCGAGTACCGCGATTAAAATCGGTGACGCTGAATCAGCCGGTGAACTGCATGATCGATTGGCCGCCCTGGGTGGTGAGCTGCTTGCAGAGAAGCTGCCGGACATCGTGGCGGGAAAACTCAACGCGGTACCGCAGGATGAATCTGAAGCGACCTACGCAGGCAAGATTCGCAAGCAGGACGCGGCCATGGACTGGAGCCTGTCTGCCGAAGAACTTTCAAGAAAAGTAAGAGCTTATAACCCTGTTCCCGGGGCGTGGTTTGAGGTCGCGGGCGAACGGATCAAATGCTTCAAGGCGCTGGTTCTGGACGATGTGGAAGGACCGCCAGGAGTGATCCTGCAAGCTGGCAAAAGCGGCATCGACGTGACATGCGGTCGGGGGGCGCTGCGAATTCTGGAAATACAACGACCAGGCAGGCGCAAAGTTACCGCGGGCGAATTCGCGGCACAGCAAAACCTCGCCGGCAAGCGCCTGAGCTGATCTGTCATGAGTGGAATCAAACCAGGCGCACGTTTGCGGGCGGAAGCTGCGAAAGTGGTCGATTCGGTCGTCAACGAGGGTCGGTCACTCGATACCGCGCTGGCAGCCATTGAGGTAAACATTCAGCCGGCCGACAGGCCACTCGTGCGGATGCTTTGCTACGGCAGCCTGAGATTTCATTTTCGTCTGAGGTCGCAACTGCGGCAACTACTCGAACGGCCCGTGAAAGCGCGCGACAGAGTGATTGAATCCTTGCTCGTAATTGGGTTTTTCCAGTTGAGCGATACGCGCGTACCCGATCATGCTGCGGTATCGATGACAGTCGAAGCTGCGCGACATCTTCGGCGGCCAAAGTATGCGGGACTGATCAATGCGGTGTTGCGCAATTTCGTTCGTCGCAAAATCGCGGCCAGCGAACCGGCCGATGACGAAGCGCGATTCAATCATCCGCAATGGCTCATCGATCGATTGCGAAAGGACTGGCCGGACGACTGGCAAAAGATCATTGAGGCAAACGACGAACGTGCCCCGATGTGGCTCAGGGTCAACCGGCAAAGACAGACGCCCGCCGAATACCTCGAACAAAATGACATCCAAGGCGAGTTGGCGCCGGGCAGGGATCAGGCCGTTCGTCTGGCCGCACCGCTACCGGTCGAGGAACTTCCCGGATTCACCGAGGGCCTCGTATCGGTCCAGGACTGTGGCGCCCAGCTTGCGGCTCCCTGGTTGCTCGCAGATGGTGGTGAGCGAGTACTCGATGCCTGCGCAGCACCTGGTGGCAAGACTGGCCATATACTGGAAATACTGGGTCCGGGTGCGGACGTCACAGCGATCGATGCCGATGCCGAGCGGCTGAAGGGCGTGCAGCAAAACCTGGAGCGCCTCGGCCTGAATGCAACTTTATATGCTGCCGATGCATCAAAGCCCGAAGAATGGTGGACCGGGCAGGAATTCGATCGGGTGCTCCTGGATGCGCCTTGCTCGGCGACCGGCGTCATTCGACGCCATCCGGACATCAAGCTCTTGCGGCGCGACAGCGACATACGGGTAATGGCGGGCTTGCAGCGTGCAATGCTCGACGCGCTCTGGACCGTACTGCAGCCGGGCGGAAGGCTTTTGTACGTCACCTGCTCGGTGCTGGCTGAAGAAAACGAGGGAGTTGTTGGCTCGTTCCTGGGGGCACAGGCTGACGCTCGGGAAGACCGAGTGTTGCACGATTACAACATCTCCGATTTAATGTGCGAAAGGACGACAGGCTTCCAGGTTTTGCCCGGTACACAAGGGCTGGACGGCTTCTATTTCGCCGCCCTGGAGAAAAGATCCTGAAAGGCAAATGAGAGGAACCAGAACTGACAAAGCGAGACTTTTCGTGCTGGCAATGGCTGCCGGCATACTGACGGCTGGGTCACTTGCGGCGCAGCAGCTGCCCGAGCGGCAGGGTTTTTTCGACATCCGCTCTGCGTCGACCGTTCTCAACAATGGTGTGCACGAGCTCGAGGCCCGGCTGCAGCTTATTCTCAGTGACGAGGCGCTCGATGCACTGAACAGCGGTGTGCCGCTGACAATCGAACTCGAATTCGAGGTAATTCGTGTTCGCGGTTTCTGGCTCGATGCGTCTGACGCTGACCTCACGTTCCAGTATGAATTGGAGTATCGCCCTTTGAGCCAGCGATACCTCGTTCGCAACCTGAACAGCGGCGATCAGGACACTTTCTCGACACTTTATTCGGCATTGAACAACCTGGGACGCATCCAGGGATTGCCGGTCATCGATGATGCGGTTCTCGGAGCGGACAATCGTTACCGGCTTCGTCTTCGGGCGAGGCTCAGCACGCGCCAGTATCCGTCCGCACTCAGGCTCTTGTTCTTCTGGCGTGGCCAATGGCAGCTGGAAAGTGAATGGTACGAATGGTCGCTCGAAAGATAAGAAGAGCAGCAATCGCTACGATCGGCGCAGTCGGTGTCGGCCTGGCGCTCGTGGCGCTTTTCCTCTTGAGCTGGACACCGCAGAATTCAGACGATTACGAATCGCTGCATATCACGATATTGCTGGTCAACATTGCTGGCGTGATTGTGCTTTTCATTCTTATGGTCGGCAATCTCGCAAAGCTGTTGCGGGACTATCGAAGCCATGTACCTGGTTCGAAACTTAAAGCTCGGGTCGTCGGGATGTTCGTCGGCTTGGCCGTGCTGCCACTACTCGTGGTTTTCTACTTCTCAATCCAGTTTATTAACAGCGGCATTGACAGCTGGTTCAACATTGATGTGGAGGAAGGCCTGGATGAAGCGCTGGCGCTGAGCCAGGCGGCATTGGGCATTCAGATGCGCGATCATCTTACGACGACCGCGCAGATCGCGGATCGACTGCAAGACGTCAGCGCCAGGCAACTGATTTTCGAGCTCAGCATGTTGCGGCGTGAGAGTGGTGCGAGCGAAATCTCTATCTTTGGCCGCAACAGCCGCATCATTGCTACCAGTTCGGACCAGTCTGCAGGCAGCCTGCCAAAACCGTTGACCGACGAGGTGCTGCTGCAAATCAGCCAGGGGCGTCCGTTCGTCATTCTGGACCCCGTCGAAAGCGGGAACTACGAGATACGCGCGGCAGTACCATTCGGCAACCTGAACCGACCGGAATTTGCCGGCGTTATTCAGGCGCTGTATCCGGTTCCTGAACGTATCAGCATGATGGCAAACAGCGTCGAGGCATCGAATAGCGATTACAAACGCGCTGCCTATATTCGGGAGCCGCTGAAACGAAATTTCTCTTTGACGCTGACTGTTGTCTTGATGCTGTCTCTTCTCTCCTCAATTTACGGTGCTTTCATTCTGTCGCGTCGGCTGGTTGCGCCGATTCAGGACCTGGTTGCCGGCACGCGGGCAGTTGCCAAGGGCGACTTCGATACCCGGCTGCCGACACCGTCGCGTGATGAAATTGGTTTTCTGATCAACTCGTTCAACGACATGACACAGCGATTGTCGTCTGCCCATCGTGAGGCAAGCCTTAGCCAGGCACTGGTGGAAGCTGAGCGGGCCAACCTGGCGGTCATTCTAGACCGATTGTCGACCGGTGTTGTTGCGCTCGAGTCCGATTTTCGAATTCGAAATGCCAACGCGGCCTCCGGCGCAATTCTCAACGTCGATCTCGAAAGTCGCATCGGCGAGTACTTGCCGGATGTCGCCAAAGGTCAGCCATTGCTCGATCAGTTTGTCGATGTTGCACGCGTTCATTTGAATGCCGGCGAAACCGAATGGCGCGAACAGATCGTGCTGCGGGGCGAAGTTGGCCGCCGCGTACTGACCTGCGCCTGCACCACATTGCCGGGCGATGAGGACCATGCAGCCGGGTATGTTGTGGTTTTCGACGACATCACTGCCTTGCTGCAAGCGCAACGCGACGCCGCGTGGGGCGAAGTCGCGCGCAGGCTGGCGCACGAAATCAAGAATCCGCTGACACCTATTCAGCTCTCCGCGGAAAGAATGCGTCGCAAGTATTTGCACACGTTGCCCGCGGAGGAAGCGCAGGTGCTTGATCGTGCAACACACACAATTGTGCAACAGGTTGAGGCCATGAAAGAAATGGTTAATGCCTTTAGTGACTATGCGCGCGCACCGGATATCGACGTCAACAAATTTGATATCGGCAAGCTGGTCCATGAAGTCGTCGACCTGTATCGCGCACAGGAAAGTGATATCAGGATCATTTTGAAGACCGACTCCAACCTTCCGGAAATCGAGGCAGATGCCGGTCGTGTAAGGCAAATTATGCACAACCTGTTACGAAACGCGGTCGAGGCGCTGGAGCACACGGAGAATGGTCGCATTGAAGTGGATGTTACGTCAGCAGAGGTTCATGACGTGGAAGTAGTGGACATCGTGGTCGCGGACAATGGACCTGGCTTCCACAGTAAATCATTGAGCCAGATCTTCGAGCCTTATGTGACGTCGAAACCAAAAGGTACGGGCCTCGGTCTCGCAATCGTCAAGAAGCTTGTCGAGGAACATGCGGGAACGATCGACGCGATAAATCCGGCGGATGGTGGTGCGTTGATACGCATTCAATTGCCGGTGAATGAGACTGCCCGCGGGCAGATGATTGCAAGACTGCCAGGACGAGCAGAAATACGGAGGGAAAGAGCATGAGCGCATCTCATGTGCTGGTTGTTGACGACGAGGCGGATATCCGGGCTCTGATTGATGAGATTCTCTCAGAGGAAGGTTATGACGTTACCGTCGCAGGTGATGCAGGCGAGGCACGTGCGGCCAGGGGTGACCATCGGTTTGATCTTGTGCTGCTCGATATCTGGATGCCGGGCACCGATGGCATCAGCTTGCTGAGGGAGTGGTCAGAGCCGGGCGATCTCGATTGTCCGGTGGTCATGATGTCTGGTCACGGTACCGTGGATACAGCCGTTGAGGCAACGCGGCTCGGCGCATTCGACTTTGTTGAAAAGCCATTGTCGCTCGCGAAACTTCTGCACACGGTTGAGCGTGCGATCGATGCATCGAAGAAACCTGCTGGCTCGGCGCGGAACATGCTGCCGTCTTTGCTGGCGCCGATTGGTCGCAGTCCCGTGATGAAGGACTTGCGGGAGAAAGTGCAACATTTTGCGACCAATGATTTGCCGGTTCTCTTCAGGGGTGAGCCGGGCAGCGGGCGCAGCGCTTTTTGTCGTTACATTCACAGCATGAGCTCGCGGGCGGACGCACCGCTTGTCACGCTGCTAGCGGCCTCCCTTACGGAAAATAACGCCGAAGAGCAACTGCTTGGCAGCGAAGACGGCGGCAATGTTCACAGCGGCTATTTCGAGCGGGCCAAGAATGGAACCCTGATCATCGATGAGCTGACAGATCTTTGCCCGCAAGCGCAAAAACTGATCATGAGCGTGCTGGAACAGGGCGAGTTCGTCAGGTCGGGTGGTCAGCAGCCGATCAAGCTGCAAGCGCGGGTCCTTGCGACAGTCAATGCAGATTACGACAAGGCCATGGATGAAGGCCGGTTACGACGCGAACTCGTGTCCTGTCTCAATTCGCTGTCGCTCAGGGTGCCGCCACTCAGGGACTACGCGGAAGATGTTCCGGAGTTGCTGAACTACTACGTCGACAAACTGGTTGATGCCGAGAATCTGCCGTTTCGTCGCTTCAGCGTCGCTGCGCAGAACCGACTCAGGAACTATCCGTGGCCGGACAATGTGCGTGAACTCAAGAACCTCGTCAGGCGTTTGCTGATCTCGAATGCTGCTGAGGAAATTTCCCTCGAAGAGGTTGAGGGAGAAATCAGTGCTACGTCCGTGTCAGATGAGCCACTCGTCAAGCAGGATTTGCTCTCACTACCATTGCGGGAAGCTCGTGAGCAATTCGAGCGAGCGTACCTGCAGCAACAACTTGCACTTTGCGATGGCAAGGTTGGCAAGCTGGCGCAACGGGTGGGAATGGAGCGAACACATCTCTATCGCAAGCTGCGATCGCTGGGTGTTGATTTTAAAGCCGCGGGTTCCGGGGGAGATTGACCCCGTCCGAGACAGCTACCTAGTTGGACGGAGGCCTGTTGCGCGACTCGGCGAATTCGATGGCCTCGTCAAGCATTTCGATGAGTTCTTCTCGGCTAAATTTGTACGCCTGCGTTTCGTTCATCTGCATTAGCTTGGCCAGACCCACCCAGACAGTAATCCAGCCTTCCTCGCTGCGGGGTACTACCATGTAGCGCAAGTGCGGCTTCGGGTCGGACAGCGCGTGCAGCGCAGCGACAGAAACCTCGTCCGGTTCTTTGTACCGGGACCGGTCGATCGGGTCTTGCAGCATTTCCTTCATCTCATCTTCGTAAAGAGACCCCTCGCCGGTTTCGCCACTCGCGATCAGGCGTTCGACCCGCGTTCTGCTGATGCTGGAATTATAATTGCCGGGTTCGATGATGCTGACGCTGACATCGAATTTCTCCATCTCCGCAGAAAGCGCATCGGTGTAGGCTTCCATCGCGTGCTTGCTCATTGCGTACGGGCCACTGAAGAATCCGGATAACACGCCCGAGATAGACCCGATTGTGATAATTCGGCCTTTGCTCTCGATGATGAGTGGTGCAAACGCCCTGGTGACCCGGTACACACCGAAGATGTTGACGTTCAACTGGAACCAGAGATCTTCCTCGCTTATCTCGATCATCGGCCCGGCAACCGAAACGCCGGCGTTGTTGATCAGTCCATAGAGACCGCGGCCGGCTTCACGAACGCGCGATACAGCGGCGTCGATGTCGTCCTGCAACGTGACGTCCAGGCGGATGCCCTCGATGTTTTCTATGGCGCTGAGGGCCTCGATGTCCGCCTGTTTCCTGGCGCCGGCGTAGACAAAGTAACCCTCTTTCGCCAGCGTCTCGGCCATGTTGCGGCCGATGCCGGTGCTGGCGCCGGTGATCAGGACGGCTTTTTGCGATTCCTCCTGCGCGAAGCTTGTTTCGCCAGTAAAGATCAAAATGGCCAGGCTCAGAATGGCGAGTCGTCTGATCATCCCTATTCCTCCCCGGGCACCAGCGCTTCATCGAGCATAGCGACGAGTTCCTCGCGGCTGTAACTGTACTGGTGCCGCTCGTTTAGCTGGACCAGCTCCTCTATGGCTTTGCGGATGGTGATCTCTGCCTGGCGCTCGACCGGGACGACCATGTAGCGACGTTTCGGCTTGTCATTGCCCAGGAAATCCAGCAACGCGGCAGAAACCTCGTCAGGTTCCTTGTCCTCTTCAATGCTGTCCAGGCCCGCCAGCATACGGTTGATTTCCTCCTCGTAGAGGGAGTCCTTTGCTGAAAATCCACGGCTATCCATGCGCCGTTTGAGTGAATCGACAATGGAAGATTTGTAGTTACCGGGCTCGATCACGCTGACATGGACGTCAAATTTTCGCATCTCGCGTGCCAGTGAATCCGTGAACGCCTCGATGGCGTGTTTGCTCATACTGTATGGACCGAACATGAACCCCGACAGAATTCCGGAGATGGAGCCGGTCGTCGTAATCCGCCCCTTGCTTTCAATGATCAGAGGCGCAAACGCCTTGGTCACCCGATACGGACCGAATACATTCACATCCATCTGGAACTGCATGTCTTCTTCATCGATTTCAATCAATGGCCAGATAACGCCAACGCCCGCATTGTTCACCAGTCCATACAGGCCTCGACCTTCGTTCCGAATGTGTTCGACCGCCGCGTCTATCTCATCCTGCGCGGTGACATCCAGACGAATCCCCTGGATATTTTCAATCGCACTCAGTTCATCGATATCAGCCTGTTTCCTGGCGCCGGCGTAGACAAAGTAACCTTCGGCGGCCAACGTCTCCGCCATGTTCCTGCCAATGCCTGTGCTGGCGCCGGTGATAAGGACTGCTTTCTGTTCGCTTGATTCCTGTCGGGCCAGCGCGTCATTCAGCATTGCGCACGGCAAGACCAGCAGCACAATCGCTACGAGTATCGATTTCATTTTAGCCTCCGGCTTTTTTGTCAGGAGTTTTTGTCTTTCCAGAAATCGGCATTCCTTATGCCGAGCGCTTCCGGATCGAAGGTGTAGGTTTTGACACCGGCCTTCTTTTGTTTTTCGTAATCCGCGAGTGCCTTGAGTGCCGGCTTGCCCATAAAGAACAGGATCAGAATGGCAATGATATTGAGCCACGCCATCAGTCCGACACCGATGTCGCCAAGGCCCCAGGCGAGACTCGCCGTCCTGACAGCCCCATAGAAAACAGCAGCCATCATGACCAGTTTCAAAATGACCATTTCACCTGGTACGCGGAAGAACCGGCGCAGGTAAGCAATATTCGTTTCCGCTATGTAGTAATAGGCCAGCACGGTCGTGAAGGCGAAGAAGAACAGGGCCATCGCAACAAACGGCTTGCCGACGCCGGGCATGACGCTCTCAATGGCCATCTGTGTAAAGGCGGAACTCTCCGGGTCAACAGCGGTCGGCAAGTTTTGAATAATGAAACCGCTGTCGCCACCGTGAACGTTGTAGGCGCCCGTGATCAGTATCATGAATGCGGTTGCAGAACAGACGAACAAGGTGTCGACATAAACCGAGAACGCCTGTACCAGGCCCTGCTGTGCAGGATGTTGCACTTCCGCTGCTGATGCAGCGTGCGGCCCTGTACCCTGACCCGCTTCGTTGGAGTAGACACCCCGTTTGACGCCCCAGCCAATCGCCGCACCGACACCGGCCATTGGCGTAAATGCGTCGCCGACGATCATGCCCAGTACTCTCGGCAACTCGCCGATATTCATGAGAATGATGACGACCGCTGCAAGGATGTAGCCGAGCGCCATGAAAGGAACGACGACCTGCGTAACGTGGGCGATTCTTTTTACGCCGCCAAAAATGATGAAGCCGAATACGGTGACAACAAAGATCGCCGCACCGAGCTTGGTCGTACTGATGGTGCCCAGAAACGTATCAATTGATCCGTTGGTGCCAAGCGCAATCTCGGCGCTGGTGCTGATGGCGTTGGCCTGCACGGTTGGAAGCAGGACGCCGCAGGCAAATATCGTTGCTACGGCGAAAATCCACGCATACCATCGCTGCCCCATTGCTTTTTCGATGTAGAAAGCAGGTCCGCCACGATACTGGCCCTCGTCGACTTCCTTGTAGATTTGTCCCAGTGCCGCTTCGACATAGGCTGTGGATGCGCCGAGGAAGGCAACCACCCACATCCAGAATACGGCACCGGGTCCACCGAAGCCGATCGCGGCAGCGACGCCAGCGATGTTGCCGGTGCCAACCCGCCCTGACAGGGACACCGCGAGAGCTTGAAATGAGGAAATCCCCTTTTCCGATTCCTTGCTGGAGAACAGCAGGTGAATCATCTCGCGGAACATACGCAACTGTACGAATCGTGTGAGCACCGAAAAGAAAAGTCCGGCCCCCAGGGCGAGATAGATAAGCGCAGGGCTCCAGACCCAGGCGTTGATGTTATTAACGATTTCTTGCATGAGGCAGTCCCGGGGATTCTTGTTGTTTTTTGAAGATTCTCCGGATACTACCTCAAATGAGGCCTTATTCGGACAGCCGGCCGTCAGGCCAGCCAGGTTGCGACCCTGACGCCGATAAAGCTGCCGATCACGTAACCAAATGAGCCGGCAAGAATTCCCGGGGTCACGAGGTCCTGCCAACCCTTGGCAGACGCGAGTGCCGGGGCGCTTGACGGCCCACCGATACAAACGGCCGACGCCATGGCCAGTTCTGCAAGGTCGAGACGCATCAGCATGCCAACGCCAAAAAGTACGATCATGTGAACCAT
>Ga0316195_10001613_pt1 | contig 10241 bp, 16 predicted proteins | sample Phised1_MG_FD_204937 | JGI IMG/M metagenome (GOLD analysis project Ga0316195, IMG submission 204937) | Coastal sediment microbial communities from Maine, United States - Phippsburg sediment 1 | ecosystem: Environmental > Aquatic > Marine > Coastal > Sediment | place: USA: Maine | collected...
CTCGTTCCACCGGGTCACGAAGACCTGCTCGGCCGGCGGATCGAGGAATTCGTCGTGCAATCCGACAGCGACGCTACGGCGACGGTCCGTGACCTCTCGACGTTCGGAGCCGTTGACGTGGATGGTCCGTCTTTGCCTGCGTGGATCAGTGGCACGATCCGCAGGAACGACCCCCACGGCAACGACCTTGTCCTTGCGGTCGTCGTGAACGGTCGTATCGCGGCGATCACCCGCTCCAATGAGGCTGATGACGGAACGACAGAATTCGGGGCGATGATCCCACCGGGAGCCTTCGTGGACGGCAAGAACGACGTCGATCTCGTTCTGATCCGTGGCGTCGGCCCTGACCGCGAGTTCTCACGGGTACGGGTCTAACGCGGCGTGGGTGCGACGGCGGCGGACGCTCAGCGGCGGAAGCGGTCGAACCAGCGTGGAGGAGCATCTTCCAAGATCGGAGGGCTGAAATCGAAGGTGGGAGGTGACCACCCGGGATCGTCCTCGAGACGCGGGAGTCCACCGGAATTCCGCTCGTAGCGGGAAACGCTCGAGGCTCGCTTCTCGAGGATCGGCAGCAGAGCGGCGGCATCCGGATCGGTCTCGCGTGAGGCCACAATCGGCTCGGTCGGCTGGAACGGCACGACGTCTCCCTCGTTTCGTGCCTTCTCGATCCCGACGCCCGGAGCCAGCGTACGACAGGGCCTCGTCTCGGTCCATGGTGCAAACGACCCATTTCCCCGCCCCCGGCGTGCCCGGTGACTCCCGACATGGCGGTATCGTGCCTGCATGCCCACCACACGCGACAACTCGAATAGGCGGCGCGCAGGCTCGATGTGCTTCTCTGACCCAAGCGACCGAATCCACAACCCCACTACGAAGGAGCAGACGTGAGACTCACCACGGCGATGCTTGCCGACGCGGCACAGGTCCAGGGGGGAAAACTCTTCGTCCTCGGCGGAGGTTTCGACACGATCAGCGCGCGTTCGCTGCCGGTCGTACACCGGAACCTGACACTTGCGATGGTGGCCGAGATCCAACCGGAGGAGAGACATCGCGAGCTCGAGATCGTGATCACGCTCGTCGACGAAGACGGTCACGGACTCGATGTCGAAGCCAGGGGGAAGCTCAGGGTGGGGGCGCCACCCAACCTTCCGCCGGGAGCCACCAGCATCGTCCCGATTGTGAGCCCATTCCACAATATCCAGTTCGCTGAAGCCAAGGGATACGCCTTCGTCGTCTCGTTCGAAGATGAGGAGATCGCAAGGGTGCGTTTCCGAGTCGTTCAGGTGTCGTAGACGGTGCAAGGATCAATGAACATGCCGAACGCGGTGTCGGTGCTCCGGCTGCTCCTCATCCCGCTCTTCATCTGGCTCGTTCTGAACGACGAGACCGCTTGGGCCGGGGCTCTCCTCGGCGTCATCGGAGCCACCGATTGGATCGACGGGTACCTCGCACGGCGACTCGATCAAGTCACCGAGGTCGGGAAGATGCTCGACCCCATCGCCGATCGTCTTGCCGTCGCAGTCGCCGTGATCCTGGGGCTCGTCACGGGTGTACTCCCGTGGGGGTTCGCGTGGGCGATCGTCATCAGAGAGATCGTCATTACGATCGGAGCAGCCTATGGATGGACCAAGGGCGTCCGCAGGCTCGACGTGCGCTGGCTCGGCAAGCTTGCCACCTTGCTGCTCTACTTCTCGATCACAACCTTCTACATGGCTCACGGTCTCGACATGACGTGGTTGTGGTGGGGCGCACTCGCCGTTGGAGTGCCCGGTCTCGTGACCTACTACATCGTCGCGTTCAGCTATTTCGGAGACATGCGGACCGCGATAGCCGCGGCCGGGGGCACCGATCCGAACCGTTAGACTCGGAACTCCCGAACGGACAGGAGACGACCCGTGCAGATCCGAGAAGGCCTCCGATATACGAACAATCACGAGTGGGTCCGCCTGGAGAGCAACGGAACCGTCACTGTTGGCATCAGCGACTACGCCCAGGATGCGCTCGGCGACGTCGTGTACGTGGACCTCCCGGCCGTCGGTCGCAGCGTCGCGGCGGGGGAGAGCATCGCAGAGGTCGAGTCCACGAAGTCGGTGAACGACGTCTACGCGCCGATCTCGGGAGTGGTGACAACCGTTAACGAGCCGTTGATGGACGCGCCTGAACTCGTCAACTCCGATCCGTTCGGAGCCGGCTGGTTCGTAACCATCACTCCGGTCGACGGGGCAGACCTCGACGCCTTGATGGATGCCGCTGCATATACGGCGTTCACGGAGGAGTAGGCACGAGACGCGAACGGGGCTCGACACGGTCGGCTCCCGACTTCCGGGTGCCGCGAAGCCGGAAACCCTCAAGGAATGGTCGAGGGTTGATGTAGTATGGGGACATGGCACCCCATGATGAGCAGCAAACACCGGACATCGACCGAGACCTGACGATCACGTTCACCCCCGCTCGGGACGCCTCTGCCTTCGGCGCTTCGGGCAGCACCGTCGCCGGCGCTTTCGGTTGGGCGCTCATCGTCGAGACGGGGCCACAAGCCGGGCTGACCTACGTCCTCGCCGAAGGCGACACGATCGCCGGACGAGGTGCGGACTGCGACATCTTCCTCGGCGACGTCACGGTATCCCGTGAACATGCCCGTTTCAACGTCGAGGGTGGTGCGCTCCGCATCCAGGACCTCGGTTCCACGAACGGGACCTACGTCAATGGCGCATGGGCCGAGGCCTACGCTCTCTCCGCGGGCGACGAAGTGATCATCGGAAAGTTCCACCTCGTCGTTGCCCGCGGGAACATCTGATGGCCATGGTTCCGTTGCGAACCGCACGCACTCGCAGCATCGGGGAGGTCATCAATCTCCTCAAACCCGAGTACCCGGACGTCACCGTCTCGAAGTTGCGGTTTCTCGAGAGCCAGGGACTGGTCGGGCCGAGCCGATCGGCCTCGGGGTATCGAATCTTCACCGAGGAGGACGTCCGCCGCATCGAATACGTGTTGAAGGAGCAGCGCGACCACTACCTGCCGCTGAAGGTCATCAAGTCCAAGCTCGCTGCCTGGGAACACGGTGACGAATCACCGGTCTCACCCGAAGCCGGGCCGCCGCCGGAGGCGTACTTCGCGACCTCTGGGGTCTCGCTGACACCGGCCGAGCTGATGCGATCTTCCGGGTTGTCTGCTCATCAACTCACGGGTTTGATCGAAGCAGGCATCCTCGAACCGATGAAACTCCCGGATGGCACCGAGGTGTTCCGAGACCACGATCTCTCGATTGCGCGGGCAACCCATCGCCTGCTCAGCCATGGCTTGGAGGTGCGTCACCTGCGGTCTATCCGTCTCTCGGCCGACCGCCAGACCGACCTTCTCGGTCAGCTGGTCGCACCGTTGCTGCGACACCGCAATCCGGAGAACCGCCACCGGGCCGCAGAGACATTGGCGGACTGTGCTCAGGCCGCTGCAGTGCTTCAAGAAAGTATCACCCGGGGTAGGCTTCGGAGCCTTCTCGAACGATGATCTCCACCGCCATCGCCACCCTCGTTCTCGCGCTCCTCGCGCCGCTCGGATCGTTCACCACGATGCCGACAGAACCGGTCGCGTCTCCGCCACCTCCGGTGCTGAGTGCATCCGAGTGGGCCGTGTACGACGAAACCGCCGGTGTGATGCTTGCGACGTGGAACGTCAACGAGCGTCGTTCGATGGCCTCGGTCACCAAGGTGATGACTGCCATGGTCGTTCTCGACGAGGCCCAACTCGACGACATCGTGACGGTGCCCGCGATGGCAACGACGACCAGGGGATCGAGCGCCGACCTCGTGGCGGGGGAGCAGTGGACGGTCTACGACCTCCTCGTCGCCATGCTCGTGCGGTCCGGCAACGATGCCGCGTTGACCCTGGCGTGGCACGTCGGGAATGGAAGCGTCGACGCGTTCGTCGGCAAGATGAACGCCCGTGCCGCGGAATTGGAGATGGACGACACACACTTCGCGAATCCCAACGGTCTCGACCATGCCGACCACTTCTCGACCGCCAATGATCTGATCACGATGGCGGTTGCCTCACTCGACTACCCGGACATTCAGCGGATCGTCAGGATCAAAACGATCACACTGCCGGAAGACCCGACGGGCAAGCCGCGACAGGTCGACAACACCAATCGACTTCTCGGCGCCTTCCCCGGCGTCGTGGGGCTCAAGACCGGTGACACGCCATGGGCGCAGAAGGTGTTGCTCGCCATAGCCGAACGTGGCCCCAGACGAATCGTGACCGTGGTCATGGGTTCCGACGACCACTTCAGCGACAGCCGCGAACTCATCGACTGGGCATATGGCACCTACGGGCTCAGCGATCGATGGCTGCGTCCCTTCTTCTCGGAACAAGGCGGCGGTGGGACCGTCGGCGCGAATCTCGACGTGACCGACTCCGAACAACGCAGACTCGGAGCGATGCAGAGAATCGACGACGGACGCTGGCGAATGTCTGCGTTGACCGACCTTCCGAAGGCGGCGTTGATCACCGAGTGGCTGAAGGCCGCGTTGCCGACCGTGGCGGGTGGCGACCGATGACCGAGCCGTTCCTCGAGGTCATCGATGCCGTGGCGCTTCAGCGACGAGTCGCTGAGCTCGGCGCAGAGATCACCGAGAGCTTGACCGACCCCGATCCGGTCGTGATCGGGGTGCTGAAAGGATCGGTACCGTTCCTCACCGACCTCACCCGGCACCTCCCGCTGACGATCGAAGTGGATTTTCTCAGCTTGACGCGTTTCGGTCGAGAGGGGAGGGTCTCGATCGCGATGGACCTCTCAGTACCGGTCGAAGGGCGGTCGGTGTTCATCGTCGAAGACATCGTCGACACCGGGCTGACACTCGCAACGATGCGCAGGATGCTGACCGCCAGAGGAGCGAAGAGTGTGACGACGGTCGCGCTGCTCGACAAAGCACGACGAAGGATCGTGGACGTCCCCGTCGAACATCGCGGCTTCGAGGTCGGCGATGAATTCCTCCTCGGCTATGGCATGGACTGGCAGGGGCGCTACCGAAACGTCTCATCGATCTGGGCCGTAATGGACCTCTCGGTGCTCACGTCGGACCCGGATTCGTTCGGTCGACGCACCCTCGGTTGAGCGTCTCCGCATCAGGATGACACGCTCGCTGGTGATAGGCTGATTGCATGAGCGATAGCGTTGCCATGGAAGTCGTCGGTGTGCGGGTGGAACTTCCCACGAACACGCCGATTCTGCTGCTCAAGGAACGCGACGGCACTCGGTACCTCCCGATCTGGATCGGTACGCCGGAGGCGACGGCGATCGCGTTGGCGCTCGAGGGAATCGAGACGGCACGACCCCTCACCCACGATCTGATGAAGACGATGCTCGACGCTCTTGGCGCAGAAATCGAACGCGTCGACGTGACCTCGCTCGACGAAGGGACGTTCTATGCCGATCTCGTCATCGAATCGGAGGGGGAGGAATTGACGATCTCGGCCAGACCCTCGGACGCCATCGCGCTTGCCACGAGATCGGGCGCGCCCGTCTTCGCATCGAAGGCGTTGCTCGACGAGGCAGGCATCGAGATCCACGACGACAACGAAGAGGCAGAGATCGAGCGCTTTCGCGAATTCCTCGATGATGTGACCCCCGAAGACTTCGAGCACGACTCCACGTCCTAGCCGGGCTTCCTGGGAGGCACAGACTTATCCACAAGGGTTGTTGACAACGCGCGTCTTCCACTCCTAGTTTCACCGTCGTAGTTCAGCTGGCGGAATTACGTTGATGTAAGCTGTGCGAACTGGGAGGCACTCGGAAATGATGGACAGCAGGATCGATCAGGCTCTTGATGGGTATCGAGCCCCTCAGGTGTGCAGTCTGGTCGGCATCACGTATCGTCAGCTCGACTACTGGGCCCGCACGGGGCTCATCACGCCGTCGCTTCAGAAAGCGACGGGTTCGGGGAGCCAGCGGCTCTACGCCTTCCCCGATATCGTGCAGCTCAAGGTGGTGAAGCGCCTCCTCGATGCCGGCATGTCCTTGAAGAAGATCCGAAAGGCAATGGAGATCCTCCGAGAGGAACTCTCCTCCGAGAGCCCGCTCTCAGACGTGACGCTGCTCTCGGACGGCAGGACGATCTACGCGGCACATAGCCCGTCCGAAGTCGTCGACGTGTTCCGCGGCGGCCAGGGTGTGTTCGGGATTGCCGTTGGTCCCGTTCAGGAAGAGCTGGTCGGTGAGATCCACCGGCTGTTCCCGGATCGGACGATCCCGGGCGAGCACGAGGTGAAGGCATCGACGGCAGCGGTTCACTGATCGACGATCTCCTCGCGGGGCCGGCCGACCAGGTCGAGTTCGCCCACTCCAGCGAGCGGGAATTCGCGCGACTCCTCGATTTCTACGCGATCCCGTGGGAGTACGAACCGAGAGCCTTTGTCATCGAGTGGGATGAATCGGGAACCGCCACGAGGCAATTTCGGCCGGATTTCTATCTGCCAGACGATGACCTCTTCATCGAGATCACGACGATGAGTCAGAAACTCGTCACCAAGAAGAACGGCAAGATACGGCGCCTGCGGGAGTTGTACCCGGACGTGCGGTGCAAGATCTTCTATCAGCGGGACTTCCACCACCTCTTGGTGAAGTACGACTTGGAAGAGCCCGAGGATGTGGAGCTTCCGGAGGCACCGACGCGAATTCCCGGGCCGCCCGAAGTCACCAATCTCTCGGTCAACTCACACGCGGTCTCGTAGGTCGTCCCCATCGGTGGGCTGTCAGCGCACCTCTACAACGCACGTCTGCGCACCTACGAGCCCAGGGTTCGGCACGACACCAGGAGGCTCTAGCCTGAGCCGGTGATCGTCGAACAGATCGTCGAGGCCGCCGCCGGAGGATTGGCGGTCTCGCGCGCACTGGATCCAACGCTGAAACGTCAACTTCTCGCGAGGGATGGGACCAGCGAGCTGCCCTGTGTGCGGGGGCGGACGGTTGTGCCGGATACCTGTTGCGACACGGTCGTGGTGGGGTACCCGAACTACCTCGGCGTCTTCGATCGCGTCGGGGGACGTCGAACCATCATGCTCACCGGTGCATGGACTCAACTCCGTCCGGCCCCGGAAGGAGTGACGGTCGTCGCCGTAGAAGGCGCCGTGCCGGGCACCGTCGCACAGGAATCGCTGGCCGAAGTGCGCCGACTCGCGAAACGGCTCCGGCAGCTGCGCGGGATTCAGGTGGCGATCCGACCGCAGAGTCCTGTGATCGTCGTGCTCCTGCCCTTCTCTCCCGGGACACACCTACAGGCGCTTCCCGGCGTGACGGCTCTGGATCGTGACTTCCCCGAGTATCCCGGCGGTGTCAGAATCGAGCTGCCGGTCGATGCGGTCGGATTCGACCTCAGCCGATATGCTGCGAACCTCGAGCGACTCATCATGGAGGAGGCGTAGGCGTGCATGTGTTTGGTGTCGACGTCGGAGGATCGGGCGTCAAAGGTGCGCCCGTGGATCTTGAAACCGGCGCTCTGGTCGGAGAGCGTCTACGCATTCCGACGCCCCAACCTTCCACTCCGGCAGCGGTGGCATCCGCCATTGTTGAGATCGTCCAGGCGCACGGATGGTCCGGGCCGGTCGGCGTCACGATCCCGGGCGTCGTTCGCGCCGGGGTGATCGAGACCGCGGCGAACATCGACAACGGGTGGGTTGGGCTTGACGCGGCCGCAATGCTCAGCGACCGCCTTGAGATGCCGGCCACGATCCTCAACGACGCCGATGCCGCGGGCCTCGCCGAGGCACGGTATGGGGCAGCTCGGGGCGTCGACGGTGTCGTGATCCTCCTGACGTTCGGCACCGGGATCGGGAGTGCCTATCTCCACAACGGACGTCTCATACCAAATACCGAACTCGGTCACCTGATCTTCAAAGGACAGAAGGCGGAGCACTACGCCGCCGGACGTCTGGTCAAACGTGGCGACCTCGACATCGACTGGTGGGCGGCCAGGGTCAACGAGCTTCTTGCCTACCTCGAGGAGCTCTTCTGGCCCGACCTCTTCGTCGTCGGCGGCGGGATCTCGAAACGCTTCGAGTTGTACTCACATCAGTTCACAACGCAGGCGCGCATCGTGCCTGCCGTTCTCAGAAACCAGGCCGGCATCGTGGGTGCCGCCTTCGCAGCATCGATCGGAGAGAGACATGAATGAGACCACCGGTACGTTCACAACGCAGGACGGCCTGGCGTTGCACACGAGGACCTGGACACCGGATGGAGAGCCTCAACGCGGACTTCTCATCGTCCACGGCCTCGGTGAGCATTCCGGACGTTGGGATCACGTCGCCCGATTCTTCGTCGACCGGGGATACTCAGTCGCTTCATTCGACCTCAGGGGCCACGGGAAGTCGGAAGGAACCCGAGCGTACGTTGCCTCCTTCAGCGACTACGTCGACGACGTTCAGGGCATCGTCGAGTCGGGCCTGGTTCGTACCGATATCCCCTGGGTGATGTACGGGCACTCCCTCGGCGGGCTGATCGGCACGTACTACCTCGCTGAAGATCGGCCACATCCCGACGCCGGCGTGCTCTCTGCACCGGCGCTCGAGGCCGACGTGCCCGGCGCCTTGCGGGTGGCAGCCCAGTTGCTCGGTAGGGTCACGCCGAAGCTGGCGATGGCCAACTCGATCAAGGGCGAGCAACTCTCGCGCGACGAAGCAGTGGGGGAGGCGTATTTCGCCGACCCCCTCGTGAACACGAAGGCGACGACGCGCTTGGGAGTGGAGATGTTTGCTGCGCAGGATCGCTCCCACGATGTCATCGAGGGGATCGATACACCGACGTTGGTGATCCACGGCGCCGAGGATCCGCTGGTGCCTCCTTCGGCATCTGCACCCCTCGCGGCGGTTGATTCGGTGGAACGCAAGGTCTACCCGGGACTGCGGCACGAGATGCACAACGAACCGGAACAGGTTCAGGTGCTCTCCGAGATCGCTGCCTGGCTCGACTCGACACTGGCGTAGGCCGGACGAACCACCTCGTCGATCAGGCGCCGGCGCTCCGGCCAGTCACCGAAGCCCGCTTCGAGCGCGTTCACTGTGATCTTCTCGAGATCGGCCGGCTCGAGGTCGAACGTGGTCGCAGCGAGTTCGAACTCGTCGGTGAGACTGACCCGGCTCATGAGCCGGTTGTCGGTGTTGATCGTCACCGTGAAGCCGCTTCTGTAGAGCGCCCCGAACGGATGTTCCGCTGCCGAAGGGAACGCCGACGTATCGAGGTTGGACGTGATCGCTATTTCGAGAGGGATGCGATGGTCGCGGATCCTGCGTGCCAGTGGGGCAAGCGATGTGATCGTGCGTCCGTCGAAGTCGGTTTCGTCGGCGATGCGGACACCGTGGCCGATCCTCGTCGCCCCGCACTTCGCCACGGCCCTCCAGATCGACGACGCAGTATCGCCCTCGCCCGCGTGGATGGTCAGACCGAGACCCGCCTCTCGGGCGAGTCTGCACGCTGCGAGGTGATCGTCGGCAGGGAACCCTGCTTCGGGGCCTGCGAGATCGAACGCGACGAGACCTCGGTCGAGATAGGGAATTGCCGCTCGAACGACCTCTTCGGAGTCCGTTTCCTGGCGAAGCGCCGAAACGATGGCATACAGCACGATCCCGGTCTCACGATGCGCTGCTGCGAACCCGTCGAGGACCGCTTCGATCGCTGCCTCACGGGTCAGTCCGTGGACGATGTGCAGGCTGGGGCCGAAACGAATCTCGGCGTAGATCACTCCGTCGGCAGCGAGGTCGATCCCGGTCTCGTAGGCAATCCGCTGAAGGGCATCCTCGGTGCTCATCACGGCGATCGTATGTGTGAATGCTTCGAGGTAGCGCTCCAAAGAACCCGACCGATCCTGGTTGAACCACCGGCCCAGGCCATCGACATCTGCGACCGGCAGGTCCGCGTATCCCTGAGCGTCGGCGAGGTCGAGGATGGTTTCGACGCGTACGCCGCCGTCGAGGTGGTCGTGCAGAAGGGCCTTGGGGAGCGATCGATAGTCCATATCGCGCAGACTACCCGGCGGCGGAGAGAACCGGATCGAGCCACCATTCGCGCCTGAACACGTCGTGTCCCGCGACGCGGTCCACGGTGACCTCTCCAGGGACGAACCCCGCGGCTTCGTGGAAGTGTTCGTGCACCGTGTGGCCGAGAGCGACGCTTGATGAGATCGGGCCCACCCACCCCATGACGCGAAGAGACTCGACAAGAGAAGATCCATCGACGGCTCGTATCGGGT
>Ga0316195_10001614_pt1 | contig 10234 bp, 6 predicted proteins | sample Phised1_MG_FD_204937 | JGI IMG/M metagenome (GOLD analysis project Ga0316195, IMG submission 204937) | Coastal sediment microbial communities from Maine, United States - Phippsburg sediment 1 | ecosystem: Environmental > Aquatic > Marine > Coastal > Sediment | place: USA: Maine | collected...
TCCGCGACGACCTGCACCTCGGAGAGCCGCGCCAGTGCCTGCATGTACGGCGCGAAGGCGGCGAGCGCGCGTGCGTCGCCTGACGCCACGAGCGGGACCTTCTGTGCTGGCGACAGGCTCATCTCGCTGCGCAGGTTGCGCAGGGCATCGATCGCGCGCTTCATCAAGGCCACTTCGGCGTCGGCCTGCGCGTCGATCTTCGAAGGCTCCGCCTTTGGAAACGGCTGCACCATCACCGATGTTTCCTCGTCCGCCCGGCGCTTGCCGGCAAGCACCGACACTTTCTGCCAGAGCTCCTCGGTGATGAACGGGATGACCGGATGCGCGAGCCGCAGCAGCACCTCGAGCACGCGCACCAGGGTCCGCCGGGTGCCTCGCTGCGCGGCCTCGCTGCCGCCCGCGAGCTGCACCTTCGCCAGTTCCACGTACCAGTCGCAGTACTCGTTCCACGCGAACGAATAGATGGCATTGGCCACGTTGTCGAGGCGGTACTCGGCGTAGCCCTTCGCGACCTCGGCTTCGACGCGCTGCAGCTCCCCGATGATCCAGCGGTCCACGGCCGACAGTTCCACCGCCGCCGCCGCGTCGAGGCCGCAGTCACGGCCCTCGGTGTTCATGAGGACGAAGCGCGTCGCGTTCCACAGCTTGTTGCAGAAGTTGCGGTAACCCTCGCAGCGCTTCAGGTCGAAGTTGATGTTGCGGCCGAGCGTCGCGTACGCCGCCATCGTGAAGCGCAGCGCGTCGGCGCCATAGGCAGCGATGCCGGTCGGGAAATGCTTGCGCACCTTCGCCGCGACCTTGGGCGCATCTTCCGGCCGCCGCAGGCCGGTAGCGTTCTTCGCCACCAGTGCGTCGAGGCCGATGCCGTCGATGATGTCGATCGGATCGAGGGTGTTGCCCTCGCTCTTCGACATCTTCTTGCCCTCGGCGTCGCGCACGATGCCGTGGATGTAGACGTCGCGGAACGGAACGCGGCCGGTGAAATGGGTCGTCATCATGATCATCCGGGCGACCCAGAAGAAGATGATGTCGTAGCCCGTGACCAGAACGGTCGACGGCAGGTACAGGTCGTAGGCGATCCTGTCCTCGCCCTGCGGTTGCGGCCAGCCGAGCGTGGAGAAAGGCACCATCGCCGACGAGTACCAGGTGTCGAGCACGTCCGGGTCGCGCGTCAGCGGGCCGGTGCTGCCGGCGGCCCTGGCCCTGGCCTGCGCTTCGCTCTCGCTGCGGGCGACGAAGACGTTGCCCTGCTGGTCGTACCACGCCGGGATCTGGTGGCCCCACCACAGCTGGCGCGAGATGCACCAGTCCTGGATGTTCTCGAGCCACTGGTTGTAGACCGACAGCCACTGCTCGGGAAAGATCTTCACGTCGCCGCGCGCGACCGCCTCGAGCGCCACCTGGGCGATGGACTTGCCCGGATGCAGCGTGCCCGCCGGCGCGGGCTTGCTCATCGCCATGTACCACTGCTCCGACAGGGTGGGTTCCACCACCTCGCCGGTGCGGCCGCAGCGCGGCACCATCATCTTGTGCGGCTTCTCCGACACGACGAGGCCGGCGGCGCGCAGGTCCTCGAGCACCCGCTTGCGCGCGACGTAGCGGTCCAGCCCGCGGTACTTCTCGGGCGCGTTGTCGTTCACGGTCGCGGTCAGCGTGAGGATCGGGATCGGCGCCAGGTTGTGGCGCTGGCCGACCGCGAAATCGTTGAAGTCGTGGGCCGGCGTGATCTTCACGCAGCCGGTGCCGAATTCGCGGTCCACCATTTCGTCGGCGATCACCGGAATCGTGCGGCCGGTCAGCGGCAGCACGAGCTGCGTGCCCACCAGCGCGGTGTAGCGCTCGTCCTCCGGATGCACCGCGACCGCGACGTCGCCGAGCATCGTCTCCGGTCGCGTCGTCGCCACGACCACGCCTTCGCTGCCGTCGGCGCCCGGGTAGCGCAGTTCCCAGATGCGACCGTCTTCCTCTTCGGTCTCGACCTCGAGGTCCGACACGGCCGTCTGCAGCTTCGGGTCCCAGTTGACGAGGCGCTTGCCGCGATAGATCAGCCCCTGCTCGTACAACTGCACGAAGGTCTCGACCACCACGTTGGACAGGTTCTCGTCCATCGTGAAATAGGTCCGGTCCCAGTCGACCGAATCACCGAGCCGCCGCATCTGCTGCAGGATGGTGCCGCCCGAGAACTCCCGCCATTCCCAGACCTTGGCGACGAAAGCTTCGCGACCGATCGAGCGTCGCTCGACACCCTGCGCCTGCAGCTGGCGCTCGACCACGATCTGCGTGGCGATCCCGGCGTGGTCGGTGCCCGGCAGCCACAGCGTGTTGAAGCCCGCCATCCGGTGGTAGCGCGTCAGCGCGTCCATGATGGTGTGGTTGAAGCCGTGGCCCATGTGCAGCAGGCCCGTGACGTTCGGCGGCGGCAACTGGATCGAGAACGAGGGCTTCGACGGATCGGCGCCGGCCTTGAAGTAGCCGCGCGATTCCCAGACGGGCGCCCACCGCGCCTCGATGGCAGCGGGTTCAAAGCTCTTCGCGAGTTCGGAGCCTGCGGGGGCGTTCGGGGTCGTCATGGATGGCGCCTGGAGCGGCGTTCGGGTCGCTGTCTGGGAAGCCGTGATTCTAGGTGAACGGGTCGCGGGACCCGGGCGGACGAACCCTACTTGCCGGATCGCTGGCGCGTGATTTCGTTCGCGACCGCCTGTTCGATGACTTCTCGCACCGCGGATTCGATGGAAGGGCGCAGCTCGCTGATGGTGGCGAGCAGCGTGCGGACCATGGCGGGCTGCAGCCGCTCGCGCAACTGGCGATCGAGCTCCGCGACCAGCCGCGGCTGCATCTCGCGCAGCAGGATCTCCCGCACGCGTGCCTCGACTTCCGGCCAGTTGGGTTCGACCGGGGCCGGCGCGACAGGCGGCGCGACGGCCGGCACGGCAAACGCCGATGCGGGCGGCGCTGCCGGGGCCGGTCGCGGCGCCGGCACTGCCGGGGCAGGCGGAGGCACCGCGGCGGCGGCGGGCGCAGGCGGGCGCGGTGGAGGCTTCGGGGCTGGCGGTGCCGCCGGGGCGGGGCGTGGCCCCGGCATGGGGGCGACGGCGGCTGGCCTGGGCGACGGGGACGCCGCCGGGGCTGCCGCGGCGGGCGCGGGGGCCTGCGGCAGAGAGATGTCTAGTTCGAGCGACGGCAGGGTGAGGCGCTCGGTCAGCACCGGGATCGTGTCGTCGTCCGGCAGCGCCTTGCCGTCCGGCTGTGTGAGCCTCTCGAAGTCGGTGGTCTTGCGGCCGGTACTCACTGGGTCCCCTCGTGCGCCGTGGGCTGGAACCCCTGCTCGCGATACACCTTGAAACGGAAGCGCGCCTGCATGCGGTCCGATTCGTCGCGCGAAACGACTTCGATCACGCGTTCAAACCGCGCAAAGAGCGACGCGAATTCGGACGGAGCCTCGTCGTCCAGCGTCAGCAGGACGTCGCTAGCCGGCGCGGTCGCGGCATCCGACGCAAGCAGGATCGGCGTCGCGGCGGCGAGCGGCGAGCCGACATGCACATGCGGCAGGAAGTCCAGAGCCGAGAATGTCCACAGGGCGTTGTCGAACTGCGCCAGCCGCTCGGCGCTGCGCGCCAGGACGACGATCCGCTTGCCTGCGGAGCGCGCCTTGCGCGTCACGCGGCACGCATAGTGGACGCGGTGGTCGACGTTGAAGTGAAAGTCGATGCGCGTCACGACGCAACGCTACCCGGCCCGGTTGATCAGGAACTGCATCAGCAGGGGAACCGGGCGCCCGGTGGCGCCCTTGGCCGCGCCGGACTTCCATGCGGTGCCGGCGATATCGATGTGCGCCCACGCGTAGTCCTTGGTGAATCGCGCGAGGAAGCATGCGGCAGTGACCGCGCCCGCATTGCCCGGCGTTCCGATGTTGGCCATGTCCGCGAAGTTCGACTTGAGCTGCTCCTGGTAGTCCTCGTCGAGCGGCATGCGCCATGCGGCGTCGGCTGCCGACCTGCTCGCCGCAAGCAGTTCGCCGGCGAGGTCCTCGTTGTTCGCGAACAGTCCCGAGTTGACGTTGCCGAGCGCGACCACGCAGGCGCCGGTCAGGGTGGCCATGTCGACCACAGCGGCCGGCTTGAAGCGCCCGGCGTAGGTGAGGGCATCGCACAGGATCAGGCGGCCTTCCGCATCCGTGTTCAGGATCTCGATCGTCTGTCCCGACATCGAAGTGACGATGTCGCCCGGCTTGGCGGCATTCCCTGCGGGCATGTTCTCGCACGCCGCAACGATGCCGACCACGTTGAGCTTCAGCTTCAGTTCCGCCAGCGCGCGCATCGTGCCCAGGACACTGGCCGCGCCGCACATGTCGAACTTCATCTCGTCCATCGCCGCGCCGGGCTTCAGCGAAATGCCTCCCGAGTCGAATGTGATGCCCTTGCCCACCAGCACGACAGGCGCCGCTTTCGCGGCGGCGCCGTTGTACTTCAGCACGATCAGGCGCGGCGGTTGCGTCGAGCCCCTGGCGACCGCGAGGAACGAACCCATCTTGAGTGCCTCGAGCTGCTTGGTCTCGAGAACCTCGACTCCGAGCTTCCACTGGCGCGCCAGCTTGCGCGCCTGCTCGCCGAGGAAGGTCGGCGTACAGATGTTCGGCGGAAGGTTGCCGAGACGCTTGGTGAGCTCCATGCCGTTGGCGGTCGCGGCGCCGTGGCGCAGCCCGCGCTCGGCCGCGGCATTGCGCGCGGACAGCAGCAGCGCCACCTGCTCGACGGCGCTGCCGTCAGGGTCACGCTTGCTCTTGAGTTCGTCGCTTCGGAACGCCGTCTCGCGTGCTGCTATCGCCAGCGCGTGCGCCTTCCACTCGTGGTCGCGACGATTGACCCGCCAGTCGCCGGCCGCGATGGCGATGTCCCTGACCGCGTTGCCGAACGCCTTGACGCCCGCTCGCACGGCATCCGCGTAGGCCTTCTCGTTGAAGTCGTCCTTGCCGCCCAGTCCGACCAGCAGCACGCGGGTCGCGGCCACGCCGTTCAGTCCGCGCAGCAGCAGCAGCGAGCCGCGCTTGCCGCTCATGTCGCCGCTCTTGACGGCAGCCTTCAGCGCTCCGCCGGCCGCGGCGTCCAGTGCCCTGGCGGTCGGTGTCAACTCGCCGTCGGCGTGCACGCCGACGACCAGCGCGTCGGTCTTCACGGTCTCGGGGCGACCGACCTTTGTGCTAAATTCCATCGAGGATTTCCCTCTGAAAAGTCGCGCGATGCGTGCGTTCGTCCCATCGGCGAGTCGTTCGAAGAATGCGCGGCGTGGGGGCGGCTGTCGTCCGCGCTTCCCGGCGTCTCCCCACTACGTCGCGGACCGCGTCGAAGTATATAGCGGCGACCATCGCCGACGAACACATCCCCTGCGGAAAGTGCACGCGGCCCGATGATCTTCCGCCGTTCGATCATTGCGGAGCTGACGAGCACGGCGAGTGCCGTGTTCACCGTGCTGTTCACGATCGTCTTTTCGGTCGGCCTCGTCCGGCTCCTCGGCCAAGCGGCGGGGGGGCGAGTCGACAACCAGGCCGTGTTCCAGCTGCTTGCGCTGACGGCGCTGACCTGGCTGCCGCTCGTGCTCACCTTGACGCTGTTCATCGCGGTCCTGATGACGCTGTCGCGGGCCTACCGGGACTCCGAGATGGTGGTCTGGTTCGCGTCGGGGCAGAGCCTGCTCGCCTGGGTCGGACCGGCCCTGCGCTTCGCGTGGCCGATCGTGATCGCGATCGCGCTGTTGTCTTTCTTCGTCAGCCCCTGGTCCAACGCGCTGATCGAGGCGAGTCGGGAGCAGTTCGCCAAGCGCGACGATGTCAGCCGGCTGGCGCCCGGCCGGTTCATCGAATCGGGCGGGGCTGATCGCGTGTTCTTCGTGGAGTCGGTCGATTTCACGGGAGGCAAGGTCAGGAACGTCTTTGTCAGCACGCGCGGTCGTGGCCGCGAAGGCCTGATCGTGGCGGAGAACGGCGTGATCGAGGTCGCGCCGAACGGGGACCGCTTCGCCGTCCTGCAGAAGGGACGGCGCTACGAGGGAGTGCCGGGCCAGCTCGAATACCGGACGCTCGAGTTCGACCGCTATTCGATCCGCCTCGAGAGCCGGCCCGACCAGCCGATCGGAGAGCGGCGTGCGAAGACGCTGAGCACGTTCGAGCTGCTGACGCAGCCTACCCCGACGAACCTTGGCGAACTCATGTGGCGCATCAGCGCGCCGGTCATGGCGCTGCTGGTGACGCTGCTGGCTATTCCGCTGTCCTACACCAACCCCCGCGTCGGGCGCTCATTCAACCTGATCATCGCCGTGCTCGCGTTCGCCGTGTACATCAACGTACTGAACACGGTGCAGGCATACGTGCAGCAGAGCCGGCTCGACTTCGGGGTGGGCCTCTGGGGACTGCATGCGAGCGTGCTTGCGATCGTCGTGCTGCTGTTCGCCCGCCGCGTCTTCGTGCACCGCTGGTGGCCCCGCCGACACCGGCGGCGCCGCGGGGCGGCGGCGTGAGGACGCTGCACCGTTACCTGTGGCGGGAGATCTCGCTCGCCACGCTGTTCGTGCTGTTCGCGCTGCTGGCGCTGTTCATGTTCTTCGACATGGTGCAGCAACTCGACGAGATCGGGCGGCGCGGCTTCCAGCTCCGGCATGCGTTCTCGTATGTCGCGCTGACGCTGCCATCGCGGACCTACGAACTGGTGCCGATCGCGACGCTGATCGGCACCATTTACGCCCTGTCCAAGCTGGCTGCCAGCTCCGAATTCACCATCATGCGCGTGTCGGGCATGAGCACGCGCCGCCTGCTCAGCAGCCTGCTGGTGATCGGCACGGCGTTCGTCGCCCTGACCTATGCACTCGGAGAGTTCGTCTCGCCGCCGGCCGAGAAGCTCGCGCAGCGCGTGCGCCTGAAGGCGACCGGTTCCCAGATCAGCGTGCGCGATTTCCGCTCCGGTGTGTGGGTCCGCGATGTACTGAAGGATCCCGCGGGCGGCGTCGAGGCCTTCCGTTTCATCAACGTGCTGAAGGTTTCCCCGGACGGGGGCACGAAGGACTGGCGCATCTTCGAGTTCAGCCGCGACTACCGGCTGCGCTCGATCACCACGGCCGAGTCGGGTTCCTATGTGCCGAACCGCGGGTGGATGCTTGCGAACTTGGTGGAGACGCGCCTGCCCCAGCTCGCGACGGCGTCGACCGCGCAGACGAGCGCCGAGACACGGGTGATCCGCGAGGAGTCGCGCATGTGGCGGTCCGAGCTGCGACCGGACATCTTCGGCGTGATGATGGTGGAGCCCGAGCGCATGGCAGGCTGGGACCTCGCGCAGTACATCCAGCACCTGTCGGAGAACCGGCAGCAGACAGAGGTCTACGAGATCGCCTTCTGGAGCAAGCTCTTCTACCCGTGGGCCGTGCTGGTGATGATGGCGCTCGCGTTGCCGTTCGCCTACCTGCACGTGCGCGCAGGCGGGCTGAGCCTGAAGATCTTCACCGGCGTGATGATCGGCGTCGCGTTCTACGGCCTGAACAAGCTGTTCGCGCACCTGGGGCTGTTGAACACCTGGCCGCCGATCGTCGTGGCCGCGCTGCCGAGCCTGGTGGTGCTGGCGCTCGCCATGTCCGCGCTGTACTGGATCGAGCGGCGCTGAGGGCTCGCGCAGCACGGCAGCCCGCTCGGGCCTGCCGTGCTGCAAGGCGCGCCGGCAGCGAGGTCCGCCCTCAGCGCGCGTCGCCTTCCGCCGGCCTGGCCTTCGGCGCAAACGGATAGGCGCCTCCCTTGGCGCCCTTCGCCGGAATCCTGAGCGACAGGACCATCGTGACGGCAAGCGTGACCACCGTGAACCCGAGCGACCACGCCACCGGGATCTTGTAGATGTCGAGCAGCAGCATCTTCGCCCCGATGAACACGAGCACGATCGCGAGGCCGTAGGACAGCAGGTGGAAGCGCTCGTGCATGCCGGCGAGCAGGAAGTACATCGCGCGCAGGCCGAGAATGGCGAAGACGTTGGACGTCAGCACGATGAACGGGTCGGTGGTGATCGCGAAGATGGCTGGAATCGAGTCGACCGCGAAGATCACGTCGACGATGCCGATCAGCGCGATCACGATGAACAGCGGCGTGAAGTGGCGCACGCCATTCAGCGTCGTCGTGAAACGCTCGCCGTCGTAGTCGGGGGCGATGCGCAGGTGGCTGCGCAGCCACCGGAGCGCGGGGTTGGACTCCAGATCCGGCTCCTGCCCGGCGGCCCACCACATCTTCGCGCCGGTGAACACCAGGAACGCGCCGAAGATGTACAGGATCCAGTCGAACTGCGTGATCAGCCAGGCGCCGACGAGGATCATGCCCGCGCGCAGGACCAGGGCGCCGAGGATGCCGATCATCAGAACACGTTTCTGGAATTCCGGCGGCACCGCGAAGTACGTGAACACCATCAGGAACACGAAGATGTTGTCCACCGCCAGGGCCTTCTCGACCAGGTAGCCGGTGAGGAACTCGAGCGCCTTGGCGTTGGCTATCTCTCGCGACGCGTTGGCGTCGAGGTACCACCAGAGCCAGCCGAGGAAGACGAAGGAGACCGCAACCCAGACCACGGACCAGATGGCGGCCTCGCGGATCGAGACACGATGCGCGCCCTGCTTGCTCATCGCGAAGAAGTCGACGAGCAGGGCGGCGGCGACGAAGGCCGCGAACAGCGACCACATCAGGGGACTGCCGATGGATTCCATGTGTGCACTTTCAGGACGTCATGCCGCGCTGGCGTACCGCGGCGGGAGGTGAAAGTGCCGGAGTGGTCTGGCTCGACCAGGGAGTGGATCCCTGGTCCGCGATGCCGGGCAGCAAGTACGCCAGGGCCGCCGTATTGACGACATCGCAACGGGCGCGGGCGGAAGCCCGAGCCGGGAAGCTACTCCCCCATCCGAAGCGGGCGGATTTGACCAGTCGCGCTGCACTGTGTCAACGAAAAGAGGGATCCTTGCCGCCGGTCCTAGGGAAACCCCGGGGCAGGGCGGCCGGCGGCGGGCGCACCGCCAAGAAAAAAAGGGCGCACTGCGTGCGCCCCCGGCAAGGGCGGCCTTGCCGCCCCTCTCCTCCATCGCCTGCAATCAGCTGCACTGGCCGGTGTGGCCGCATGCCGTGCAGAACTCGCAGCCGTCGCGCTTGATCATCGCCGCGGCGCCGCAGCTCGGGCAGACCTTGCCTTTCACCGGCGCAGTCTCGTGTTCGATGACCTTGACGGCGTCGGGCAGGGCGAGGATGCCTGCCGACTGGATGGCGCGCCCCTCGTCGTCGAGGATGCCGAGCACCTTGTAGCGGTGCAGCAGCAGCGTGGCGATGTAGGCCACCGTGCTGGGATACAGCGACGAGCGGTCCTCCCCCGGAACCGGCGCCCAGAACTCGCCGTTCTGCTCGCCGAAGTTCAGCAGTTTCCTCAGCTTCAGTCCGATCCAGTTGGCGTCGACCACGCGCATGTCGAGCGAGATCAGCTTGCACAGGCCGTCCAGGACCTTCGGGTACTCGCCCGCCAGCCAGATCGAGTACGGGCGCCGGCTGCCGTCAGGCAGGTGCAGCTCCTTGACGCCGAGCACGAAGTCGTCGCCGGTGTTCGCGTTCGACACGTCCACCGTCCAGCTCATGGTGCCGAGCGGGCCGGCCTTCGGTTCCTTCTTCGAGAACAGCGCGTTCAGCACCGGGGTGGCGTGCTGGTCGATGTCCCGGAACGCGCCGAGCTGCTCGCAGCGCCAGCGCACGATGTTGGCGAACGCCGCCACGACCCCGTTCTGGTACACGCGCTCGCCCGACGGCGGCATCGCCAGCGGGAAGCCCTGCTCGTCGCGCGCCTTGGCCATGGAATCGAGCTTCATCTTGAGCCAGGCCCGGTCCTCGCTGCGCATGTCCATCGACAGCGCCTTGGCGATGGCGCCCAGGCCGCGCGGCTGCTCCGCTCCGTTGACCCATACCTCGAACGGCATCGGCCCGTGGCCGTTGTTGTCGACCTGGCCGATGAAGATCGCGAAGCTTTCCTTGCGCTCCGGGATCTCGACCATGTAGGTCCACGCCATGTTGCCTTCAGCGAGGTCCGGTCGGCCCGGCCACTTCAGGCTCGCCAGCGCTGGCTGCGGCGCGGACGCGAGGCGCACGCGGCGATCCGGGTCGTCCTTGAGGTCCTGCGGCGCGGCGTTGTGCGCCTGCGCCGATTCCTTCTTGACCTCGAGCACCGACCCGATGACGTTGTTCGGC
>Ga0316195_10001615_pt1 | contig 10228 bp, 11 predicted proteins | sample Phised1_MG_FD_204937 | JGI IMG/M metagenome (GOLD analysis project Ga0316195, IMG submission 204937) | Coastal sediment microbial communities from Maine, United States - Phippsburg sediment 1 | ecosystem: Environmental > Aquatic > Marine > Coastal > Sediment | place: USA: Maine | collected...
CGGGGACTTCGCAAACCGGAATCGGTTCCATTTTATGTAAATTAGCCATGTGAAGTCTGGTATAAATATCCATTACTTCATTTTCTCTGTTCACAAAATCATTGGCGCTCAACCCCTTGTCAATTTGCTGCATAGCCCATTCCAGTTCATCGTAACTGGCACCAATCTGATCTTCATCTGTGCGGTCATCTCCCCAAAGCCCATCTGTTGGAGCTGCCTCGATGATGTCTTCATTAATACCTAAAAATGAAGCGATCTCATAAACTTCGCTTTTCATAAGATCGGCAATGGGGCTCAGGTCAACTCCGCCATCACCGTATTTGGTGTAAAATCCAACGCCAAAATCTTCAACCTTGTTTCCGGTACCCGCAACCAGTAATTTTTTTAAAGAGGCAAAGTAATACAGGGTGGTCATTCTCAACCGAGCCCGGGTGTTTGCCAAAGACATAAACCTTTCTTCTTCGTTAACTACTTTAGGCAGGGCCTGAATCAAACTGTCAAATACCGGAGTGATATCCACTTTAATGAGATCGACGTTTGCATGATTCGCCTTTAACCAGTCAATGTGGTTTAAAGCACGGCTCACCTGTGACTGGGCCTGATGTATGGGCATTTCAAGGCATAAAACTTCCAATCCGGTCATGGCGCAGAGTGTTGAGGTTACAGCAGAATCAATTCCACCTGATATACCCACTACAAATCCTTTTACCCCTGCCTGGGAGGCATAATTCCTTAACCAGTTCACTATATGATTTGTAACTTTTTCTGCGTTCATTATTGATAAGTATTTATTAGTTTTGCGACACACAAAAATATTAATTTTTATTGGCAATTTTTTTTTAAATGAATATTATAAAATTTTATGTTCTTTCATTGATGCTTTTAAGCATAACAGCATGCTCCGAAAAGAAAGACCCTGGAGTTGACACGTCTGAAATAGAGGTAAACACGAAAATTGTTCGTTTTGAACAACAATTCTATACGGCAACCCCTGAACAATTACCTTTGTTGAAAGCAACATTCAGTTATCTTTTTCCGGAATCCAATCCTGATTCGGTGTGGCTCGCAAAAATGAGAGATGAAGATGAATTGTTTCTGTATGAATCTGTACAAAAGGAATATGGTGACTTTTCAGAACAAAAGGAAAAATTGACTTCTTTGTTCAGTCACGTCAAATACTATTACCCAAAATTTATTGAACCCAAGGTGATTACAGTGTTGACCAATGTTGATTATAACAGCAGAGTAGTTTATGCGGACAGTTTATTATTCATATCTCTGGATGCCTATTTAGGAAAAGACCACCAGGTTTATCAGGACTATCCGAATTACATTAAACAGAATTTAACCAAGAGTCATTTGGTTGTTGACGTATCGGAGCAAATTGCCCAAACTGTCTTAAGGCCTCCGTTAAGCAAATCATTTGTTTCAAAGATGATCCAAGAGGGAAAGAAGCTAAAATTGATGGAATCTTTTCTTCCGGAAGAGAAGAAGGCGGAGATCATTGGATACACCCAGGAACAATATAATTGGGCTCAAATAAGCGAGGAGGATATTTGGAAGTATTTTATTCAGAATGAAATGTTGTATTCCAATGACCCCAATTTATTTGAACGATTTATAGCCGATGCCCCTTTTTCTAAATTTTATTTAGAGGTGGACAAAGATTCTCCGGGCAGAATTGGCAGTTGGTTTGGATGGCAGATCGTCGATTCTTTTTTGGAAAATAATGATCTGACCCTACAGGAAATGGTGCTGGTTGATAATGAAGAGATCTTCAAAAGATCAAAATATAAACCCAAAAAAAGTTGAGTTAACTTTTTGGCAATTAAAAAAGAAGTGATTTAAAACAGATCGATCATCCAGGATGTCGGTAAAATTATACAGGATATGGCAGTAAAACACAGTTCAGAAATAAATATCAAAGTAGGTTTAGATGAAAACAGAATACCGGAAGAATTATTCTGGTCTGCAGAGGATGGTAACATTGAAAATATGGAGTCCAAAGCCTTGCTGCTTTCTGTTTGGGACAGTAAAAACAAAGACACTTATAAAATCAATTTATGGACCAAGGAAATGCCGGTGAATGAAATGATCCAATTCTTTCATCAAACACTAAGTTCAATGACCGATAGTTTTGAACTGGCCACCGGCGATGAAAAAATGAGCGCCACCATGCGCGACTTTTGCGATTATTATGCTGAAAAGATGGGAATAAAAAAGCAGTAGTTCAAGGTCAATGAAATAATGATTTGTCTTTGCACTTAAAAATCCAGTATTTGTTTTAAGATGTTCTGGTAATCATTTTCCTGATTGACGAAGTCCAGATCCGACACGTCTATAATAAGGGGATTCAGTTTCTCCTGTGATTTTATAAACGAAAGATACCCCTTGTGTATTTTTTCCAAATAATCCGGCTGGATATTTTGTTCGTAGTCTCGGCCTCTGATTTTGATATTTTCTAATAAGCGATCGGTGTTTTGATATAAGAATACATAAATGTCTGGTTTGGCAATCTCCTTATACATGATGTCAAACATCTTTCGGTATAAATTGTATTCTTCTTTTGAGAGCGTAATCTGGGCAAAGATCAGCGATTTAAAAATGAAATAATCAGAGACAATAAAATTCTTGAACAAGTCGAACTGGGCCAGGTCATCAGTTAACTGATGATATCTGTCAGCCAGGAAACTCATTTCAAGTGGAAAAGCATAACGTTCTTCATCAGCGTAGAATTTAGGCAAAAAAGGATTGTCTGCAAATCGTTCTAAAACTAGCTTAGCAATGAAATCATCGCCTATTTTACGGGCAAGGCTGGTTTTTCCTGAACCAATATTGCCTTCAATGGCGATATAATTATACTTTTCGACCAAAGAAACGGGTCTTTTTATTTTTTCTTCAACTTTTTCAATCGTTTCATTGTCCGGACAGTTCTGAAGGCATATCAAAATGGTTTTTTTGTTGATCGGATGAATCACATTGGGCGCAATTTCGGTTAAAGGCACCAAAACAAATTTCCGATTGAGCATTTGAGGATGAGGCACCTTGAGGTCATTAAAAAAAATGACTTCATCGTCAAACAGCAAAATATCAATATCGATAAGCCTGTCTTTATAGCCGGCCCCCTCGTTTCTGTCTCTTCCCATTTGAAGTTCAATACCGAGAATCGTCTGGATCATTTTTTCGGGATTCAGACTACTGGATACTTCTATACACATATTGTAAAAGTCTCCTCCATCAAATCCCCATGACTTGGTTCTATAAACAGAGGACACTTTTTTTATGTGGCCAACAGATTTATTGATCAGATTTACAGCCTCTTGCAAATTTTTGAGTTTGTCACCCAAATTACTGCCCAGGGATAAATATGTAGTGCGCACTATTTTCAAACGCTGTATATTTAATTTAATTGAAATTTAGTCAGAAACATCATATATTGGCCAAAATTAATTTCAGGAAATAAGATTCTACAAAGAAAATAAAACAATGGGGAAAAAGAGGTTCATTTCATTTTTTAATTTTCAATAGTTGTAACAATTCTAGGGTATAAACGACAAATAGTAAAATACGATACATGACATTTTTAAGAGAATTATTGGCGGCAGTACTTGGGGTTTTAATATCCTTTTTTATCATGTTCTTTGTTTTTGTGGCCATAGCTTCGGTTATAGGCTCAAGTTTTACCGAAGAAGAAAAAGTAGTGGTAAAAAATAATTCTGTTCTTGTATTGAACCTGGAAGAGGTCATCAAGGATTATGCACCAAAAAGCAGTGATCCTTTTGAGCAGATTTTAGGACTTGACGAGAAAAAAATGGGCTTAAATTCGATTATTAATGCCATAGATAATGCGAAATATGATGATAATATCTTAGGAATTAGCATAGAGGCCCTCATGCTAAATGCCGGTATAGCTCAGGTACAGGAAATAAGAGATAAATTATTTGAGTTTAAGGAATCGGGTAAATTCGTTATGGCTTTTGCAGATGTTTATGATCAAAAGAATTATTATTTGAGCTCTGTGGCAGATTCTATTTACGTGAATCCTGTGGGTTTAATTCAGTTCAAAGGTTTGTCAGGAGAGGTTTTGTACTTCAAGGATTTTCAGGATAAGTATGGCGTACGAATGGAGGTAATACGTCACGGAAAATACAAAAGTGCGGTTGAACCCTTTTTAGCGAATGAAATGAGTGAGGCAAACAGGGAACAGACCCAGGCTTTTCTAAATTCTATCTGGGCGGAAATGGTTGATGATATTGGGGAGAGCAGGAATCTTGAAAGCGAAGGAATCAATCATATAGCAGATGAATTACTGGCCCGAAACCCTAATTTGGCCATTGAAAATAAGATGATTACGGGGGCACTCTATTTGGACGAGTATGAGAAGGTGCTGAAGCAGTTGGCAGGTATAGAAAATGATAAAACCTTGAATGCAATAAGTTTAAAAAATTACATCAGTTCAGGCAAAGGAAGGATGATCTCCACTTCGACCAATAAGATCGCTGTTATTTATGCTCAGGGAGAAATTATGTATGGCAAAGGAGATGAAAATTACATAGGGCAGGATCTCATTATAGAATCTCTTAAGAAGGCAAGAAAGGCGAAAGACGTTAAAGCGATTGTATTGAGGGTTAACTCACCGGGTGGAAGTGCGTTGGCATCTGATATTATTTGGAGAGAATTGGAAATTACAAAAAAGGAGAAACCATTGGTTGTTTCAATGGGTAGCCTTGCAACTTCAGGAGGCTATTATATTTCTTGCAATGCGAACAAGATCATCGCAGAGCCAACAACAATTACCGGGAGTATTGGCGTTTTTGGAATAGTGCCGAATATTAGTGATTTTGTGAAAAGGATCGGGATAAATGCAGAACAGGTGGGCACGAACAAGCGCTCCCTTGAATACAGTATCTTTGAGCCCATAACCGATGATTTTTATAATGTCACTAAAGAGGGTATAGAAAATGTATATACAACTTTTGTTTCCAAGGTTGCTGAAGGCAGAAATATGAGCTTTGAACAAGTTGATGAGCTGGCTCAGGGAAGAGTTTGGACCGGAACACAAGCCTTGAGCAATGGATTGGTAGATGAATTGGGTAGTCTTGAAGATGCGATCAAAGTTGCAGCGGATCTGGCCGATATAGGCGAATATAGAATTAGAAATTACCCTGATTATAAAAGGGAATTCAAAGATATGTTTTCAGGACCATTTAGCAGCGTAAAAACACACCTGCTAAAGGAAGAAATAGGAGAAGAGAACCTAAAAATCTATCAGAGAATTAAACAATTTGGTGATTGGAAAGGGGTACAAACGAGGTTGCCATTTTTACTGGAAATCAATTAGTTCATTGGATCATTCTTTTCATTTCACTTCTGTATTTAGAAGCACTTTTTCCGGTAAATTCCTTAAAAAGCCTGTTAAAATGCGAAAAATTATTGAAACCACATTCGAAACAAATATCAGTAATACTTGTTTGGTTTTCCTGCAATAGTTTTGTGGCGTGAACCACTCTGTATTCATTTACCAATTTTGTAAAGGTCTTTCCGGTAGCTTTTTTGAAATAACGACAAAAAGCAGGTACGGTCATGCTGACCTTATCAGCGATCTCGTCCAAACTGATGTGTCTTTTAAAATTACTGTTGATGTGTTTAAAGATAATATCAATTTTTTCACTGTCCTGCGGTTCTGTTTCAAAAGCAAATCCATCCGCGTTCAAAAAGGAATAATCACTGGCCACTGACAAATCATTCAGGATTTCCAATAATTTGATGACCCTTGACATACCCTGACATTCCAGAAGCCCTTCTATTTTTGGGCCAACAATTTTTTTCGTTTCAGGCTTGAAAATGATGCCCTTTTTCGCTCTTTCAAACAAAGCATTGATATTGCTCATTTCTGGTATATTGTAAAATATTTTGCCCAGAAAATCCAGTTTGAACTGAACAATAGTCTCCGTTCCGTTGGTGGTAAGCCTGTCGACAAATCCATTGTGTGGGAGGTTAGCCCCTATTAATACCAGCATACTGTTGTTAAAATAGGATAAGTGATTTCCTATGTGTCTTTTGCCTTGTCCTTTATTTACATAAACCAATTCGACTTCTGGGTGAAAATGCCAAAAGGCAACATTGTTTACAATCTCTTTAGTATGTTGTTTCACAAGTATGGAACTACCAAAACTTGGGCTAATTTTTTCAAAACTTGGTTTTTTATTAAGCATTTAGCATAAATTTTATACAAAAGTAAATGAATTCATATTGTCAATGTTATACGAATTTATCATTATTATATACAAAATTAACTAAAGTATATGTTAAGTTATTGTAAATTGATAATTAAGTACACAAATTAGCTAAATTTGTTGTTTTGTACACCTGTTAAGCCCCTTACATTTGTCATGTCTAATTTTAAACAATATATAAAATGAAAAATTTAGCATTGAAAAGTTTTGTGGTTCTTGGACTGTGTACCTCCTTAATGGGTTATGCCAATATATTGGATAATGGAGCGAAAGAAAAGGAATCTAAAGTTACCAACCTTAAATTGGAAAGTGTAAAACAGGGCTCTGTCCTTTCAATCAAAGATGGAGCAGGATCGATCCTTTACAAAGAATCCATTGACCAAACAGGTGAATATTCAAAAGGGTTTGATCTGAATTCCTTACCCAACGGAGATTATTATTTCGAGTTGGATAGTGAATTAAAGTTTATGATTATTCCTTTTACCGTATCAGTAAATGACATCACCTTTAATGAAAAAGCGAAAAATACGATTTTCAAGCCATTTCTGTATGTCAAGGATGAAAAGGTATACTTGTCCCGACCTGCATTTGATGTTAGCCCATTAACCTATAAGATCTTTTATGCAGAGAATTATGATTTGGTGCTATCTGAAAAATTTGAACAGGAATCGGAAGTGAAACGGGTTTATGATTTTTCAAAAGCAGAAAAAGGAAATTATGTATTCGTTTTTGAATCCAATGGAAGAAAATATTCTAAAGCGATCAAAATTTAAAACTCATTATTAATTAGTTATTGTCCAGTGATTTGTAAAGTGAGCTCAGCCCATAAGAGCTCACTTTTTTTGTGCGCTGTTCACATAAAATTTAAGGAGCTTCAAGGTGTGCAATCGCCAAGGATGAATGGCAAGAATTCTGACAAGTGATATAAAAACACAAGGAAGCAAGTATTTTTGTTTCTGTTGGAATTTACCTTTAAAATGTACAATATTATCCAATATGAATAGCAACTTATTATAAAATGATAAATGAGTATATAAATTGATTAAAAATGATGTTTTCTGCCCTTGCGAAGTCTCATACATTTGCCTTGTCTAATTTTAATAATTATATCATATGAAAAATTTAACGAAGAAAAGTTTGATCATTTTAGGAATGTTTACATCATTGGCAAGTTATGCAAGTGATGGACGTGAAATGGTCAAAGAAAAAGAGCCGATTGTTACGAACGTGAGTTTTAAAAGTGTAAAACAAGGTTCGATGTTATCCATTAAAGATACTAGGGGATTAGTGCTTTACAAGGAGGCAATTGTGAAATCTGGGGGGTATTCCAAGGGATTTGATCTCACCTCTTTACCGAATGGGGATTACTATTTTGAACTCGATAAAGATATGGAGATCGTAGTAATTCCATTTAATGTAGTGTCTAATCAGGTAAAATTCAGGAGAGAGGAAAAATCCATCATTTTCAAACCTTTTATAAGAGTAAAAGATGATATGGTTTATGTTTCTCGGGTAGCTTATTCAGAAAGTCCGATTGAATATAAGATTTATTATTTGGGAAATAATGATCTGGTTCTTTCTGAAAAGTCTAACGATGAAAAGTATTTTAAGAAGGTATACGATTTTTCTACTGCAGAAAAGGGAACTTATTTATTCGTCATCAAATCAGAAGGAAGAAAGTATACCAAAACAATCAAAATTTAAAACTCATTATTAATTAGTTATTGCCCAGTGATTTGTGAAGTGAGCTCTCCCCCTTAGGAGCTCACTTTTTTTTGTATTCTACAAAGCTGTAGTCGTATTTATTTTTTTCGTCTGCTTTAAAATCCTGACGCTTGGTTTCTTTCCATATCAACAAATCGATCTCCGGGAAAAAGGCATCGGCTTCAAATTCATGATGTATCAAGGTAAGATCAAGCACGTCAGCAAATTCCATGGCCTGTTTATAGATCTCTGCTCCCCCCAGAATGAAGGGATTATCATCGGCTCTTGCCGCTTCAATGGCTTCAGAGAGTTTGTTTACTACGATGCAGTCTTCCACCTTATAATCTGTATTTCGTGTTATAATGATGGTTGTTCGATTGGGTAATGGTTTGTCAAGCGACTCAAAAGTCTTTCTCCCCATGATTACATGATGACCATAGGTAACTTCTTTAAAGCGTTTAAGATCGGCAGGTAAATGCCATATGAGGTCATTATTTTTACCCAGCGCATTATTATTTGCTACTGCTGCAATAATCGTAAGCATAGAATTATTTAGTTTAGGAATCGCTGGTATTGTTTTTCAAAACACCTGACTTGTCCAGTTTGGCTTCGAGTTTATCTAACTTTTCCCCGTGTTTCTGAATCAGTTTTTCTGTTTGTATCCTTTCCCAGTCTTTACCAAAAAAACGATTGATGATAAACACATTGTTGAAGTGAATGAGCAAAATGAACAACCATGCAAAAATGGCCCATAGGTACCAATCCAATTCAGGATGGAATTTTATGACCTTGTTCAGGATCACAAAAAATACCGATCCTATTAAAAACAAGACAAAGTGAAAATACAAACGCTTTTTTTGTTTCGTTCGCTTTCTGGCCTTTTCGTATAATTCGTGATCTAGAGTGGAATTCAAAATGATGATGGAATTACATATCTTTTACCCATTCTTTTATATAATCGGTAAAATCTTCTTTATCGTTAAACTCTTTATCTTTATTATTACGCAATGAAGGGATCTCATTGAGTTTTTCATTGTACAAACTTCCTGAGGTATTTAAAAATGCCTGCATTCTTTGTAATAAATTGATGTCTTCAATCTGCGTAATATGCGTGATTAGGTTTAGTTTTAACTCTAAAGCGTTCATAATTAGTGATTTTTGGGGGATTATACTGAAACGCTCCCCTTAATATGAGGATGCGGGTTATAAGCTACTAAGTTAAAGTCTTTAAATGAAAATTCAAAGATATTTTTAACTTCAGGATTGATGATCATTTTTGGTAATGGCCTGGGCTCTCGGCTCAGTTGAAGATTAATTTGTTCCATATGGTTATTGTATATATGGGCATCTCCAAAGGTATGGATAAAATCGCCATAACCCAAGCCCGTAACTTGAGCGATCATCATGGTTAACAAGGCGTAGGAGGCAATATTAAAAGGAACTCCAAGAAATATATCCGCACTTCGCTGGTATAGCTGGCACGATAGTTTTCCGTCACTTACGTAAAACTGAAAAAAGGCATGACAGGGAGGCAGGGCCGCTTTATTGCTGGCCACGTTTTCAGCAAAACTCCTTGACGTATCCGGTAATACACTGGGATTCCAGGCGGACACCATCATTCTTCGGCTATCAGGATTATTTTTAATGGTTTCAACCACTTCAGCTATTTGATCAATGCCGTTTCCGTTCCAGTTTCTCCATTGATAACCATATACCGGGCCAAGATCTCCTCTCTCGTCGGCCCAGGCGTCCCATATCTTAACGCCATTGTCGTTCAAATACTGAATATTGGTATCGCCTTTTAAAAACCATAATAATTCATAGATAATTGATTTCAGATGCAACTTTTTTGTTGTGACCATGGGAAAACCTTCGCTCAGATCAAACCTCATTTGATAACCGAAAACACTTTTGGTTCCGGTACCGGTTCGGTCTTCTTTAGTGATTCCATGATCAATCACATGCTTGATCAAATCTAAATATTGCTTCATTATGTTAAATGCTCTTATAAAAAATTAGAATAGTACTATTGTCTTGTCATAGTTTAAATGCAACTCATGCCATTCAAATGAATTGGGTTCCAAAGATAATTTATTCTGATCAAAAATATTCAAAAGCAATTGTTAATATTCAATTTGAAATTTCTTTTTTGGACCAGGTTATCCAATGATCATTCCCGCCATGGTGGCAGAAAGGAGAGAGGCCAGAGACCCTCCAATTAAGGCCTTCATTCCAAATTCTGAAAGCGTTTTTCTTTGACCCGGTGCCAGGGATCCTATGCCGCCAAT
>Ga0316195_10001616_pt1 | contig 10227 bp, 9 predicted proteins | sample Phised1_MG_FD_204937 | JGI IMG/M metagenome (GOLD analysis project Ga0316195, IMG submission 204937) | Coastal sediment microbial communities from Maine, United States - Phippsburg sediment 1 | ecosystem: Environmental > Aquatic > Marine > Coastal > Sediment | place: USA: Maine | collected...
CGGCATGGATCAGGCTCTCCAGAACGCCGGGGTAAAAATCACAAAAATGGTAAATATTTCCAGCCGGCCCAACAACATTGCGCCGGAAAGCATCCACTTCTGTATTGCAGTGACGGTGACGAAATTTGCCGACACCTCTCCCAGACCCGGGCCCAGGTTATTCAAACAAGTAGTGACCGCACTGAAGGCGGTGAGTTGATCCATGCCGCTTTGCATCAGTGTCAGCATCAACAGACAAAACGCGGTGACATAGATCGCGAAATAGGCCCAAACGGTTTGCACTATCTTGTTGGGGACGGTCTTGCCGTCCAGGGTAAGCGGACGTACCAGGTTGGGGTGCACCAGGCGCTTGACCTCAATGCCTGCCTGTTTTGCCAGGACCACCATGCGTATGACTTTCATGCCGCCTGCGGTGGAGCCGGCGCAGCCTCCAACAAAGCTGATGAACATCAGCAATATCGGCAGCATCAATGGCCAAACGGAAAAGTCGCTGTTGCCGAAGCCGGTGCTGGTGACCACTGACACGACCTGGAAAATTCCATAGCGCAGCGTGTGGGTGACATTGCCGTAGTGTCCGTCGTCATGCAGCACCCAGGCGATAATCAGGGAGGTCACAATCACCAGGCCGATCAGCGCCCTGGCCTCTTCATTGCGCAGGTACGCGCCGAGGTCGCGCTTGCGCCACACCAGGAAATGCAAACTGAAGTTCATGGCGCCAGCCATCATGAATATCACCGCTACCGTCTCGATCATCGGGCTGTTGAAATAGGACAGGCTGGCATCGTGAGTAGAGAATCCGCCGGTAGATACTGTGGAGAAACTGTGGGCCACCGCATCGAAGGGGGTCATGCCGGCCAGCCAGTAACACACCGCACAGGCCGCGGTCATTACCAGGTAAAGTGTCCAGACCACCTGGGCGGTGCGGCGAATCCGGGGGGTGAGCTGGTTTTCCTTGACCGGTCCGGGAGTCTCGGCCTTGAGCAGTTGAGTCCCGCCCACGCCCAGCATGGGCAGCAGGGCAATGGCAGAAATGATTACCCCGATGCCACCCAGCCACTGTAGCTCGGCGCGATAAAACAGAATCGACATGGGTAGCGCGTCAAGGCCGACAATGGTTGTGGCGCCGGTGGTGGTAAATGCCGAGGCGGATTCGAATACCGCATCGGCCAGGCTCATGTCCAGGCAGATGATAAATGGCAGGGACCCCAGCAGGCTGACCACCACCCACATGAGTGTGGCGATGGCGAATCCGTCGCGGTTGCGCATGTGGTGCTCGCCTTTGCCGCTGAACAGCCACAGGCCGATTCCAATCACCGCGCATACCGCCTGGATCAGCAAGAATTCGTTGGCCAGTCCGTCCTGGTACCACAACGCCACCAGCAGAGGCGGAGCCAGTGAGGCAGCGAAAATTACCAGCAAGACGCCGAGTGTTGCAGCAATGATTACAAGGTGCATAGCCGTTATCTGGTGAGCGTGTCTAGCGCCGTGGTGGATAATTGGAGTAAACGTGATGTTGCGCTTCGATCTTTTCATATGCAACCGTCAAAGCTCGATACGATCTTCGTTATTACAGTAGAATTCCGCTATCAGTTGTTGCAATTCCCGCAACGAGGCTACAGGCAGGTAATTATGTCCCCGGCAGATCTCAATCCTTACTGGCTCATCCCGATCATCTTTTTTGCGCGTGTCGTGGATGTGTCGCTGGGTACCTTCCGTTTCATCATGGTGATTCGGGGCCACCGCATGGTGGCTACTGCGGTGGGGTTCATCGAGAGCATGATCTGGATACTCGCCGTCGGTGGGGTCATTGCGCACCTTGACCAGTGGTTCCTGGTGGCGGCCTATGCCGGCGGATTCGCAGCGGGCAACTGGGTAGGGATCTGGCTGGAGTCCCAGGCGGCGATCGGTACGGAACTGGTTCGGATAATTTCCCGTAATAGTGAAAATCTGCTGGCCATTACCCTGCGTGAGAACGGTTATCGCCCGGTTCGGGTCACCGGCAGTGGCGCTGGCGACTTCCCGGTGGAGGTAGTCCTGGTGGTGGCCAGGCGACGCAAGGTTCCGGAACTGGTGAAACTGATTCATGAGGCCGATCCCGAGGCAATCTATACGGTCTCGGACATCAAGACCGTGCACGATACGGATCCTGACCTGGTGTCGGGGTTCAAGGACTTGAGCTGGCCAAAGAGGGTACGTCGCAAGTAGGCATTGAATTTCCCTTCTTTCGGAGTGGCTCAGCCTGTGAGCCTCCGTGGCACGTAGTGTTGGTGGCAACACTGGAAAAGGGGGTTCTCAATGGACATGATCGAAACAGTAATAGTCAGTCTTGCCGGTATTGCCGTCATTGGCCTGGGTGGCCCGCGAGTAGAGGCGATTCAAACTTATGCGGCCAGTCGTTGCCAGCCGCTCGAGCAGGTACTGGAATGCCGGGAAAGACAACTGGAAGGGTATTGCGTACCTGCCTGCCCGTTGGAGTGATTCAACACCGGTGGTGACTGTCCCGGTCCGAGCCATCAGTGCTACTCTTGGGGAAAGACAAAACAACAACCCCGGGGGATACATGGATCGCTTCTTACCTTGGCTGTTTCTGATGCTGTTCGCAGGCTCAGTAAACGCGGCCGATTCGCTTGCCGGATCAGAAAATATCGAAAGTCGAACACTGGAAAATGGCCTCAAAGTCATCGTCTGGCCTGACCAGGATATCCCAAACCTTGCCTGGTACCACTGGGTTCGGGCAGGCGCTCGAAACGAGCACCCGGGAATCACGGGCCTGTCCCACTTTTTTGAACACATGATGTTCAACGGCACCAGCAAGCGCAAGCCCGGGGAATTCGATCGCATCATGGAAGCAAATGGTGGCGCGAACAATGCGTACACCTCCAGTGATGTCACCGTGTATACCGACTGGGTTCCGCGCTCGGCGCTGGAATTGAATTTTGATCTGGAGAGCGACCGCTTTGAAAACCTGGCCTTTGTGGAAGAGGTGGTGAACAGCGAGCGGGGCGTGGTGTATTCCGAAAGACGGTCCTCGGTGGATAACCAGAGCTTTCGAAAGTTGCATGAACAGGTAAATGCCACGGCGTTTATCGCTCATCCCTACCAGTTCCCGGTCATCGGCTGGCCCTCGGATATCGAGAACTGGAAGATGGAAGATCTACAGCAGTACTTCCAGACCTACTACGCCCCGAATAACACTACTTTGGTGATTGTTGGCGCCGTAGAGTCCAAGCAGGTGTTTGAGTTGGCCGAGGAATATTTCGGACCCATTTCTGCCCAGCCTGCGCCGGAACCGGTGCGCACGGTGGAGCCAAAGCAGGTGGGCCAGCGACGACTGGTCATGAACGATACGGCCCAGGCCCCGGTACTGGCTGTTGCCTTTCACATTCCCCAGGCAAACCACCCGGATACCCCTGCGCTGTCACTTGCCATGGATATTCTGGGGGAGGGAACATCATCCCGCTTGCACCAGCGCCTGGTAGAGCAGGAGCAACTGGCAGTAGGCGTGTTTTCATTCAAGGACGAAGGATTTGACCCGGGCCTGGCATGGTTCTTCGTCATGCTGCCGCCGGGAGGCGATACCCAGCGTGCCGAGGACGTACTGTTCGAGGAGTTGGGTAAGGTAGCTGGCGAATCGGTACAGACCAGTGAGCTTGAGAAAGCTCGCAATATTCAATTGGCCAATTTCTGGCGCAAGCTTGCCACCATCGATGGCAAGGCTGATTTGCTGGGTACCTATGAAGTGTTCTACGGAGATTTCAACAAGATGCTGGAAGTGCCCGGGCAGTTTGCCAAGGTGAGTCTTGAAGACATCAAGACGGTTTCCTCCACGGTATTCACTCAGTCCAACAGTACGGTGGGCGTACTGATTCCCATGGCTAACGAGCAGGAGGCAGGCGAATGAAACGCTATGCGAACTGGCAAAACAGCATTGCCGCCCTGGTCCTGGTGTTCCTGGTTTCGGCTAATGCCCTGGCAGTGGACGGCATCCGATTGCCTGACTACCAGGAGGTGAAACTGAAGAACGGAATCACCCTGGTATTGCTTGAAAAATCTGATGTTCCCCTGGTCTCGTTCAGTGCGGCGGTGAGAGGCGGCCTGGTCAGTGAACCTGCTGACAAGAATGGCGTGGCCTCATTGCTTGCCGAGTTGCTGCAAAAGGGAGCAGGGGAGCGCGACGCGGTCCAGTTCGCCGAGGCGGTGGCCGCGGTGGGCGGAAGATTCAATGTGTCGGCCAACAGTGAATTCATCGGTTTGAGCGGCGAGTTCATGTCCCGGGATTCAGACTTGATGATCAGCTTGTTGGCGGATGTCTTGCTCAGACCACGGCTGGATGAAGCCGAGTTTGAGAAGATTCAGACCCGGGCAATCCAGGGCATCGCCGCCATGAAGGATGCGGATGCCAGGGGATTGATCGGCACCTATGCAGAGGCGTTCGTATTTGGGGAGCACCCCTACGCACGTTCTTCCATGGGTAGCGAGGCCAGCCTGGCGCGGGTGAGCTACAAGGACGCGAAGGATTATGCGGCCAGCAACCTGGTTGCGGATCGGTTGCTGCTGGTTGTCGCGGGTGATTTCAAGGCCAAGGCCATGCGCAAGCGCATCGAAAAGGCCCTGGGAGGCTGGAAGGCTGCGGGCACCGCAATTGCTCCCCTGGCTGCTGCTCCGCGGGTTCCCGGGGGCAGGGTGCTACTGGTGGACAAGCCCGGCGCGACCCAGACCTATTTCTGGATAGGCAATGTTGGCGTCAGCCGAAGCGACCCTGATGCCGTGGCAATCGAGTTGGTGAACACCCTGTTTGGTGGACGGTTTACCTCCATGCTGAACACCGCGCTGCGGATCGAGTCGGGCCTGACCTACGGGGCGCGCTCCAGCCTGGTCATGCTAAGTCAGCCCGGTAGCGTTTCCATAGCGTCCTACACTGCCACGGAAACCACCATCGAGGCCGTGGATCTTGCCCTGGAGCAACTGAGAAAAGTCCGTGAGGTCGGATTTGACCCTGCCTCCCTGCAATCGGGAAAAACCTATCGCCAGGGAACCTACCCCATGGGGTTTGAGACGGCCAGCGACCTTGCGGGGCAAATATTGGCCCTGAAGTTTTACGGCTTGCCCGACAGCAAGGTGAATGACTACACCAGTGAGATGGATGCAGTGACATCTGAAAAGGCCAACCAGGTCATCGCCCGTATTTATCCCGAGCGAGAAGACATGGTGTTCGTGTTTATTGGTGACAGCCAGAAGATCAAGGACCAGGTCGGCGTCTATGGCGAGATCACCATGATGAGTATTACCGATGGCGATTGGGTTTCAGGCGATAAATAAGTCACACCCTGATCGGGTGCGCGCTGATGAGGATTCCGCAAGGGGATAGCTTATGAAAGTTTTTGTAAAACTTGCTCTGGCACTGATCTGCGTGCCCGCGTCAGTTGCACTCGCCCATTACACGCTTCCCGAGGAGATGTTGTTCGGAACCATGGGCTTTCAGCAGCAGGCAGTGACTGCCGGACAGTTGAAGGTTGAAGAGCTGGCCTCCGGCTACCTGGATCGCATAAAGGCGATTGATCAGGCGGGCCCGGCACTGAATTCCATGCTCGCCATCGCACCGGATGCCATGGACCAGGCCCGTAAAGTGGATAAGGCCCAGGGCGCGCTGCCGTTAAAGGGCGCGGTCCTGGTGGTAAAAGACAATATTGATATGGCGGGGGGGCTGCCGACCACCGCCGGATCCCGGGCCCTTGCGAACAACCTGGTCACCGAAGATGCTCATGTGCTGTCGCGCCTGCGCAAGGCCGGGGCGGTGATACTGGGTAAGACTAACCTGAGCGAGTGGGCGAATTTTCGCTCCACCCGGTCTATCAGCGGTTGGAGTTCGGTGGCTGGGCAGACGGTTAACCCCCATGTGCTTAATCGCTCGGCCTGCGGATCCAGTTCGGGCTCCGGCGCCGCCGTGGCAGCCGGCCTGGCAAGTGCTGCGCTGGGGACGGAGACTGATGGCTCGGTGACCTGTCCTGCTGCGGTAAATGGCATTGTCGGTTTTAAACCCACCGTTGGGCTGGTCAGCCGCAGCGGTATTGTGCCGATTTCTGCCAGCCAGGATACCGCGGGCCCGATGACGCGCAGTGTTCGCGATGCCGCTGTGCTGATGTCGGTGATGGCGGGCGGGGACGAAACAGACCCTGCGACCCAGGCTATACCGGCGGACTTTGATTTTGATTTCCCGGGCCAGTTGTCGGCAAGCGCACTGGAAGGAAAACGCCTGGGGGTTATTTCCGGATACGTGAACAGTCCGGAAATGGAGAAAACATTCGCCAGGGCGAGGCAGGTTCTGGAGGCGTCGGGTGCCGCCATTGTCGAGGTGGAGCTTCCCAATGAAAACGAGTTGGGTGATGACGAATACCTGGTCTTGCTGGTTGAGTTCAAGGCTGGCTTGAATGCTTACCTGGAATCTCACCAGCGACCGGGCCAGGCGCGTAGCCTGGAGGAATTGATTGCATTTAACCAGGCAAATGCCGAGTCAGTCATGCCCAGGTTTGGACAGGAAATTTTCATCCTGGCCCAGGAGCAGGCGGGGCTTGATGATGCCGACTACCTGGCCGCGCGGGAACGCTCCCAGCGGCTCGCGGGTCCCGAGGGAATCGACGCTGTCATGGCCGAGCATCAGCTGGATGCCTTGATTGCACCCACCTGGGATCCCTCCTGGATTATCGACCCGGTTAATGGGGATATGGGCAGTGGTGGCCCGGGCGGCGCACCGGCGGTGGCCGGCTATCCCCACCTGACGGTGCCCATGGGCATGATTAGTGGTCTGCCGGTGGGTTTATCCTTTATCGGAGGCCGATTTGAGGATGGAAAAATACTCGCCCTGGGGTATGCCTATGAAATCCGCAGTCACGAGGCACAAAAGCCGGCGTACATGCCGGAGGTGCCTTATCGCTAGAAGTTCGGATTTGCCACCCGCCAGTGCTCTTGTTTGGAAAATTATCTCGCCCGGGCCGGGTTCATCCCGCTCCCGCCTGGCCCTTATGTCATGGAAGCAGCAATGAATCGATATCGTTTCTTTAGCCTGGCCCTGGTAATCCTGGTGACCGGCTGCCAGAGGGCGCCCCAGGACAGCGCGCAAATCGCAGACCTTGTTTTGAACAATGGCTATGTCTACACGGTAGATGGCGCCAGGCGGGTAGCAGCCGCCGTGGCGGTTAAGGACAAGCGAATCATTGCGGTTGGCAGCGACGAAAAGATTTCAGAATTCATTGGTGATGGGACCCGGGTCTACGATTTGCAGGGTCGGATGGTAATGCCCGGCCTGCACGATGCCCATATCCATACATTGGGAATTGTTCAACCCGACATTTGTGACATTCGCAGCCAGCCCATGAGCCTTGATGAGTTGGTGCCTTTCCTGCAAGACTGTCTTGAGCGTTTTCCTGTGCCGGACGGACAGTGGATGACGGTTCCCCAGTGGAACTTCACCAGCGGCAATCAGCCCAGCGAGACCTACCCGACCATACGTACCGCGCTGGATGCAGTATCCAGTGATCACCCGATCATTCTCTATGGAAATGATGGTCACCATGGCGCGGTAAATTCGCTGGGCCTGTCACTGGCTGCTGATTCTTCAGGTGAACAGCAAGGCCTGAGCGCCGCAACCCTGGAGGATGTATTCGCGGACTACGCCCAGTTGGTGGCTGTGGACCCAATGGGTGAACCTACCGGCGGAGTCAACGAGGGTGCACGGGACCTGATGAATCCTCCCTCGGTCTTTGATGTGATGCTGGGGGCCGGGGATAAGGTGCCCAGGTCCTTCATGGTTAAAGTGGCCGAGAAACTTGCTGCCAATGGAATCACCTCGGTACAGGACGGCGCACTCAAGCCCGATTCGCTGGCGGCGTTTGCCGACCTGGAGCGCAGCGGGGGAATGACCTTCCGACTCAGCGCCGCCTTGTTCGAGCGGCCGGAAAACTCCCAAAGCGAGGCAGGGCTGGCTCGCATCCCCGGATACGTGGAAAAGTTCTCCCGGGCCCGCGAGAAATATTCGGGTGACGAGCTCATCACGCTACAGGCAGTAAAACTGTTCGTTGATGGCGTGATCGAGGGAGATCCCCTGACAACACCACCGACCCTGCCCAACGCCGCGGTACTCAGTGACTACAGGCAACCCCGGTTCAGGGTGGATGCGGAGAACCAGCGACTGGATTTACTGGGCTATGTGGATACCAATAGCGAATTGTGTCGTTCCGTTCGCAGCTCGGATCAATATCGCGGTTACGCAGCCTCCAGTTCTTTTAACCTGGAGAACGGATTTTTCCCCAGCCAGTGCCAGACCAACAATGGAGTGCTGGAACACAGTGAGGCGTTTATTCACAGCTTCGTAAGACAGATGACCGAGGCGGGTTTCAGCGTCCATGCCCATGCCATCGGTGACCGGGCTGTGAGGGTTACTCTTGATGCATTCGCCGAGAACAAGGAAGCTGCTGACCGAGCCGGTCTTACCCAGAGCATTGCTCATGCACAGCTGGTGCATCCGGATGACCGGAAGCGCCTGGGTGAGCTGGGCGTCTATGTGGCCATGACTTTCGCCTGGGTCTTGCCTGACCCGGTGTATGACATGTCGGTCATTCCCTTCCTTGAGCAGGTCGGTTCGGTCAACGATATGTATGCCCCGAATCTGTATTACATGCAAAACGTGTATCCGGCCAGGAGCGTTCTCGCCGGCGGGGGATTTATTGTGGCAGGCAGTGATGCCCCGGTTGATACCCGCGAGCCCAGGCCTTTTGTGAGCCTGCAGCAGGCGGTTACCCGCTCGGCAGATGGAATGGCCTACAACGCCTCGGAGCAGTTGAGTATTGAACAGGCAATCGATGCATTCACGATCAACGCGGCTCGAATGTTGAAACAGTCGGACAAGGTGGGTTCCATAGAGGTCGGCAAGCTGGCTGACCTGGTGGTGCTGGATCAAAACCTGGTGGAACTGGTCGAACAGGAACAGGCGGATCATATTGCCGCCACCCAGGTCCTGATGACGGTGTTTAATGGCCGCGTGGTGTATGAATCCCCGGAACTTTGAAACAGGCTCATAGAGAGAGACAGAATGTCATGTACCCGGGAGTTGGGTGTCGCCGCAGCTTCAGCGCACCTGGAGCGGCAGCGCCTGCGAACCTGGGGTATTTCACCGTTATCCTTGGTGACATGACGGAACGCCTGAGCAACGGCGGGTTCCCGGCCGCCGGGCATAGAATGGGAATTACCCCCTTGCAGCGTTATTCCATTATCCTGTTTAACGTGCTTGATGGTGATTGCGGGGTGGTTCCCCTGCCAGGATTTGCCAGCGAGGAACACCGGCCCCGTAACGCGGTGACTATTTAAAGCCGCCATATTGAAGAAGAACTCAAGCGCGCCGAAGAATTCTCGGAGTCGGAAAAGGATTTCTTGAAGCGGAGGACTGTGTAATGAGAACTGCAGAACGAATGGCTACCCTGCTACTGGTGGGCCTGTTCAGCGTGGCCATGACCGGTTGCGCCTCAACCACGGATAAGGGTGCGGAGGGCGGCGATGAGGCCTGGTCCGCGGGGGGCAATTGCTTTTTTGCCCGAAGCGTCCGGAATTTCGAGGCCTTGAGCGATAGCTTGTTGATTGTCTGGGCACCCAGCCAGCGTTGCCCCTACAAGATTGAAGTGGTGAGTTTTTGCCAGGGCTTGAAGACCACTAACGCCATTGCCTTTAACACCCAGGGAAGTATCTGTGGTCGGGCAAATGAGAGATTGTTGATTCGCGACATGGGGACCGACAGGTCCTGCCGGATAGGCGCGGTGAGCCGACTCAGCGCCCAGGAACTTATCGATTTGAGGGCCGAGTATGGCAGGCCGCCCCTGGATAAAGACCCGGATAACAAGACGCCTGATTGCACCGGGACGGAAAAGTCCGGAGAGTGAGACTCCACGGCAGGCGTGAGGGGTATAGACCGCAGGCACAGGCCTTGTGGGGGGACGCACTGGAAACGGAGAATTCATGAATCGGACCGAGCGCTTTTATCGCATCCAGAAACTGCTGTCACAGCGACGGGTCGTGCCCCGTGAAGTGTTTCTTGAGGACATGGAAATTTCTCCTGCCACCTTCAAACGAGATCTGGAGTACCTGAGGGACCGTATGTCCATGCCCCTGATCTGGGACAGGGAGAAGGGCGGATACAGGCTGGATGAGGGTGATCCGGCTCATGCAACCTTCCAGTTGCCG
>Ga0316195_10001617_pt1 | contig 10226 bp, 11 predicted proteins | sample Phised1_MG_FD_204937 | JGI IMG/M metagenome (GOLD analysis project Ga0316195, IMG submission 204937) | Coastal sediment microbial communities from Maine, United States - Phippsburg sediment 1 | ecosystem: Environmental > Aquatic > Marine > Coastal > Sediment | place: USA: Maine | collected...
AAAGGAGCTCGCACACAACGGCCATAAACCACTCATCGAATCTGCGCTACCGGGGTTTGAGAAAACGCTCATCCGTATCGCGTTGAATAAGGCAAAGGGCCATCGTCAGGAAGCCGCCAGGCTGCTCGGCTGGGGCCGTAATACCCTGACGCGGAAAATTCGCGCTCTTGGCCTCGATTAAATTGTAAGTGAGCCGACCAGTTCGGATGTACTGCCTAATTCATGCCGTGCGAGATAATCGGCAAGGCCGGCATTGATCCTGGTGCAGACCAGCGGGTCGTAGAAAAGCGCAGTACCGATACCGATGGCCGTTGCACCGGCGATGATGAATTCAATTGCATCGGTGGCGTTCGTGATTCCTCCCTGCCCGATGATCGGAATGTTCCTGGGCCCGGCTATTTCGTATACCTGCTGTACTTTCAACAGAGCAATCGGCTTGATGGCAGGTCCCGACAAACCACCTCTCACGTTGCCGATGACCGGCTTTCGTGTTTCAGCATCGATTGCCATCCCCATCACCGTATTGATTACAGCAAGTGCATCCGCGCCTGCTTCAATGCACCTGTGCGCATTTTCCTGGATGTCGGTCTGGTTGGGCGAGAGCTTCGCGATGATCGGTTTGCTGGTCTGGCTTCGACAGGCCTCCACCACTCGTGCCGACATATCCGGATCGTTGCCGAACGAGACGCCACCCTCTTTAATGTTCGGGCACGAGATGTTGATCTCGACTGCATCGATGGGGGAATCATCGAAACGCCTGGTCACGGCCGCGTAGTCCTCTATCGTTGACCCGCAGACATTCGCGATGAATCGGGTTTCAGTGAAGTCGAGACCCGGAAGGATTTCGTCGACCACTTTGTCGACCCCCGGATTCTGCAGGCCGATAGCGTTCAGCATACCCATCGGCGTTTCGTAGACGCGGTGAGGTGAATTGCCGAGCCGTGGTTCGTGCGTGGTGCCTTTCAATACAATGGCGCCAACATCACGGTTGGAAAAACCCTCGACGCGCGTGTACTCCTCGCCGAAGCCAACACATCCGGATAGCAGGATTATGGGAGAGTCGAGCTTCAGTCCGCAAAGGTCTGTATGAAGGGGGTCTGATTTGGAATTCAAAGCTGGGGCCATGGTTCTATATTCTTGCCGCGCGCGATCTTACACATCTATTGATGCAAAATGCAGGTTGTCATGTTCAGCCTGATACTATTTGAGCCGGAGATCCCACCGAACACCGGCAACATCATACGCCTTTGTGCCAATACCGGCACAAAGCTGAACCTCGTCGAGCCCCTCGGTTTTGAACTCGATGAACCACGCCTGAAACGAGCCGGACTTGATTACCGCGAGTTTGCGGATATACAGGTGCACGCGACGCTCGACCTGTGCCTGGAGAAGCTTGGCAACCCTCGAGTATTCGCGTTGAGTACCCGCGGCGGTACGAGCTACGCGGCTCCTGATTTCAGGGATGGCGACGCTTTTCTCTTTGGTCCGGAAACAAGGGGATTGCCGCAGGGCGTCATCGATTCCCTGCCAGCAGGGCAATGCCTGAGGTTGCCGATGCGCGGCGGCAGCCGGAGCCTTAATCTGTCGAACTGCGCCGCTATTGTGGTTTATGAAGCGTGGCGCCAGGTCGGCTTCGAAGGCGGAGCCTAATGCCGAAATCTGAAAGCAACGGCAGAATTAGAAGCGTTACCAGCGAAGCGATATCTTGGTTATTGAACTTGCTGCGAGCGCAGGCAGCTCGTGGCCCTAATTATGAAATGCCAGGCGCAGCAGCGTTCACTCGGGTTTCAGGGCGCGGCCCATTAACGCGCTAACCGCGTCGCGGGGCGAGACGTCTTCATAAAGAATCCGGTAGATTTCGGCGCATATCGGCATGACCACATTCGTTTCTTCGGCGACCTCCCTGACCGCTTTGGCGGCCAGCACGCCTTCGACGACTTGTTGAATTTCTTCCTGCGCCTCGGCGACCGTCATACCGCTCGCCAGCAGGAGACCCATGCGCCGGTTTCTTGACTGGTCGTCGGTGCAAGTCAGCACGAGGTCACCCATGCCGGCAAGCCCGGTGAAGGTGTCCTGCCTGGCGCCGAGCGCGACGCCGAGTCGGGTCATCTCGACAAGGCCACGATTGATCAATGCAATGCGGGTGTTGGCGCCAAAGCCGAGACCATCAGACAGACCGGCACCAATAGCGAGGACGTTCTTTACGGCACCGCCGACCTCGACGCCGATCATGTCCTCCGAGGTATAAGCGCGGAACTTGTCGCTGGACAAGGCGGTTGCCAGTTCGCCGGCGAAGTCCGGGTCATTCGCGGCAATGGTCATGGCGGTGGGTAAACCCTCGCCGACTTCCGAGGCAAATGTGGGACCGGACAGAACCGCAACCGGGCGGTCACCGCCAAGCACCTCCATAGCAACCTGATGCGGCAATTTGCCGGTCGATAACTCGAAGCCCTTGGTTGCCCATGAAACGCGGGTGTCGTCCTCGAGAAGTGGTGCAATCTTCGTCAGCGTCTCACGCAGTCCGTGACTCGGTACTGAGATGAGAACATCTCTGGCGCCCTTCAGGCACAGCGCAAGATCCGGTTCAACGTGCAGGTTGTCCGGAAATTCGATGCCCGGCAGATAACGATTGTTCACGCGTTGCCGGGACATATCGCTGAGTTGCGAGTGATCCCTGCCCCATAACCTCACCTCTCGCCCGCTACGGGCAAACTGCAATGCCAGCGCCGTTCCCCAGGAACCAGCGCCAAGCACGGCAATCGGTGATTTATCCGACGACATATTGGTTCTTAGTGTGTGCTCCCGTCGCCGTTACCGGGTGCAGGTTCCGCTTTTGCCTCCGCTTCCGCTTTTGCCTCTGCTTCCGCTTTTGCCTGGGCCATACCCTGCGCAAAAAGCGCGTCAAAATTGATCGGTTGCAGAACAAATTCGGGAAAGCCGCCCTTGGAAACCATGCTGGCGATTGACTCGCGGGCGTAGGGGTAAAGGATGTTCGGGCAAAAGCTGCCGACAATTGCCTTGAATTCATCGCCGCTGTAACCGGAGACATGAAAAAGACCTGCCTGGTGAAGCTCAATGAGAAAAACGGTCTTGTCGTCTTCTTTCGCCTCGACCGTAATGGTCAGCACCACTTCGTGATTGTTTTCCGAACCCGCCGTATGAGAACTGCGAAGATTCAGGTCGGTTTTTGGTGACCAGTCGGTTCGTGAGAAGACCTGGGGTGTGTTGGGCGACTCAAATGAAAAATCCTTGATGTAGATCTTCTGAATTGCCAGTTGTTTGTCCGTTGCTTGTTCGTTTTCTGCCATTGTCGTGATCCTGCTATGAATTAATTCTGTTATGTGTCGTCGCTGAGACCGAGCATTTTGTCGAGTTCGCCACTTTTGTCCAGCGCGTACAATTCGTCGAAACCGCCAATTGGCTGCTCGTCGATCAATATTTGTGGAATAGTCCAGCCACCGCTGAGCGCCTCCATTTCTTTCCTGAGCTCATAGTTGCCGCCAACCGGAACATCTTTCCATTCAAGGCCCTTCTTCTGCAGAAGCATACGCGCCGCAACGCAATATGGGCACTGATCCGAGCCGTACAATGTGATTCTGGTTTTTTCCGTCATGGGCTGAGAGGTCCATAAGGAACACGGGTCGTCCTATTTCTTACTCTTACTCTTACTCTTGGTCTTCTTTGCTGCGACCAGTGGCAGGTTTGCCTGGGTCCACGCTGTGAGACCGCCTTTGAGGCCGTAAACGCTCTCGAAACCGGCCTTCCGCAAGGTGTTGGCGGCACGACTGCTCGTCATCCCGGCATCACAAACGGTGAGGATCGGTTTCGAGCCAAGTTTTTTAAGTTTCTCGGATTCGGCGTCGAGTTCGTCCATGGGAATGTTTTTTGCGTTGACAATATGCCCGCGGGCAAATGCCTCGGCATTCCGCAGGTCGATCACAACAGCGTCGGCGTTAATCAATGCCACTGCGTCCTGGGGCTCCACGTTCGTAATGCCAAGCGACTTGCGGCGGAGCTCGGTGAAGATCAGCAGGAAGAAGCTGAACACCAGGGCGCCGACCAGCAGCGGGTGATTGGAAGTAAATTCTAGATACGTAGTCATCTTTCAGTTCATCGGCATCGATATGGCTGCCGCGGCCAAACCGCCAGTATACCAGCGTGAACACATCGCTGGTGCAATGATAAGCAATGCAATTACACTCTCCTAATGAAGGCAAAGCTCCAGCTGTCCGTTATCCTGCTTGCCGCCTGCGCATGGACCTATGCGCAGGACTCTGAAATGACCCAGATCAAAGAGCGTGAGCTTGAGCAGGTTCGCGAGAAAATCAGCGACCTCAAATCGAGCATGGACCGGCAGGCTGCCGAGCGCGATCGTATTTCCGGAGACCTCCAGGCCGCCGAAGTGCTGATAGCGGAGCAGCGCAATCATCTGAAAGACCTGGAGCGGCAGCGCGATTTTAGCGAAAAGAAGAAGGCGGAGCTGGAGGAAAAGCTCGCAAACCGCCAAGCCGAGCTCAACGTTGAAACCGAGCAGCTTGCGGCGCAGGTGGTGGCCGCCTACACGAGCGGCGAGCAGGAACGCATTAAGTTGCTTCTCAACCAGCACGACCCGGCAACGCTCGGCCGGGTCCTCACCTATTATCGCTATATGAGCGAGTTTCGGGGCAATAACATCGAAACCGTCAACGGCCACATTGCCGAACTGGTCGATCTCCAGGAACAGGCGGCCCGTGAGGAGACCCGGCTGGCGGGCCTGGCACGTGCTCGCACAGCGGAGCTGACAGAGCTCAACGCAGCCCAGGAAAACCGGCAGGCGCTTCTTGTTTCGCTGAAATCGCGGATGGCCGAGGAAGGATCCGAGATCGAGCGGCTTGCGGCCGAGGAGCAGGATCTCGCCAGACTTATCGCCGAACTGACCAGCATCTTGTCGGACTATCCCATTACTTCGGAAGAGCCATTCAGTAAATATAAAGGCCGGCTTACCTGGCCGGTCGCCGGAAACCTGTTGCACGATTTCGGCCAACCACGGTCGAGCAGCAGCGTGAAATGGAACGGCGTCGTGCTCGCAGCACCGCGTGGTCGCGAAGTGCGCTCCATTTATCATGGGCGAGTTGTCTTCGCAGACTGGCTGGCGGGCATGGGTTTGCTGGTCATAGTCGATCATGGTGAAGGATTCATGTCGTTATACGGCTATAACGAAACCACACTGAAGAGCGCCGGCGACTGGGTGGCGCCCGGAGATGTCATTGCAACTGTGGGCGACAGCGGGGGTCAGCAACAGACTGGCCTGTACTTCGAGGTGCGTCAGGGCACCACGCCCTTGAATCCGCGGACCTGGGTGGTTCGGCAACCGAAGACTGGTTGATTGCCGGATCCACACGTGGCTACGAGCGGCTTCGATGGCGAATGTGCTATCGTCCGGAAGGCTGTTCCGATGAGAGGCGGATTGGCAGCGATGGAGCGTCCATGTCATTGAAAACAAGAGGAATCCTGGTCCTCGTTATCGGCAGCATTCTGGGTGTCAGCTTGTCTGTGGGCGGCGGTATGCTGGCCAATCGTGCCAAACCGCCTGTTCATGAACTGACCTGGGAGCAGGCCCACCTGCTTATCGAGGTAATGGACCGCGTCAAACGAGATTACGTTGATCCGATCGACGATGCTGAGCTCCTGGACAATGCGATTCGCGGCATGGTTGCAGACCTCGACCGGCATTCTGCCTTTCTCGATGCGGAGGAATACCAGGACATTCGCGTGAGCACGACCGGCAGGTACTCCGGGGTCGGACTGGAAGTCAGCAATTCGGACGATCGTATTCTCGTCATTGCACCGATCGATGGCACACCGGCGCAGCGTGCCGGTGTGGAAGCCGGCGACGAGATCATCGAGATCGACGAAATGTCGGTTCAGGACGACGGGCTGGACAACACGATTGGCAGGCTGCGCGGCAGGGCAGGCACGTCGGTGTCAATCAAGGTCCGACGCCCGGACTACGACGACCCGCTTACTTTTAAACTCACCCGGCAAAAAATCCAGGTGGCGAGCGTCCGTCACGAGGTCCTCGACCAGTCAATCGGTTACTTGCGCCTCAGTCAGTTCGTTGATTCAACCTCCGATGAGGCCAGCCGGGCGATCGATGAAATGATGGCGGAGGCACAGGAGCTGAGCGGCGGGATGTTAACCGGGCTGATCCTCGATTTGCGCAACAACCCGGGTGGAATGCTCGATTCGGCCGTCGATATATCCGATCTCTTTCTGGACGATGGTGTCATTGTTTCCGCGCTGGGCCGGACGCCCGAGTCCAGGTTCACACGGTTGGCGCACCGGGGCGACATCCTTGATGGTGCAAGCATTGCTGTGCTGGTAAACGCCGGCTCTGCGTCGGCATCCGAAATAGTCGCTGGAGCCCTGCAGGACCATAATCGGGCCACCATCATTGGCACGCGCACCTTCGGCAAAGGCCTGGTGCAAACCGTCATGCCGCTTTCCAGGGGACGCGCTATCAAGCTCACGACATCGCACTATTACACGCCGTCCGGTGACTCTATCAACGGCATCGGCGTATCCCCGGACGTTTACGTCGAGAGCGGCCGTGGCTATCCCAATCAAAGCCTGAACGGTCGTTTGGATCGGGAAAACGACGCTCAGCTCATCGAGGCACTGGAGCTCATTCGCAATGGGCATGTTATGCATTCACGAGCGGCAGATTAAGACATACTTCGGTTGGTTGGTCGCGCTGGCGGTCTGTTTTGCAAACCCGGCGTTCGCCGATTCCTTGCGACCGCGAATTGCAATCATCATTGATGACCTGGGCTATGAACGCGCCGCTGGCGAACGGGCAATCGACTTGCCGGGGCCGCTTGCCTACGCGGTGTTGCCTGGCACGCCGCAAGCGAACCACCTGGCGGACGCAGCGCATGCGGCTGGCAAGGAAGTGCTTCTGCATCTCCCGCTTCAGGCGCAGGAACACGTCGAGCCGGCGGAGCCCGGCAGTTTGCTGCTGGACATGAGCCGCAAACAATTTGCGGCCGCATTCGCCGCCGACCTCCAATCGGTGCCCCACATTATTGGCGTCAATACGCACCGCGGCAGCCTGCTTACCCGGCATCCTGGGCATATGCGCTGGTTGATGGATGAGATGGTCCTCCAGGGCAACCTGTTTTTTATCGACAGCTACACGACCGCGCAGAGCGTTGCACTCAATATTGCTCGCGAAAACAGCGTGCCGTCTGTGAAGCGAGATGTGTTTCTGGACCCGGACCGGTATCCGGAAACCGTTGCGCGGGAATTTGCGAGACTGAAGAAAATTGCACGGCGGCAAGGTTTCGCCGTCGGCATTGGGCACCCTTATCCGGCGACACTTGACTACCTTGAACTCACGTTGCCGGAACTCGTCAGCGAAGGATACGATCTGGTCAGGATCAGCGACCTGATCGCAACCGAGGATCCGCTACGGCGCGGGACGATGCGGTTTTCAGGGGAATAACTCGATGCGTTTTTATGATGAATATGTGTTGCCGCACCTGATAAATCTCGCTTGTTCGACCCGGCCAACGCGCAAGCAGCGCGCCAAGATTGTTCCGCAGGCAAGCGGCGAGGTTCTCGAAATAGGCTTTGGCAGCGGTTTGAACATCCCCTATTACGACACCACCCGGGTCCAAAAGATCTGGGGGCTCGAGCCTTCTGCCGGCATGCGAAAGAAGGCGCGCCCCGCTGTCGATGCTTCTGCGCTGGACATCGAATTCATCGATTTGCCGGGAGAGGAGATTCCGCTGGACGATGACAGCGTGGATACGGTACTGGTCACCTATTCTCTTTGTACGATTGCCGACGCGGTTGCCGCGCTCGAAGGCATGCGCCGCGTTCTGCGGCCGGGCGGGCAACTGCTGTATTGCGAACATGGCAAGGCGCCGGACGAAAATGTGCATCGCTGGCAGGAAAGACTCAACCCGGCCTGGCGCCGTTTTGCGGGCGGCTGCAACATGCACAGGGACATCCCGGCACTGCTCGAAGCCGGGGGATTCAGTATTAAGTCAGATGAACGAATGTATATCCCGGGTGCGAAGGTGCTTTGTTACAACTATTGGGGATCTGCCGTGGCAGCAGATTGAACAAGCTGTAACAATTCCCCTCTAATACCCTGTAAGTGTAAATCGTTGGATCGAATGAACGCTGTCAAGCAAAATTCTCCCGGGCTGACCCGGACTCTATTCCTGCTGGTTGCCTTAATCCCCGCGAGCGCGTTTTCGCAGGATGCAGCGACCCCGGCGAAAGCCGATGTCGCATGCACGATGCAGTATGACCCGGTTTGTGGCGTCGACGGCAGGACCTACAGTAACGATTGCATGGCCGGTGCTGCCGGTGCGGAGATCGCCACTCGTGGCGCGTGCTCGCAAGATGAAGCCGATGCGGACCGACCCGAGCTCACTACTGCTTGTCCCGAAATCTATGCACCCGTCTGTGGCGATGATGGCGCGACCTACGCCAACGAGTGTTTCGCCGCTGAAGCAGGACTGGAGGAGGTAACGCCCGGCGCCTGTGCCACAGATGTCGACTCCTGCCCGGATGATTTCGAGCCGGTGTGCGGCATCGACGGGAACACATACAGCAACGTCTGTTTTGCCAGCGCGTCCGGAGTTGATATAGCGAGCCTGGGTTCCTGCCTCGGAACGGGGTGCCCGGCAGATTACGACCCGGTGTGTGGCGTCAATGCGAGAACCTATCGTAACCGTTGCGAAGCAGACGCGGAGCGAATACCCGTTCAACGTGCCGGGGTTTGCGATGTCAGCAATTGCCCCAAGGTATTCATTCCGGTTTGCGGGCCGGACGGAAAGACTTACGGCAACGCCTGTGAGGCACAGGCGGCGGGAATGGACCTCGTTACCGAAGGTGCTTGCAACGCGCGTCCGTGTCCCAAGATGTATGTCCCGGTTTGTGGCGCTGACGACCTGACTTATGGCAACGCGTGCCTGGCGGAGCGCAATGGCGCCCGGATTATGCATGCAGGCCTGTGCGAGGCGCAGGGACGCAACTGCCCGCGCATTTATCAACCCGTTTGCGGCCTGAATGGCGTTACCTACGAAAACGATTGTCAGCTCGAAAATGCCGGCGAAACGATGGCCTACGCTGGTCAGTGTGTGGGTCAGTAACCAGAGCTCCTGCTGACTACCAGGCCGCCTCGAGCCTGCCGTCAGCGGAATCGCGGTAAGGCATCCAGACCAGCGCGACGACGGGGATGTGAACATCTGTTGCCTTTGCTTTCACCTGGATTTCGCTGAGTTCCTCGGCCTGTGCGTCGTAAGCATCCTCGAGAGTGTCGATTTCTTTTTCCAGTGACAAGTTGAGCGCCGCGAGGTCGTCGCGGACTTTGGCTGCGGTCTGTTTTGCCCGCGCGACGTCACCAGCCTCTTTGCTGGCGCCCGAGGCGCTGCGAATGGCGGTGCCCATTTTGCTTGCCGATGTGCTCGAGAATCGCTTTCTGCCGAGGACGGCGCCAAGGATGGCGGTGCCGAAGGAGACGGCCGTGTCGAGTTTCTTTTTCGTGGACTGTTGTTTCTCGCGCTGAATTGCCTGCTCGGCACGCAGCAACCTGTTCTCGAGCGTTGTTGCTTTGCTGGCATACCTTTTGCGCAACTTCGCAACCGCCTGGTCACGATTTTCATTTGCGAGCTGCTGCAGGCGAATGCGAAATTCCCCTTCGGTCTCACCGGCTTCCGATGTGAGGCGATATTTGGCGCTGCGGTAGAGTGTGATGATCTCGTTCAGCCGCACCCAACGCTTGAACTCCCTGTTCCATTTCACGTAATTCTTGACCGTCATTGCGGCGGACGGGCATTCGGCGTAAGTCGCGTCCGCCTCCCCGTTTTCTTCGAGATCCTCCAACGTCAGGTTCAGCGTTTCGGCGGCATCCCAGTCGACAGCGACCGGTCCGTCTTCGAATTCAACCGTGAACAGCTTGTCCCGGGATTCGTTGACTTTGTACGTGGCGTTCGCGAACACTAAATCTGCGGCCGCGATCAGGCGCGGGTAGTACTGGATATTCTCGCCGCTTGCCGGGACGTAAAGCGTCTCAATTCCGGGTGGCAGCAACGGCGCGTCACCGCCACTCATCGCCGGCTTGTCTCTGGCCATGTCGACTTCGCCTGCGGAAGCTTCCTTCCTGCCCGACATCAATAAGCGGATCTGGTCGCGCGTCAACGGACCGGCAAGATAAGACATCACCCAGCGGG
>Ga0316195_10001619_pt1 | contig 10222 bp, 7 predicted proteins | sample Phised1_MG_FD_204937 | JGI IMG/M metagenome (GOLD analysis project Ga0316195, IMG submission 204937) | Coastal sediment microbial communities from Maine, United States - Phippsburg sediment 1 | ecosystem: Environmental > Aquatic > Marine > Coastal > Sediment | place: USA: Maine | collected...
ACGCTTCGCCAGAGTTGACGGCGGAGTTCATGGACACGGTCAAGGGGCTCGACGTCGACGTGCTGCCGTCGATCATCGACGCACTGCCCGCCGGAGAGATGGCGGCGATCCTCGCCGATCCGACGACGCGAGCGCAACACGTCGAAGCCATCCGGGCGTTCGTCTCCGATGGTGGCTACGACGGCATCGACATCGACTACGAACAGTTCGCATTCGCCGACGGGCGCGACACCTGGGCGACCACGAGGCCGAACTGGGTGGCGTTCATCGAGGAGTTGGCCGCGGCGCTGCACGCTGATGGGCGATCCCTCACGGTGAGCATCCCGCCGGTGTACGACGACGGCCAGACCGACGAAAGCGGCTTCTGGGTCTACGACTACGGGGCCATCATCGAGCACGTCGACCGCATCCGGATGATGACATACGACTACTCGGTGTCGCAGCCCGGTCCGATCGCTCCCCTCGAGTGGGTCGAATCGGCGATCACTGGTGCCATCGAGGCGACCGGTTCGCCAGACAAGCTCGTGCTCGGGCTGCCCGCGTACGGACGCAACTGGCCGGTGCGCACCACTGGTGTGTGTCCGGTCGAGGATGTCCCGGGCCGCACGAGTGTGTCGGCGCGCTCGGTCGACGAACTGATCGAACGGCGAGGGGCCACCCCGGTTCCTGTCGATGAGACGGGCGAGTGGGAGTTCGAGTACGAGCTCGAAGTCAGCGACGGCATCACGACCTGTGTCCAGACGCGCCAGGTGCACTACGTCGACGGCGACGGGATCGCCCTGCGCATGGATCTCGCTCGGCAGTATCGGCTCGACGGTGTGGCGCTGTGGGCGTTCGGGTTCGATGACCCGGAGGTGTGGGACGCCATCCTGCCGACGGTCGCCGATCCCACTGCGACGACGATCACCGAGTAGAACGATCAGATGACAGTCGGCGAAGCATGGATCATCGACGCGGTGCGTTCGCCGCGCGGCATCGGCAAGCAGGGCAAGGGAAGTCTGGCTCACTTGCATCCGCAGAAGATTCTCGGACAGGTACTCAACGGGCTTCGTGATCGCGTCGGATTCGACCCGGTCGACGTCGACGATGTCGTGTGCGGCAACGGCTCGCACGCGGGCGACCACGCCCACGACATCGGTCGCATGGCCGTGCTCGACGCCGGCTGGCCGATCTCGGTTCCGGGCGTGACGCTCAACCGGTTCTGCGGCTCCGGTCAACAGGCGGTCACGTTCGCCGCGATGGGCGTCGGCGCCGGACACCAGGACCTCGTGATCGGCGCAGGTGTCGAGTCGATGAGCCGGCCGGCGCGTAACGGCACCGACGGCTTCCACGCCAACAACGAGCATCTCCTCGCAACGCATCCCCAGGTGCCCCAGGGGCTGTCCGCTGACCTGATCGCCACGCTCGACGGCTACACCAGGGTCGAGGTCGATGCACTCGGCCTCGAGAGCCAGCGGCGAACTGCAGCCGCGATCGCTGAGGGTCGATTCGATCGCAGCCTGATCACGATCCGCAACGACGATGGCACGGTCGCGCTCGACCACGACGAGTACCCGCGGCCGGAGACGACCGCCGAGGGATTGGCGGCGTTGCATCCGAGCTTCACGAAGTTCGTCGACTTCTCGTTCGAGCAGAGCGACCTGACGATGGCGCAGCTGATGGCACAGAAGTACCCGGGCGTCGAGCTGCACAACGTCCATCACGCCGGCAACAGCTCTGGTGTCGTCGACGGCGCCGGCGCCGTGCTCGTGTCGTCGCCCGACTACGCCAAGGCGCACGGGCTCACGCCTCGGGCGCGCATCGTGATGTCGGCGGTGGCCGCCGACGAGCCATTGATCATGCTCACCGCCCCCGGCCCGGCGGCCAACAAGTGTCTGGCGCGAGCTGGCATGACGGTCGACGACATCGACCTGTTCGAGGTGAACGAGGCCTTTGCCTCCGTGGTGTTGCGATTCTTCCGCGACACCGGCGCCGATCCGTTGAAGGTCAACGTGAACGGCGGTGCGATCGCTCTCGGTCACCCGATCGGGGCCACCGGCACGATGCTGATCGGCACGCTGCTCGACGAACTCGAGCGCCGCGACCTGCAGACCGGCCTCGTGGCGATGTGCACCGGCGGCGGCATGGGCACCGCCACGATCATCGAACGGCTCTGAGCTGGTCGAGCAACGTCACGCAGCGGGCGTGGCGCGCCACATGTCCGATCACAGCAATCGCAAGAGTCCGTCGATGACGAGCGCCCCGCCGAGCCCGAGGGCGAGCCACACGCGTAGCAACCTGGCGTTCGCCTTCAGCCAGGATTCGCCACGGCCGATGGTCTCGGCGGCACGGCGCCCGCCGACGACCACGAGGCCGACTGGCACGGACACGAGCAGCGTGGCGACCGCAATGTAGAGAACGAGCAGCGTGAGGTCCCCGACGGCGCCGAGATCGGATTGGCTGACTGTGGCCATGGCCAGAAAGGTGAGGAGGAGCCGCTTTGGCCCTCCGAACCCCAGGAGTGTGGCGATCGTCAGCGCGGTACCAGGTCCGACGTTGTCCAATCTCTTCAAGGTTGCGCTTTGCTGACCCGTCGTTCCCCCGGACGGCCGAGGGCTGCGACGTTCCGCAAGCCCGGCCGCGACCAGCGCCAGGCCGAGCAGCACAGCGAGCACTCCCTCGATGGTCTCGTGTGATTCGATCCGTTCGGCTGCCACCTGGCCGAGCACCAGTCCCAACACAGCGGCGAGTGTCGTACCGAGCACGAACCCGATCAGGAACGCGATGCTGTTGATGCGTCGCCGCTCGCTGCGGATCATGACGAGCGTCGCGCCCAGCACGAGTGGGCTCGCCGCTGCCACGAGCGCGTAGAAGACGACGCGAGCGGTGGCGGAGATCACTCGTAACAGCGCTGAGAGAGGTCGATGGCGGAGGCCAGCCGCTGAGTCGCTCGACGCATTGATTGATGGTTCACTCGGGTGTCGTTCGTGATGGAGGTCAGCTGTACTGGTCGAGAATGGTCGACTCGGTCACCCTGCTGAGGGTGTCACGGATTGCTCGCGCGGTCGCCTCGTCGACCCCGTCGACTGTGACGAGATCGTCGACCGTTGCGCGTTGCAGCTTGGCGAGTCCGCCGAAGTGGTCGGCAACCGCGATGGCGGTCGACGATGGCAAGCGGCTGACCCGGTGCAACAGGCGCATTCCCTTCGGTGCCACCTCTTGGGCGAGATCGGTCGAATCGCGCCCTGGCGCCAGCGCATCGGCGGTCAGTCGAAGGTTCGACACCTCGTCGTCGGACAGGTGTGACATCGCGTCGAGCGTCTCGATCACCGAACGCCCAGGCGGCAGATAGTCGGCGACCACCAGGTCGAGTTCGTCATCGATCTCGCCGTACAGTTCGTCGAGCTGCAAACGCAGCAGGCGGGCGTCGACGCCGAGTTCGATGATCATCGTCTCGATCTCGTCGGCGATGCGGTGGACCATCTCGCCGCGTTGGATCACGGCAACCACGTCGCGGAGCGTGGTGACGTCTTCGACCTCGACGGCGGTGAGGTTCGTGATCGCATCGTCGAGGCGCACCTTGTAGCGCTCGAGCGTCTGCAGCGCCTGGTTCGCCCGGTCGAGGAGGTGGCCGACCTCCTGGAGCTGGCGCTTGTTGCCGCCTGCGTAGACGTTGATGACGCCCATTTCCTCGCTTGCCGACACGACGGGCACGTCGAGTGATCGCGCGACTCGCTCGGCGGTGCGGTGACGGGTGCCGGTTTCGCTGGTGGGAACCGACGGGTCGGGAACGAGGTGCACATTTGCCCGTGCGATGCGGCCACCGTCGGACGACAGGATGATCGCGCCGTCCATCTTGGCGAGCTCGGACAATCGCTGCGGGCTGTAGGGGGCATCGACGAGAAACCCGCCCGAGCAGATCGACAGCACGTCGGCGTCGTCGCTGAGCACGAGCAGCGCACCAGCCTTGGAGCGCACGACCCGGTCGATGCCGTCACGCAATGGCGTGCCCGGAGCAACACGGGCGAGCGCGTCGCGCATCGCCTCGTTGACGCCACCGTGCCGGGAGTGCATGACCTGAGCTTAGATGAGCAACGCGCGAACCATCCCGAGAGATCCGGGACTCAGATCGCGGAACGCAGTCCGCTCGGTGCAGTGTGGGCGCCGAGCCCGGCGGCGGCGATCGCTTCGGAGAGTGTTGCCGCACGGATCACCTCGATGTCGGCGTCGCAGTCGGGCGAGTTCGATGGGGCCACCACTCGACGCAATCCGAGACGGGCGGCCTCGGTGAAACGACGCTGGGCCTGGCCCACCTGGCGCAGCTCGCCGCCGAGGCCGACTTCGCCGAACACGGCGAGATCAGCGGGCAATGGCTGATCGCGGATCGCGCTGACCACCGCGAGGCAAACGCCGAGGTCGAGGCCCGGTTCGCTGAGCTTGACGCCGCCCGCCGTCGAGGCGTACACGTCTTGATCGGCGACCGGCACCCGCGACCGGCGCCCCAGCACCGCCAGCAGCATCGAGAGCCGGGCGCCGTCGAGTCCGAGTGCGCTCCGCCGCGGCGGCACGCCGGGCACACCAGGGTTCGCGAGGGCCTGCACTTCGACCACGATCGGGCGTTGACCCTCCATCGTCGGCACGACCGCCGAGCCCGGCACCCCGGTGCGGCGATCGGCGAGGAACAGCGAGGACGCGTCCGGCACGGCGAGCAGGCCCGCCGTCGCCATCTCGAACAGCCCGAGTTCGTTGGTCGGCCCGAAGCGGTGCTTGGACGCTCGAAGGAGCCGCAGCGCGTGATGGCGGTCGCCCTCGAACTGCAGAACGGTGTCGACGACGTGTTCGAGGACGCGTGGCCCCGCCAGCCCGCCCTCTTTGGTGACGTGGCCGACGAGCACGATCGAGACGTCGCGTTCCTTGGCTTCGTTGACGAGGCGCTGGGCGCAACCGCGAACCTGTCCGACGCTGCCCGGCAACGATCCGAGGCTCGGATCGGACACGGTCTGAATCGAGTCGATCACCACCAGCTCGGGTCGGATCCGTTCGATGGCCTCGAGGATGTGCGGCAGGGACGTCTCGGCGTGGAGCCAGAGGTCGTCACGAGTGGCGCCCAGGCGTTCGGCGCGCCGCTTGACCTGTTGGGCGCTCTCCTCAGCGGTGACGTACAACGTCGGCCCGCTCCAGCCGGCGAGCAACTGCAGCAGCAAGGTGCTCTTGCCGATTCCCGGCTCGCCTCCGAGCAGGGTGACCGATCCGGCGACCAGCCCGCCACCGAGGACACGGTCGAGTTCACCGATGGTCGTTGACACGGGGTCGCCGTGTTCAGTTCCCACGTCGCCGATACGTGTGGGACCGGGTCGCGAAGAAGCAGCCATGGGGGCGTCAACGGCGCCCGAGACCTCGACGTCCTCGACGAGCGTGTTCCAGTCGCCGCAGCCAGAACATCGCCCGGACCACTTCGGGTGGGAGGTGCCGCACTCGCTGCACACATGGACCAACTTCGCTCGACTCGATGCCATGGACCCATCATGGCGAAGGGCTGTCACAGAGTTGGATTACATCAGGGGTCAGACCCGCGTTGTAACAACGACTGGCTGCAGGTGGTGATCACATCCTGGGTCTGACCCCTGATGTAATCAGTCGAAGGAGACGACCTTGCCGCGGTTGATGCTCACCCAGTCGCGGGCCTCGAGGTACGGACGGAAGCGGTCGGCGAAGACCGCGGCGTGGTCGCGGTTCTTCGGGCGCTGCAACTCGAAGAGGTAGGGGAACTCGAGCCAGGCCGTGGTCGCGTCCCACAACCGCAGCGCGGCGTCACCGGAGGGTGGGTCGAGCACCACCGGGCCGAACAGGCACTCGGGCTCGCCGTTGGGTGCAATGAATTCGGGAAAGAACAGGGTTGGCACGCCGTAGCCGCCTGCTGCGACGACCCGGTCGTGCTCGGTGCGGACCTCGTCATGGGTTGTCGGGTCCGCGATCGCCTCGTCGACGACGGCGGGGTCGAGACCGATCTCTTCCAAGAGGTGACGCGCCACCTCGGGAACGTGTGGTCGATGACCCTCCTCGTGGAGCGCCCGTCCGGCTCGCTCGTACCAGCGGTCGAGGTCGTCCATGCTCGACCGTCGCAGCAGCGCGCCGATGCGCATCATCGACCAGCCGTACGACCACTCCCGCTCCCACGGGTGCTTCTTGCCGTCGACCCGGTTGATCTCTTCGAGGCTGAAGAACTTCCAGTCGATCTCGATGCCGTTCTGGCGGCGCACCTCGCGGATCCACTTCGCCGTCTGATAGGCGAACGGGCACATGACGTCGAAGTGGAAGTCGACTCGGGTCGGCGCGTCGGGCATGCCCCAGGCTGCCACACCCGCCGGCCGAGGCGAGGACCGGTCAGCGCGCCGGGCGGGGTGGTCGCCGCCGGTGCGTGCGTTGCCAGCGAGCCCAGACCACGTACCCGATGAACAGCGTCATGAAGATCACCCAGGCAACCAGGGCGATCAGAGCGACGATCGACAGCGGTCGCGCCCACCAGCGGTCGTCGCCGGGCGACTGCACCGTCGTTGCTCGCATGTCGAGGATCGTGCCGTCCGTCGGCGCGACCCACTCGAGGCGGTCGTCGCCGAGTTGGGTGCCGTTCGTCTCGTCGCGGTCGGCGTCGCCAGGGAGTTGGGCTCGGATCGCGGCGAAGACCGACGATTCAGGCGTCGCGCCGCTGGCAGCGATCTGTTCGGCGAACGGCACGGAGCCGACCGCGGCGATCAGGTCCTCGTCGGCGAAGCTCTCGAACCCGTCGGGGAGTCCGAGCAGACCGGTCAATCTCGTGGTCGTGTCCTCACCGCTGGTGTTTCGGGTCATCGCCATCTGGTTGAACGGCGGACCGATGCTGTTGAGCAGGTTGGTCGCTTCCGCGTCCGAGGAGAAACCGTGACTCAACGTGATCGTGACGCCCCCATCGGGGAGCGTGGTCGGGCCGTCGATCGTCCAGCCGGCCGCGACGATGTCGTCGGTCGCCAACTCCTCGGCCAAGGTCGGCACAGCAGCCACGACCTCAGCGTCGGCGGTGACGACGAGCGTGATCGTGCCGGTCCCGTCGGGTTCGACGACCATGTCGACACTGAGGTCGACGCGGCACCCTGCAAGCGCAGCGACGCAGACGCAGAGAACCAGGACGCGGCGGATCACGGTGACGAGTATGGCCGACAGTCGTCGGTGAGTTCAGGACAGCGCGAGGCCGACGTGGCGAGCGAGCAACGGATCAGGTCAGCTCGGGCGGGGGCAGTTCGCCCTCGACGCCGGCCGGCGGGATCGGCTTCTCGGTTGCCGTGGTGGCGAGCTCGACCGACGAGGGCGGCACGAAGCCTTCGACGGCGGTGAACGTGAAGCGCTTCTTGCCCTCGTTGTCGGGGTCGTCCTCGGCGTCGACCACGATGATCTCGCCGGCAGAGAACTCCTTGTAGAGGATCTTCTCCGACAGCGCATCTTCGATGTGACGCTGGATCGCACGACGCATCGGACGAGCACCCAACTGTGGGTCGTAGCCGAGGTCGCCGAGCAGCTCCTTGGCCGCCGCCTTGATCTCGATGCCGAGACCCTGACCCTCGAGCTGGCCGATCAGACGCTGCGTGAGCAGGTCGACGGTTTGCAGCACCTCGTCGCGAGTCAGCTCGTGGAACACGATGACCTCGTCGATGCGGTTGAGGAACTCTGGCCGGAAGTGGTTCTTCAGCGACTCGTTGACCTTTTCCTTCATGCGCTCGTAGCTCATGGCGGAGTCGTCGCTGGTGAAGCCGACGTTGGCCTTGCGGAGATCCTGCGTGCCGAGGTTCGACGTCATGATCAGCACGGTGTTGCGGAAGTCGACCGAGCGGCCCTGGCTGTCGGTCAGGCGACCTTCCTCCAGGATCTGCAGCAACGTGTTGAACACGTCGGGGTGGGCCTTCTCGATCTCGTCGAAGAGCACCACGGAGAACGGCTTACGTCGCACGGCCTCGGTGAGTTGGCCGCCCTCTTCGTAGCCGACGTAGCCCGGAGGTGAACCGACGAGGCGGCTGACCGTGTGCTTCTCCATGTACTCGGACATGTCGAGGGTGATCAGCGCCGAGTCGTCGCCGAACAGGAACTCGGTGAGCGTCTTTGCCAGTTCGGTCTTGCCGACGCCGGTGGGGCCGAGGAAGATGAACGAACCCGACGGACGCTTGGGGTCCTTCAGGCCGGCGCGGGTACGACGGATCGACTGCGAGACGGCCGAGACCGCCTGTTCCTGGCCGATGATGCGCTTGTGGAGGTTCTCCTCCATCTTGAGCAGGCGCTCGGTCTCTTCTTCGGTGAGCTTGTACACCGGGATGCCGGTCCACAGTGAGAGGACCTCGGCGACGGCCTCTTCGTCGACCTCGTCGAACAGATCGACGCCTTCGGCCTTGACCTCGGTCTCCTTCTGGGCCTTCTCCTCGAGCAGCGACTTCTCCTGGTCGCGCAGGCGGCCGGCTTCCTCGAACTGCTGGTCTTCGACCGCGCGCTTCTTGGCCTCCTGCACGTCGTTGAGCTTCTGCTCGATCTCACGCAGGTCCGGCGGGGTGGCCATGCGCTTGATGCGCAGGCGTGAACCGGCCTCGTCGATCAGGTCGATTGCCTTGTCGGGCAGGTGTCGGTCGGAGATGTACCGGTCGGCGAGGTTCGCCGCGGCGACGAGCGCCTGGTCGGTGATCGTGACGCGGTGGTGCGACTCGTACTGGTCGCGGATCCCCTTGAGGATCTCGATGGTGTGAGCGAGCGTCGGCTCTTCGACCTTGACCGGCTGGAAGCGGCGCTCGAGAGCAGCGTCCTTCTCGACGTGCTTGCGGTACTCGTCGGTGGTGGTGGCGCCAATGGTCTGGAGTTCGCCACGGGCGAGCATCGGCTTGAGGATCGAGGCCGCGTCGATGGCGCCTTCGGCGGCGCCGGCGCCGACGAGCGTGTGGATCTCGTCGATGAACAGCAGGATGTCGCCGCGGGTCTTGATCTCCTTGAGCACCTTCTTGAGGCGCTCCTCGAAGTCACCGCGGTAACGCGACCCGGCGACGAGCGCACCGAGGTCGAGCGTGTACAGCTGCTTGTCGGTGAGCGTGTCCGGCACGTCGTTGTTGACGATCTTCTGGGCGAGGCCCTCGACGATGGCGGTCTTGCCGACGCCGGGTTCACCGATCAGCACCGGGTTGTTCTTGGTGCGCCGCGACAGGATCTGCATGACGCGTTCGAGTTCGCTGGTGCGACCGATCACCGGGTCGAGCTGGCCTTCGCGGGCAGCCTGCGTGAGGTTGCGGCCGAACTGGTCGAGGATCTGGCTGTTGCCGCCCTTTTCGTCGTCACCACCCTTGCTGGCGCCGACGCCGGCACCGGTCGGAGCCTGTTCGCTGCGGCCGCCACCGGTGGAACCCGACGGGCCCTGGTAGCCCGAGAGCAGCTGGATGACCTGCTGGCGGACGCGGGACAGGTCGGCGCCGAGCTTGACGAGCACCTGTGCAGCGACGCCTTCACCCTCGCGGATGAGCCCGAGCAGGATGTGCTCGGTGCCGATGTAGTTGTGGCCCAACTGCAGCGCTTCACGCAGGGAGAGTTCGAGCACCTTCTTCGCGCGAGGCGTGAAGGGGATGTGGCCCGACGGCGACGAGCCGCCCTGGCCGATGATCTCCTCGACCTGGCTGCGCACGGCTTCGAGGGAGATACCGAGGCTTTCGAGCGCTTTCGCGGCGACGCCTTCTCCCTCGTGAATCAGCCCGAGCAGGATGTGCTCGGTGCCGATGTAGCTGTGATTGAGGAGGCGTGCCTCCTCCTGCGCGAGCACGACGACTCGACGAGCCCGGTCAGTGAAACGTTCGAACATGGAGTGCCCTTTCCACGAAGTGGGATTCCGTGCCGCAACCCTACCGGCGCCCGCCCAGTACCACGGGCCGAGCCCGCGTGACAAAAAGATCAGACCGAGCGGGAATACGTCACGCCTTGGGCGTCGGGGAGCGACCACAGCAGCGACTCGACGAGCAACTTCTCGTTGGGGTTGCGGTCGAGCGTCTCCATCGCTCGATGGATGCTGCGCACCGCGTCGGCACACGCGTCGACGTCCGTGGTCGCCGGGTTGATCGCCGTGTCGCGGTAGGTGGCGGCCATCGCTGCGAGTCCGCTGCGCATCTCGTCGGTGCGGTACCGGCGCAGCTCGCGTCGGTGGCGTTCGTCGAGTTGCTTCTTGCCGCTGCCTCGTTCGCCGTAGGCCTTGATC
>Ga0316195_10001620_pt1 | contig 10221 bp, 8 predicted proteins | sample Phised1_MG_FD_204937 | JGI IMG/M metagenome (GOLD analysis project Ga0316195, IMG submission 204937) | Coastal sediment microbial communities from Maine, United States - Phippsburg sediment 1 | ecosystem: Environmental > Aquatic > Marine > Coastal > Sediment | place: USA: Maine | collected...
TCGGTCAACATATTCATTTCTACCAGAATATCGCCGATACCGTTTTCACGGAGGTCGTCGATTGCCATGATGGTTTCCGGCCTTTTATTTTCAATGCTGTAGAAAGTGTAATGCAGGTTGGGCTCGGCCTTTTTGATTAATTTAATCGTCGTTCCCCCGCAATAGATGAAATGGTAGGCCAATAGAAAATACAAGCCGGCAGCCAGGACGGCATACAAAAGATATTTCTTGATCTTTTCACGCATGCTGTTTTCCTCGTTTAGATGCACCTCTGATAAAAGCTTGTAACAATTTTTTGTTTTATTACGTCAGGTTTGCATTTCTTGCAAGCAAAAAGAAAGGGCAGACTGCTTGCAGCCTGCCCCCCCTAACCCTGAAATTTCTTTGTTTTTCAAGGTCTTGTCGGCTCGGTTGGGCCGGCACCCGCTTTGGAGTGCGGAATCGCCCGAACCTGTCTTGTTCCCATATGCACCCGCCTGCGGGCCACATATGCCGGACCGAGCTTTCCCGTATCAATCGGTCCGTTAAAGTTTTAGTTCGCTATCATTCCTGTGGAAAATTCCTCCAAAGGATGAAATCTCCTTTTGCTCTGGTATAGAAGCAACAAGGTCGCGTTCAATAAAATCATGGAACGATTTTATTTTTAGAGCTCCATCCGTCTTTCGATGCGTCCATCGTGGAGCGCGAATTTTATAAACTTTCTTTCTGCTCGTTGATAATCTTTCTCAGAATAAAAATTTAGATTTTCTGGAATCCGAAACACTTTTTTGTATTCATCAAGGATCCTGGCAACACCGGGCCGTTCGTTGACATTTTTTTTCATGACCACCTCGGTTTTTATCTAGGCTTTTATTCCATATCCTCCTGACTCCTGGCCGAATGACTCTGGGTTTAATATTAACAGGATTGAGCCGCTCAAAACGAATTTTGTTTAATGATAAAGCAATGATCGTACCAGATCGCTCTATTTAAAAATATTTCATTGAATTTCAAGATAGTTAGGCCCTTTCCCATTAAATTGTGATCTCCATTTTATGAAAAAGGCTATCCAATATTTGGGTAATATATTTCCTATTATGTAATAAAATCATTACATGATTTTATATGACGCGACCGTGTCGATCTTTGCCAGAAAGTTAGGGTGATTGTAAAAAAACGTCCCAATTGGGGAGAGAGGACCCGATTTGAATGGAAGGCAAAATTGTTTTTGGGGATGTTTAGGTATTATCTGTTATCGGACACAAGTCAGACAACCCGGTCAGCAATGCCCGGGTTTGCTCATATTTGGGTGCATGTCCGGCGGATCTAAACAAGTTCATGGCGCGCTGATACATGACCCATGCGGCGCGAGGTTTACCTTGTGACCAGTAAAGACAGCCAAGATTTGCAAGGTTGTCCGCCAGGCGCGTTTGCAGGCCGAGGCGTCGATTGGTTTGAATGGCGGTGATTATATGAGAGCGTGCCGCGTTGGGACGATTCTGAAGCATGGCTGCCAATCCAAGATGGCCATGTACCAGACCCATCCCCCGGACGTCGCCCAGGCCCTCGTAAAGTGAAAGCGCCTTGGCGACCACCTTTTCAGCGGCAGCCCCATCGGTGCGATCAAGATAAAGCGCCCCCAGGCAGCAGTAAACAGCCGCTTTATAATTTGGCCCACCGAAACCGTTCAAGGTTTCAAGGGCCGCTTTAAACCGATCTTCGGCCTGGTTAAAATCCCCATTCCGTTGGTAAGCAAGACCCGCGTACACCAGGCAGTCCGCCTGGCCTTGCTTGTCATCCAGTTGGGTATACAGGGCCAGACCCTCGGAAAGCATTTCACCTGCCTGCACAACCGATTTGCGCTTCAGGCAGATTTGCCCCAAACTCAAATAATACCCGGCCATGCGTCCGGACTGCCCCCGCGATTGTTCGATGGCCAAGGCCTGTCGGAACATTTTTTCAGCTTCCCGCAGATCCCCTTGACGCTGGTATATCTGCCCGAGTTGGCCGTAATTTTCAGCCATGCCTTCATTACTTCCCAACACCTTGTTGATTTTGAGGGCCTTCAAACGCATGGAAGCTGCTGAATCAAGATCAGTATTTGGTTTCGGACAGCCCATTATCGTTTCCTTCTTTTATCTTGAATTTCACTTTGACGCGAATGCACACCATTCTGCACATCCGCATCAAAATTTGATAGTTCCTGCACTTTAAGGTTTCTCTCGCTAACCTTATTCGTGTCCATTCTTGGATGAGGGCTTTTGCGTGAAATCAAGGCGGACGCCAGATTGAACCCTGAGGTCCCGCCACAGGCGGGGTTGAGAAATCAAATCATGGCGTCCGACGACCAAATCACGTAAAATAGCTATCCGCGGATGGGTACTAGCTTGCTTTGCGCGCCCTGAAACCTAACAGCCGTGGGATAAAACCAGCTGTTTGCGATTCTTGGCCCGATGCATCGAGATCGCTCTCGTCGAGTTCGGACACATAATTGGGTTGGTAGATAAAATGCCCGGAATAGAGCTTTCCTGGTTCCAGCGTCGTGATGATCTTGGCTTTTTCGCGTAAACTCTTGGGTGCCTTGGTCATCAATGCCATCCCGGTGGCCAAAAACAGGAGAAACGCGGCCATGATGTAGGAGGTCTCCGACGAACCGGTTGAAGCTACGATCATTTGAGAGACCCGTGGAAAAATAAACCCACCAACACCCCAGGCGGAAAAAACAAGGCCGTAATTGGCACCAAAGTTTTTGAGCCCGAAATAGTCTTTGGTGGCAGAGGGAAAAAGTGAAAGATTCGTCCCGTAGTTAAAGCCGATCAGGGTGGCTGCCAGAACCAGCAGGAATGCTTGTTGCTGCCCGATAAAAATCAAGGACGCAATAACCAATCCCTGGAAGGTCATCATGATCATCAGGGTGTGTGTACGACCGATTTTGTCTGACAAGATACCGGCCACAACACGACCGGCGGCATTGCCGATCGCCATTAGAGCCACCACGATCCAGGCCAACGACCCCATGCTCTGTTTGGCCATGCCGGCCACGCTGCCAATGATAATCAGGCCGGCGCCCGATCCCACGAAAAACATGAACCACAATTGGTAAAATGATTTGGTTTTAATGACTTCACTGGGCGCATACTCTTCATTCACACCTGCGGGTTTCAGTGTCGTCACCTTGGTGGGCTTGCTTTCCTGGGCTTTGTATCCTTCTGGCGGGTTGACCAATAACATCGCCAGGCCGCAAACAACCACGGTAAACGCAATCCCAAATATCATCATGGCATTGTTCAACCCGTATTTGGCGATCAGGAAGTTTGCCAATGGCGCGATATAAACCGATGCCAAACCAAAACCAGCCACCACGATCCCGGCAATCATCCCAGTTTTCGAGGAGGGAAACCATTTGATCGCTGGCGGCGTTGCCGAAGCATAACCGAACCCAAGGCCCAGGCCGGTCAATACGCCGAAACCCAATATCCAGGCGGCCAGGAGGTTTGATTGGGAAATAACCAGCAAACCGGCTCCGGTCAAAATGCCCCCGAAAATGGCGGTAAGCCGTGGATTAATCTTATCTTGCAGCCTTCCGGCTGAAAGCATCGCCAGGGTAAACATGAGGCAACAGACTGCAAAAGGATCGTTCAATGATGCCATGTCCCAGTTGAACCGACCGTCACCGGCCAGGATCGACTCTTTAATTTCAAGTTTAAAAATACTCCATGTATACAGAATTCCCAATGCCAGGTTGATCCCCAAGCCCGCAAACGTAACACTCCAGCCTTTGTTTTTAACGGCACTCATTGAATACATCCTCCTTTGCTATCAGCGATTAAGAAACAGTTAATGAATTTGATTCAGCAAATTTACGCTTATATACGCTTTTGATTTCAGCCCAAGGAATAGCAAAAGGCGTGCCGTCTGCGCTTATAATATATAAGGCCCTATTATTATTTCATTTGCTAATAATATGATAAAAACTTGCCGGTGAGGTGACTACAACCTAAGTTGTAGGCCATGGCGGTGGAATCTTGTCTTTCCGCGATTGCCGGTGGGCAATCGGCCTTCACAACCTTTGTTGTGAATACAACTTAAGTTGTAGGGGTTTCTTTGAAGAGGTCACTGATAAGGGTTACCCAAAACAGGTATTGCTAGCGTTCAGAAGTGTGAAGTGCCCTATTTTTCGCCGTTGGATTTATGGCTCTGATTGGACTTTTTTTGCAGGCGCTTGCTCAGGGCCTGCTGCGAAATCCCCAGCAGACCGGCGGCAGTAGACTGGTTGCCCCCTGCCCGTTTCAGCGCCTCGGCTACCAACAGACCTGTCGCTTCCTTGATTGTCGGCAGGTGTTCGCCAAAGGTTACCAGGCTGCCGCCCGGTTCATCCGGCGTTACCGCAGATGGCAGGGCGCCTTTTTCGCGACGCTGGTGTTTATCGATATGTGAACGGAAAACCTCTAGGGATAAAACACCGGATTTGTGACGGCTGACCGCATCGAAAATAATGGCTTGCAATTCCCGGACATTACCCGGAAAAGAATACGTTTTCAACAGGTCGAACAACTCCTTGGGAAGGGTTGGGCGCTTTTTTTTCAGATCACGGGCAGCGGCAGTCAAAAAATGATCGGCCAGCAAGGCGATATCGTCACGCCGGTCGCGTAAAGGCGGAATGTAGATACGGTGGGTGCTGAGGCGATAATTGAGATCCTTGCGAAAAGCACCGGCCTTTTGTCGTTCCCACAAATCGACATTGGTCGACGCCACAATCCGAACGTCGGTCTGGTTGGGTTCGTCCTGACCCAGCGGCAGGTATTCGCCTTCCTGTAACAGGCGCAGCAGCTTGACTTGAGAACCGGGACTCAGGTCGCCGATCTCGTCTAGAAACAGCGTGCCCCCGGATGCCTGCTCGATCAAACCCGCGCGCTCGCGCTCGGCACCGGTGAACGCCCCTTTGACATGCCCGAAAAGCGTATCGGCGAACACATTATCGTCCAATCCAGCCACATTGACCGCTACAAACTGGCCTTGCAAACCGCTCAGGTTATGGAGCGTATGGGCGATCAACTCTTTACCAACACCGGTTTCCCCCCTGATCAGGACCGGCTGGGTTGTCTGGGCAATCGACTCGATATACTGAAAGATCGAAAACATTTTTTTGCTGCTGGTGATAATGTGCACAAAGGCTTCCGGTTGACCCAACCCATCCTGCAGGATGTGCTGCTTGAGGGCCAAATTTTCTCGTTTGAGTTCCCTGAAGGCCAAGGCCCGCTGAACTGCGGAAACCAACCGTTCAGGATCGACCGGTTTAACCACGTAGTCAAAAGCACCGGATTTCATGCACAGCACGGCGGTTTCAACATCCACCGCCCCGGTCACGATGATCACCGGTATTTCCGGAAACTCCTGCTGGACTTTTTCCAGGAGCTGGCTTCCATCCATATGCGGCATTGTCAAATCGAGCAGCATGACTTCGACCGGCTGTTTGGCTAGCAATTCCATTACCTGACGACTATCCTGGCAGGTGATGACATGGTTCATCCCGGCCATTTGCAGGGCCGTGTCGATGGATAACAGAATGCCGGCTTCATCATCCACGATCAAAAGCGGTTGCAAGGGTATCAAGCTCTCTTCCATGGTTGCTCTCACGGTTGCTCAGGTAATGGGAAGAATCATCTCAACGGTCGTTCCGCGACCCAATTCCGACGTAAACTGCAGGCGGCCCCCGTGATCCTCTACAATCCGCTCCGAGATGGATAGGCCCAGGCCGGTGCCGCCGGATTCACGTTTGGTTGTATAAAAGGGGTCCTTGATTCGCTGTAAAACCTCACGGCTCATACCAACGCCCTCATCGGCAATCACAACAACGATTTCACCTGCAGCCGTATTCAATTTGGTCTGGACCGTCAATGAGCGATCACTGTTCGGCAGGGCTTGACAGGCATTGACCAGTTGATTGATGATGACCTGTTCAATGCGTTGGGCATTGCCTTTGAATCGCGGCAGGTCGGCACCATAATCGACCGTAAAGCGCTGAGTGCTTTTCTTGATCAGATTTCCGACCAGGGCGGCCGCCTTACGCGTGATGTCGTTGATGTCGATCTCATCCCTTTTGGCAGATGACTCCTGACGGGCAAAGTCCTTCAGATCGTTGACGATCGACTTAACACGCTCGGCGCCGTCGACCAGGTCATCCAACAAACGCGGCACACGTTCCCGGACCTGGTCATAGGACAGATTGCCCAGTTTGAAACTGCCCTCGGACGCGTGATGCGCATCCAGGATCGGAACAGCGGCCGACCAGATTTTTTTTAATATCGGTGCGTTCAACATCACAAACATAATCGGGTTGTTGATCTCGTGCGCCACGCCCGATACCAGGGTTCCTAAAGTGGCCATTTTGTCGGCCTGAAAGAGCTGTTCGCGATGAATCCGGGCCTGTTCGGCAGCCTGTCTTTTTTCCGTCATATCGCGAGCCGTTACCAGGGTCCTGAGCGGTTCGGGCGGTTCGGTCAAAGGGGCCGAAGTGACTTCCACCGGGATCGGGTAGCCCGTCTTGGTCAACAACTCGGTTTCGTCCAGAAAGTGTGCCCGATCTCCGGATAGACGCCTGGACAGGCGCGTATTGAATTTGTCTTGTTGGCCGTGCGGCAGCAATGATGCAAAGGGCATACCCAGCAACTCGTCATTGGTATATCCCCCCGCCTCGATCCAGGCACGGTTAACGTAATAAATCGCCCCGTTTTCGTCCAGAGCAATGATAAACTCCTGGGCGGTTTCAGCCAGCAACCGGTATTTTTCTTCGCTTCTTTTTAAGGCGTCACCGGCCTGCCGGCGTCGCTTCTCGCTGCGGGCGCTTTGCACAATAATGTAAGAAGAAAGCGCCAGAATTAAGACCAGAATCCCGGCACACATCAACATCACGCGGCGCGTCAGGGCCGAAATTTCAGCACGCACATCTTCCACGTAAATGCCGGTACCAATAACCCAATTCCAGGGTGCAAACCCTTTGACAAAAGATATCTTCGGGACGATGCGTTGGGGGTCGTCCTGCCATTGCCATCGATAATCCACGAACCCGGCCCCGTGCGCCTGAACGGTCCGCACAAACTCGACGAACAGCTGCTTTCCAGCTGGATCGGCATAGCCGGATATATCCCGGCCTTCCAAATCGGGTCGGTAGGGGTGCATCACCAGGTTCGGATGCATGTCGTTGATCCAGAAATAGTCCTTTTGTTCGGGACCGAATCGAATCTGTCGCAGATGTTCGATCGCCCGGTTTTGGGCCTCCGCGAGTGTGATCTGCCCTGCCTGGGCCTGATCCGCATACACGCGCAAGGTACTCACGGCTGTTTCGGTCAGTTGCTGGATCATTTCACGCTTGCGGGTCATCATGTGGGCTTCGATCAAGGGCAGAATGAGCCCGAAGATGGTGGTCACGAACAGAATCACCGTCAGGACGACCGGCAGAAAAATTCTAAGCGGGACGGTTTTGAACCACCGTGTGACGGCAGGGGTTGGCATATTTATTTAATTACCCTCAAGCGATAGGTCTCTTGCAGTTTGCGCCACAATTCACGAATAATTATCGCCGAGGCTTCTTCCGGCAACAGTGCGCCGCGTTTGCCGATCGCTTTGCATGCGTCGATCAGCTTCTCGTTACCGGTCATCAGGCCGAATTCTTCGCGAACATATTTTCCCAGGGTAAAATGAAGTTGATTCAAAGCAGCCGCTTCCATCCGGGCGATCTTGTTTTTCTCCTTGAGCGAGAGAACGACCATCACGCGCTCGACGGCTTCTTCTACGGTGTGTGGCCACTGTGGTTTTTGCGCCCGATAATCGGGGTCGGTCGCGATGACTTGCCCCGCTTCCATAAACGGTCGGGCAAAGACCAGGTCAATGGCGCTTTGCATGATGTGCAGCGCATGGCCGTAGACGGCCGGATACTCGCTCTCATCGTTACCGGTCACAAAAAGGGTTCGAATGTGGTGTGACCCCAGCCAGGACGAAACCAGCGAGGCGGCCTCGAAAACAGAGTACTGCTCCAGGTCGATCCCCAGCAGCTGTTTCTTGTTCTTCAGGGTCATCCGCAAGGCCTCCTGAGGCAGCGCGGTCAACTTACCGAAAGCGATGATCAGGGTACCGTCGGCCGCGCGTACATTTTGAGCAATGGCGTGCCGCGGGTCTATGGCAGGTAATTCTTCCAAGTGGTAGCGGTTGCAAGACGGATCCTCCCGGCTCAGCGCCCCCTTGGACGCCCAGCCCCCGTGGGGCAGATCGAAATGCAGGGCCGCATCCAGAGCGGCCCGCCCGACCCCGGTCCGGCCGTCGGACAGGATCGTTTTGAGTTTGGGTATGGGTGGTGTCTGCATTGCCAAACCATATATCGTAGTTGGAGGCCCGGCGGCAAGCGATTAAGCCCGCGCCCCGGCCGCTCTTGATTCCGGCACGGCTAGGCCGGTGTGCTTTTCATTTGTAATGATCGATGACTTTGATTATTATAGCAAAGATCAATGTCACGTGTCCATCTACGGATGAGCGCCTTGTGGATAAGCACCCGGGAGGGATCAACCAATGAAAGCACTTAAAATAGCCGTCGTCGCCTGTTCATTGATTTTTGGCCTGTCCCAGGTCCAATTCGTTCAGGCCGGGGCCTGGGACGAGATCAAAAAATCCACCAAGAAACTCGGCCAGAGCCTTAAAAAAGATTCCAAAACCGCCGGGAAATCGGCGCAAAAGGCCGGGAAGGAGACCAAGAAAGAGACAAAGAAAGCTTACAAAGACGGCAAGAAGGCAGCCAAGGAGATTGTTGAGTAAACTACCACCCGCATAGCGGGTGGCGTTATTTATCCCGCCAAGCGGGAGAAATAAAAGGACACGACCGTGGCCTCAAGTTTCCGTGTTATCCCGGTGCAAAACACCGGGTTTTGATAGCGCACTAAACGCTATCTTAAAATGGCGACCCAAATCCATACCCACAAGCACCCTGACTGGGTGTGCCTGGTTTCGGCGACGATGCCACCAAAGACCAAAGGGAAACAACCCCCCGGTCCATCGGATCACCACCCGGCAGCCCCTACCCTTTTTATTGATATGCTCGCCACAGAAAATTGAAACCGGCGAAGCTCCAACGCCGGCTGAAGATCTCTTGCCCCTCTTGAACCCGCACGCCATAATCCTGCAACGCTTACTCGTCTTTTTTTAACAGTTGGATTATTTCTCTGATATAGGCACATTCACACTCAGCCGGACACCGCTCGATACTCTGCTGGTGCAAACAGAACCCCGGGCATTCTTCGGTTTCAGTCTTGTTCTCCTCAAAAATCGGCCCGTTATATAAATCAGCAAATTCACCGGCCGGCACGGCGATAGTGTTTTTACATGTGTGATTGAAATATAGCAGACCGGCTTCCAATTTTTTGAAATTCACCTGATAGCCGACCAATTCAACATCCGGATCATCGATAAATTCCTGGCGGGAAGCCCATACGCGCTGGCAAACGTGGCACTGTTTAAACATTAAAGCCTTTTCGTTGGATGGGGTTTAAATGGGGCCGCTGTTATCCACAAAACTACCATTGTCAGTCGAATAAATCAATTGTTTCGATGATAACGGCGGTGAGACAGCGACAAACTTGCATTTTTGAAACAATCGGGCCCATACTGCCATTGCCAATCGAAGAATTCAATTATTTCGCTGAAAGCAGCGGAAAAGACAACTTCAAACTTACAATTTTGAAATAATTGGGTCCTTTTAATGACAAATTTGTGATTTTTGCGGATAGCGAACTGCCCTTAGAATCGACTTAGTTGCCTAAATTAATGATTATTAACTCGATATGGTATTTGGCATATTTCTTGAATTGGATGGATACATCCTACCCCTATCAACCAGAAAGGACCATGATAATGAAGAAAAATTTGCTATTCGTATGTGTTTGGGCTGGCTTAATATTGATTCCTTGTGTGGCTTTTGCTGGCGACACAAGTGCAATTGATACAGGCACGACGGCATGGATGCTGACTTCAACAGCGCTGGTCCTATTGATGGTACCTGGTCTGGCGATGTTTTATGGTGGGTTGGTAAGAACAAAAAATGTATTGGGAACAATGATGCACAGCTTTGTAGCCATGGCGATTATCGGCGTTCTTTGGATGGTCTGTGGCTACTCGTTAACCTTTGGGAAAGGTATTCTGGGCGGTGTGTTGGGTTGGAGCGGTGATTACTTTTTTCTCAAAGGAATTGATGACACC
>Ga0316195_10001624_pt1 | contig 10210 bp, 11 predicted proteins | sample Phised1_MG_FD_204937 | JGI IMG/M metagenome (GOLD analysis project Ga0316195, IMG submission 204937) | Coastal sediment microbial communities from Maine, United States - Phippsburg sediment 1 | ecosystem: Environmental > Aquatic > Marine > Coastal > Sediment | place: USA: Maine | collected...
TCAAAAGAGTGAAAACCCATACTGTACGTCGGTGCCGGAATTCCTTTTGCGGCAAAACTAACATTGTCTGATCTGTCAAAAAGGCCTTGTTCCGGAGCAGGGTCATCTATGGCATTTAAACCAAAGACCTTTGCTCCTGAAAGGATGTGTTTTGCGGCCGACGTTCTGTTCAGACCAATGATCGTGGCTTTGGAAGTGTCGTTATAACCTCCGTTGTCGCTATTAAAACAAAATACACTTTGATTGAGTGGAACGAGGGGATGCTCAGCATAATACTGGCTGCCCAATAAGCCCATTTCTTCCCCTGTAAAAAGAATAAAGAGCGCAGATCTTTTTGTGGGATATTTAGCAATGTTTTCCGCTGCACTGAGTACCGTAACTGTTCCAACTGCATTATCGCGGGCTCCGTTATAGATAGAATCATTTGACGAATTTGGTTTTCCTACCCCGTTGTGGTCGTAATGTGCCGAATAGATCACAAACTCATTTTTTAATTTAGCATCAGTTCCTTTTACAATTCCAACTACATTTTTGGAATACACCATTTCTTTTTTTATTCCGTCTACGAATACCTCAGCAGGATGAGCATTTTGAGATTCGAGTATTGAGTTCGTCTTTTCATTGGTTCTCAGCCAAAAATAGAGCGGTTCATTCTGAGCTTTTTCTTTTTTTACGACCATTTGGACATCGCTAAAATTATGGTCCAGTCTAGACCACATGTCGTCATCAATAGAAATCAATTCAATCATGCCCAAAATACCATTCTCTTTGGCAAGACTTAGTTTTTCTTTCCTCATTCTATAAGCAGTTCTCCAATCATTTTTGTCCGGAGATCCACTTTGAATAATAATTATTTTACCCCTGAGGTTCTTATTTTTATAATCTTCTGCTAAACCAAATCCTAAGTAAATTGCCTCACCTTTTACATTGAGATTTTCTCTATCAAAAAAAATAAATTCCTCGAATAAATCTTTTCCAATTTTAATAGATTGGTTTTTTGCGGTACCAGTTTTTTCAAAAGGGATATGTTGATAATAGCCATTTTCTTTATCTACTGGTTCAACTCCGTAACTCCTGAATGCATTGGCCAAATAGGAGGCAGCGATATCAATTTCGGCTGTTCCCGTTTTTCGTCCCCTCAATTCATCAGCAGCCAAAAAATAAATCTGTCCTTCAATTTTATCTTTACTTACTGTACTTTCAACCAGTTCTTGTTCTGATTGAGATGATACTCCTATAGAAAATGAAAGAGCTATGAGTAAAAAAACTTTTTTCATGAATTTAGTTTAGATTTTTACGAATGTAATAAAAACTTTTAACTGATTTAACTGCAACAGGGCAACTCAGTATTGTTTTCATATTTTGAAAATACAAGCGTATCTTTGCCAGAACTAAAAAAATAAGACCTTGATAGCAGAAATAATTACGATAGGAGATGAGATTTTAATCGGACAGATCACTGATACTAATTCTAAATGGATTGCCGAACGATTAAATGAAATTGGCATTTCTGTCTATCAAATTACTTCTATTCAGGACGACAGGGAACATATCATAAAGACTCTGAAAGAAGCTGAAAAAAATGCTGATGTGATCATGATAACGGGGGGCTTAGGTCCCACAAAAGACGATATCACGAAAAATACTTTAGCAGAGTACTTTGATGATGAGTTATCCTATCGGCCTGAAGTTGCAGAACACATCAAACAATTGTTTTCAAAGATCAGTATTCGGGTTACTCATTTAGACGATCATCAGGCGATGTTGCCTTCAAAATCAATAGTATTAAAGAACAGATATGGTACCGCATCGGGTATGTGGTTCAATGAAAATGGTAAAATCGTTGTCTCTTTGCCCGGAGTACCTTTTGAAATGAAAGGATTAATGTCAGAAAGCGTGATTCCAAAATTGCAATCCTCTTTAAAGCTTCCTTTTATCATCCATAAAACCATGCAGACATATGGTTTGGGTGAAAGTAGAGTTGCAGAAAGACTAGACGCATGGGAGAGTTTATTGCCTAAGCATATTAAAATGGCTTACTTGCCCTCTTTTGGCAAATTGAGATTAAGGTTAAGTGGAAAAGGATTTGATCAGTTAGAGCTCAAGGCATCGATTGATGATCAAATGAAAAAGCTGGAAGTATTATTAGAGGATATTTTTGTGGGTTATGAAGAAGCGGAAAATATAGAGCAGGTCATTCATAAGATTTGTAAATCGAATAAGATAACACTGAGTTCAGCAGAGAGCTGTACGGGAGGAAAAATTGCTCAGATGATTACTGCGATTCCCGGTGCCTCAAATTTTTATAAAGGATCGGTCATTGCCTATTCAAAAGAAATCAAGCAACAAGTTTTAGGAGTTGCAAAAGAATTGATAGAAAAACATTCTGTGGTGAGTGCTGAAGTAGCTCAGGAAATGGCTTTGCGATGTCGAGAAATTTTTCAAAGTGATTACGCCATCTCTACCACTGGAAATGCCGGTCCCGGAACTGATGAAACAGATCAATCAGTGGGCACTGTTTTTATTGCGATAGCTTCTAAAAATGGCGTCTTGGTCGAAGAATTTAATTTTGGAAGACCAAGAGAAAAAGTAATTAATAAAGCGGCCAATAAAGCTTTAGAAATGCTAAAGAATGAAATAAAAAAAAACTATTAAAAAATAGTTTGCTACATCCAAAATAAATGTTATTTTTGCACCTCGTTTTGAATCTACATTAAATACGTTAGAGATGTCAAGAGTTTGTGAGCTTACAGGAAAAAGAGCGATGGTTGGAAACAATGTGTCGCACGCGTTAAATCGTACGAAAAGAAAATTTAAGGTTAATTTGCTTAAAAAGCGTTTTTATCTTCCAGAAGAGGATAGATGGGTTGTTTTGAAAATTTCTGCCAATGCTTTGAAAACGATTAACAAAAAAGGAATCGATGCTGTGCTCAAAGAAGCAAAAGCTAATGGTTATTTGAAAAAATAAAAAGAAATGGCAAAGAAGAGCAAAGGAAATAGAATTCAAGTGATATTGGAATGTACAGAACACAAAACTTCTGGACAGCCTGGTACTTCCAGGTATATCACAACGAAAAACAAGAAAAATACTCCAGACAGAATGGAATTAAAGAAATTTAATCCAATTCTGAAGAAAGTAACTGTTCACAAAGAGATAAAATAATTAGAGCATGGCAAAGAAAGCAGTAGCATCGTTACAGACAGGTTCGAAAAGATTGACTAAAGTGGTCAAAATGGTGAAGTCTCCTAAATCAGGGGCTTACACTTTCGAAGAAAGTATAATGGATCCTGACAAAGTAAATGACTTCTTAAATAAGAAATAATCTCTTACTTTAAAAATATAAGAAAGCTACTTTCCGTCAAGAAGGTAGCTTTTTCTTTTTTATATTTGTAATCTTTTTTTAATGAAAAGATGACTTTGGGTTTGGTCCCATTTTTTATTCGTTTGACCCCTAAATACGATCGAAATGAGTTTGTTCAAAAAGATTTTTTCCAAAGAAAAAAAAGAGACTTTAAATAAAGGTTTAGAAAAAAGCAGTACTTCTTTTTTAAATAAATTATCCAAGGCCATTGTCGGTAAATCGAAGGTAGATGATGAGGTTTTAGATGATCTGGAAGAAATTTTGATCGCCTCCGATGTTGGAGTTGATACTACATTAAAAATCGTAGAAAGAATTGAAAAGCGCGTGGCTCAAGACAAATATTTTGGCACTGACGAGCTCAACAGCATATTGAGAGAAGAGATCACCGCTTTATTAATTGAGTCTGAAAAAGGAGGAAACCAAGATCCAATGGATAGTTTGCCAAAACCATATGTGATCATGGTTGTAGGAGTAAACGGCGTTGGTAAAACAACTACCATCGGTAAGCTGGCGGCTCAATTCAAGAAAGAAGGCAAATCCGTTGTTCTCGGTGCTGCAGATACTTTCCGCGCTGCGGCTATCGATCAACTTCAAATATGGGCAGATCGCGTGGGTGTTACTTTGGTGAGACAAAACATGGGAAGTGATCCGGCTTCAGTGGCATATGATACCGTTCAGTCTGCCGTAAAACAGGATGCGGATGTGGTCATTATCGATACGGCAGGTCGTTTGCACAACAAAGTGAATTTGATGAATGAATTGTCGAAGATCAAAAGAGTCATGCAAAAAATCAAACCTGATCTACCCAATGAGGTACTATTGGTCCTAGACGGGTCTACCGGACAAAATGCTTTTGAACAAGCTAAACAATTTACAAAAGCGACTGAAGTTACCGCTTTGGCCATCACAAAACTAGACGGTACTGCAAAGGGTGGCGTGGTTATAGGTATTTCAGATCAGTTCAAAATCCCGGTCAAATATATCGGAGTAGGAGAAGGAGTGGATGATCTACAAATGTTCGATAAAGTAGAATTTGTCGATTCATTCTTTAAATAATAAGAAAACTCACCTTAACTTTTAAAATAAAGTAATCACATAATTTATAGTAGTATGAGGACTAAATCCACGAAGAAGAATAAGATCAATGTTGTTACTTTAGGTTGCTCTAAAAATGTATACGACAGCGAGGTCTTAATGGGACAGTTAAAAGCCAACCACAAAGAGGTTGTGCATGAGGATGAAAATGATGAAGGAAATATTGTGGTAATTAATACCTGTGGATTCATTGGGAAAGCCAAAGAAGAATCTGTCAATACCATTTTACATTACGTACAAAAAAAGGAATTGGGTGAGGTAGATAAGGTATTTGTAACCGGCTGTTTAAGCGAGCGTTACAAACCCGATTTGGAAAAGGAAATTCCGGATGTGGATAGTTATTTTGGCACTCATGATTTACCCAATTTACTAAAGGCACTTGGGGCTGATTATAAACATGAATTAGTAGGAGAGCGTCTCACCACCACACCTCAACATTACGCTTACCTGAAAATCGCAGAGGGTTGCGATAGACCCTGTTCTTTTTGTGCCATTCCTTTGATGCGTGGAAAACATATTTCAACTCCCATTGAAGATTTGGTGACAGAGGCTGAAAAGTTGGCTCAGAAAGGCATTAAAGAGTTGATTTTAATTGCACAAGATCTAACTTATTACGGCTTGGATATTTACAAGAAAAGAGCTTTAGCCGAATTGCTGATCGCATTGACAAAAGTAGAAGGTATCGAATGGATCAGATTACACTATGCTTTCCCGACCGGATTTCCATTAGATGTGTTGGATGTCATGAAAAATGAACCCAAGGTTTGCAATTACATCGATATCCCTCTTCAGCATATCAATTCTGAGATCTTGAAGTCGATGAAAAGAGGAACGACGTCTGAGAAAACCAAACAGTTATTGGCAAATTTTCGTGAGAAAGTACCCCATATGGCAGTGCGCACTACGCTCATTGTTGGTTATCCTGGTGAGACGGAAGAACAATTTGAAGAGTTAAAACAATTTGTCATCGATGCTAAATTTGATAGAATGGGTTGTTTTGCTTACTCACACGAAGAAAATACTACTGCTTATTTGTTGGAGGATAATGTGCCTGAAAAAGTAAAAGAAAGAAGAGTAAATGAATTAATGGAAATTCAGAGCCAGATTTCTTTTGATTTGAATCAGGAAAAAGTAGGTAAAGTATTCAAATGTATTTTTGACAGAAAAGAGGGCGACTATTTTGTGGGTAGAACGGAATTTGACAGCCCTGACGTTGACAATGAAGTGTTGGTAAATGCTAAAAATCATTATATTCAAATAGGCCAATTTATCGATATAGAAATTACTGAGGCAAGTGATTTCGATCTCTATGGGATACCAGTTCGTGCCTAGGCACTTTATGGGTCTAAAAGAATCAAAAATTTTGAAGATAAAACCGTATTTTTACGTAAATATTTTATTCCAACAGATTTGACTTTTTCTACCTTACCACATCATAAAACGGGCTATTCCACCAAAATTATTCGCGATTATTTAGATCAAAGCGAAAACATCAAATCATTTTATCATCATTTCCAAACCATAGGTGAATTTAAAGGTCAAATTCACGAGAAGCAAGTTGCTTACCCTGAGGAAAACAGAAAAACACTTGTCAAAAGTCTAAAGACCCAATACTTGAATTATTCATCTTCAACATTGACGAAGCTAAATATTGACCTCTTAGCCGATAACAAGACATTTACCGTGGTTACCGGTCATCAATTGAATTTGTTTACAGGACCGCTTTATTTTTTATATAAAATTACGACAGCGATCAATTTGTGTAAAAAATTGAAAAAGGAATATCCTGACTTCAATTTCGTACCCGTGTATTGGATGGCTACGGAGGATCACGATTTTGAAGAAATTAACTTTTTCAGATATAAAAATGAAAAAATTGAATGGAAAAGAAGTTCAGGGGGCCCCGTTGGCAGACTGAGTAATGAGGGTTTAGATTTAGTGATGGATAAATTCTCTTCGCTGTTAGGTAAAAGTGATCATGCCAAAGAATTAAAGAATTTGTTTGAGAAGGCCTATTTAGAGCATGCAAACTTAGCCGAGGCGACCCGTTTTTTAGCCAATGAACTTTTTGGTAAAGAGGGTTTGGTTATTATCGATGGAGATGATGAGCGTCTAAAAAATCTTTTTCAACCATATATGCGCGAAGAATTATTGGAAAATGCTTGCTCAACTCAGGTTTCAGATACTTCAGAACGGTTGAATGAGCAATATGACATTCAGGTGAACCCAAGGGAGATAAATTTATTTTATATAGAAGACGGGCTCCGCGAGCGAATCATAGAGGAGGAAGGTCTTTATAGGGTAAACGGAACGAAGATGTCTTTTACCAGAGAGGAAATATTAGCAGAATTAGATAATTCTCCTCAAAAATTCAGTCCAAATGTCTTGATGCGCCCTTTATTCCAGGAGGTTATTTTACCCAATCTCTGTTATATTGGAGGGGGAGGTGAGCTGGCCTACTGGTTTCAGTTAAAGGATTTTTTCAATTCACAAAAAATTCCCTTTCCTATTTTATTGTTGAGAAATTCTGCCTTGATCATCACAAAGAAGCAAAGTGATAAATTAAAGAAACTGAACATCACTATAGAGGAACTTTTTTTACCAACTCATGAAATCGTCAAATTGAAGGTTAAGGAAAAATCTTCTATAAAAATTGATTTTTCCGAGCAAAGGGCGACATTGGAAAAAATGTTTGTCCAATTAGAAACCTTGTCGAATCAGACAGATAAATCTTTTTTGGGTGCTGTAAAAGCCCAACATAAAAAGCAATTGAACGGCTTAGCAAACCTTGAAAAGAAATTACTAAGAGCCGAAGCCCGCAAACAAAAGGAATTTGTTGATCGGATAGAGTTGCTCAAGAACGAATTATTCCCAAAAGGATCCTTACAGGAAAGAGTAGCTAATTTTTCTACTTTTTACGAAGAGAACGGGAGAAATTTTGTTCAGTTATTGCTCCACACCTTTGATCCGTTACATCCCGAGTTTTATATAATTGAAAACTAGATCAATCCGGCTATTTCTAAAGCTCTGCGATAGGCATTTGCTCGGTATTCTGTATTGAAATTGTGAATTTCATTTGGCGAAATCCAATGAAGTTCATCAAACTCGTCATCTTGTGGAATCGTGTTCGTTGTACGGTCAAACTGTATTTTGACAATGGCCAATTCTTGACCCATCCAAACCGGATGGCAATCAGGAGGGAAAGGGTAGTTTATTTTTTCTTCATAGATAGAAATAATGTACTGCTCATGAAGATGATAATCCAGTTCTTCGCGCAATTCACGTTTTATTCCGGTAATAAGGTCTTCGTCCGGTTCCAAACCACCTTGAGGAAACTTATAACTCCTGTCACGCGGAGAGTAGCCTATTAATACTTTACCTTCATCATTTAAAATGACTGCCATAACGGCCTGGCGAAAAATTTTTGACATGGTCTAAAATAAAAAAAAGATCGCAATTGCGATCTTTTCAAAGCTGTTAACTAAAATTTTATTTAAACAAAAAGAGAGAAAAGAACATAGCCACTCTGCTAAATCTTCCTGCACCTGATTGCACTCTTGATACTAAATTGTTTTCTGAATTAAGTTTGATTTCTTTTTTAGACGTGAAATTTGAAACCAATTGAGATACGTCATCTAATAACTTGTAACAAGCAACTGTTAACTTCTCATTTCTTGGTAAGAAATCTCCCTGCGGATAGAGAATTAACAAAAAATCATCATTGTTATCGGGTGATGAAAAACTGTCTTCTAAAGATTCTGTATCATCGCTCACCAATAACTCCCTTCGAATCTCTCTAAATACCGATAATTTGCTATTATCGATGATAGAAAAATTACCGACTTCCATCAAAAACTCAATTTTTTCGCTGAAAGTAGAGAACAACTTTTCATTTCCAAGTACTTTTTTAGTGATGGTTTCGCCAAACATTTCTTGAATGTAGTTCGAAATCATATCCTCAATAAATAAGCAAGAAAGAAAAAATTCTCTTTTTATAGTCACCTCGTTTGTCAACATAAATAGATTAATTAAGCCAAAAGGCATATTAATTAAAACGCATTATGAGGGGATATATTTTGTAAGGGGGGGTTGATATTGAAGTAAAAGTAAGAAAAAAAATGTCAAAAAAAAAATCCTTCTAGAATTTAGGAGGATTTTAACAGTTGTAACTTCTTGAAATTCAAGATTACTTCTTGAATTTGTCGTATTTAGATCTGAATTTATCAATTCTACCAGCGGTATCAACCAATTTCATCTTACCGGTGTAATACGGGTGAGAAGTTCTAGAAATTTCCAATTTCACTAATGGATATTCTACTCCGTCAATATCAATTGTTTCTTTCACATCTACAGTTGACTTCGTAATAAACACTTCTTCATTAGACATGTCTTTGAAGGCAACTAATCTATAATTTTCGGGATGAATTCCTTTTCTCATCGTAATTTCATTTTAATTTTATACTTTCGCTTCATTAAAAAATGAAAACAGCTATTGCTATTTTTGGCTTGCAAATTTAAGCATAATTTTTAATTCTCAAACAATTATTTGTATTATTTGAATTTTTATTTCCTATGAATTTTACAAAGTCGTTTCTTCTGGTTTGTAACCTTGTTCTTTTATTTTCCTGCAGCAATAAATATAAGTTAGAACTCAAGTCGCCAAATACCATCCAAATAGATAAAAAATTATCGATTGAAGTCGTCGAAAAAAATCAGCATAAAATTGACTCGGTACAATATTTTTTAAACGGCCAAGAATTAAGAGATCTACCTGCAGATATTTCACATATGAAATTAGGTAAACAAGCACTTTCTGCCACGGTTTATTTTGAGGGCGATAAAAAAGTACTTACCAATACGGTCTATTTTATGGCAGCTAAACCCCCTGCGATCTATCAATATGAAATTGTGAAGGAATATCCGCATGACGCTCTGGCATTTACTCAAGGATTTGAGTTTCATGACGGTTATATTTATGAAAGTACAGGTCAGTACGGGCAATCAAGTTTGAGGAAAGTAGAGTTGGAAACCGGTAAGGTCCTGCAAAAAATTGATGTCGACAAGCAATATTTTGCTGAGGGACTTACCATCAAAAATGACAAGATTTATCAATTGACCTGGAAAAAAGGACTTGGTTTTATCTACGATCTTGCCACTTTGAAAGTGATCGATACTTTTAAGTACAATCAAAGCAAGGAGGGATGGGGGCTTACCCATAACAATGAGCAATTGATCAAATCTGACGGTACAGAAAGAATTTGGTTCCTCGACAGTCAAGATTTGACTGAGAAATCTTTTATAGAAGCTTATACGGACAAAAGAAAGGCTGAAAATTTAAATGAACTTGAATTTGTGAATGGAAAAATTTACGCCAATATTTGGCAGCAGAATTCAATTCTGATTATCGACCCAGATAAGGGAGCGATTGAAGGGATAGCAAATTTAAAAGGATTGCAAGATGTGGCTGGTCAGACAGGAGATGATAATGTGCTTAATGGCATCGCATACGATGAGAAAAACGATCGATTATTTGTTACCGGTAAAAAATGGAATAAGGTCTTTGAGATCAAATTAGTCAAGAAATAGGTATATGAAGTATGCCTTTCTTTCCATAGTATTTTCTATACTGCTCTCGGCTTGTTTATCGAGTGATTTTGATACAACCATCAATAAGGGTTCACTTACTTTTTCCAGAGATACACTTTTTTTAGATACAGTTTTCACTAACACAAGTTCTAGTACGAGGGTGTTAA
>Ga0316195_10001625_pt1 | contig 10210 bp, 11 predicted proteins | sample Phised1_MG_FD_204937 | JGI IMG/M metagenome (GOLD analysis project Ga0316195, IMG submission 204937) | Coastal sediment microbial communities from Maine, United States - Phippsburg sediment 1 | ecosystem: Environmental > Aquatic > Marine > Coastal > Sediment | place: USA: Maine | collected...
AGTAGGCAGGATTGTCCACGGCATCGAAGAAAGACGCATCGGCAGAGGATCTCGCTTCAATACGCAAGAGAATCGACTCGGTCGATCGCCAGATCCAGGAGCTCATAAGCGAGCGGGCCAGATACGCACAGCAAGTCGGTGTTTCGAAAGGCCCTCACGCGGCCGCCGTCGACTATTACCGACCTGAGCGGGAAGCAGAGGTGCTCCGCGCAGTACTGGAGCGCAACAAGGGCCCCCTTCGGGACGAAGAGATACTTCGTCTGTTTCGCGAGATCATGTCTGCCTGCCTTGCCCAGCAGGAGCCGCTGAAAATCGGCTACCTGGGTCCTGAAGGAACATTTACCCAGACCGCCGTCTATAAACATTTCGGCCACTCTGTGCGGGGACTGCCGTTCTCGACGATCGACGAGGTATTCCAGGAAGTAGAATGCGGTGCCGCGGATTTCGGTGTTGTGCCTATCGAAAACTCGACAGAGGGCACCGTCAATCACACCCTCGACATGTTCCTGACATCGCCATTAAAGGTCGGCGGCGAAATTGAACTGCGCATCGAGCAGCACCTGCTAGGCAACCTGGCCGGATTGCCGGAAATTGAAAGAATCTGCGCTCACGAACAATCGCTTGCGCAGTGCAGGGGCTGGCTTCGTGAATACTTGCCCCACGTCGAACTGATAGGCGTCACCAGTAATGCTGCCGGCGCTCGCCGTGCGCGCGACGAAAAGGGGACGGCGGCAATTGGCGGCGTGGCAGCTGCCGAAGTCTATGACCTGAGGATCATGGTCAACAACATCGAGGATCAATCGGATAACTCCACCCGATTCCTGGTGATTGGTCGGGAACTGCTTGCGCCAAGCGGCGACGATAAAACCACGATCCTGATTTCAACGGCCGGCACCGCGGGCGGTGCCGGTGTGTTGCATGCATTGTTGCAGCCTTTCGCCGCTCATGATGTCAGCATGTCACGAATTGAATCGCGCCCGTCGCGACGCAAGAACTGGGACTACGTTTTTTTTATCGATGTCGATGGTCACGCAGAACAGTCGCCTTTGAAAGAAGCGCTCGAAGAAATCAAGGAAAACAGTTCTTTGTTTCGGATCGTGGGCGCTTACCCGAAAGCGGTCCGCTAGCTCTAAACGCTGATTATGAAATTCATCGTCGAACCGTCCGCGCTGCATAGTGGCACTGTTGCTGTGCCCGGGGATAAGTCGATTTCGCATCGCGCGTTGATGTTGGGCGCGATCGCCGACGGCCAGACTAACATCACTGGTTTCCTGGCCGGCGAAGACTGCCTGGCAACACTTGCTGCATTGCGCGCGATGGGCGTTAAGGTCGAGCAGGAATCGCCCACCGAACTTCGACTGACCGGAGCAGGCCGTGACGGTCTGCAGAGGCCGGTCGGTACTCTGGACATGGCAAATTCCGGGACCGCGATGCGACTGTTCACAGGGCTGCTCGCTGGCCAGCGATTTTCCGCCGAATTGATCGGTGACGAATCGCTGACTCGCCGCCCAATGGACCGAGTAATCAAGCCGCTTTCAATGATGGGCGCAGTAATTGAATCAAGTGATGGTCGGCCACCATTGCGGGTCGATGGCGGGCACAGTCTGCACGGGATTATTTACCGGATGCCGGTAGCGAGCGCGCAGGTCAAGTCGGCCATGCTGTTAGCCGGAATCTATGCGGAAGGCGATGTTGTCGTCATTGAGCCGGCGGTGACACGTGACCATACCGAGCGGATGCTGCGCTCGATGGGGGTCTCCGTTGAGCAGGGGGAGACGCAGATCGTTATGCGCGGCGGGCAAAGCCTGAGCGGCACGGACATTCGGGTTCCCGCCGATCTGTCTTCCGCGGCGTTTCTCCTGCTTGCTGCCATCATTTCAGGCAACGCGGAGCTCACCATACCTGGCGTCGGCGTGAATCCAACCCGCACGGGAGTTATCGACATATTGCGTGACATGGGCGCCGATATCTCCGTCGACAATGTCCGTCTGTTTGGCGATGAACCGGTAGCCGATCTGACCGCGCGACCGTCCAGGCTGAAGGGCATTGACGTTGATCCGGCCAAGGTTTCGTTGGCGATCGATGAGTTTCCAGTGTTGTTTATCGCTGCGGCCTGCGCCTCCGGGAAAACGACTTTTTCGGGGATCGGTGAGCTGCGGGTCAAGGAAAGCGACCGCATTGCCGCGATGGCGGAAGGATTGCGTGCTCTAAGCGTCCCCGTTGATGAATCGGAGGACGGGGCCATTGTGCACGGTGGCAAGCTGTATGGCGGCACGGTACAAAGTCACGGGGATCACCGCATCGCAATGTCTTTTGCGGTTGCGGCGAGCGTTGCAGAGTGGGCGGTTGAAATCGAAGATGTTGCCAACATCGCGACCTCTTTCCCTGGATTTGCTGAGCGGCTTGCTTCGTTGGGCCTGACCATCAAAAGCTCGGGAAGCGCCGGGCCGGCATGAACAGACCCGGCAACCCGGTACCGGTGATAGCGATTGACGGCCCGAGTGGCTCCGGCAAGGGCACGATTGCGCGACGCACCGCGTCGGCCTTGGGCATGCATCTGCTGGATAGTGGGGCTCTTTACCGCCTCGTCGGTCTGGCAGCGTCGCGGCGGGAAGAGCCGGAATTGGGGCCCGACGAGATTGCGCAAATCGCTGCCCATTTGCCGGTTCGATTTGCGACGAATGACGCTGGAGGAGAGGAAATCTGGCTCGGGGACGAGGAGGTCAGCAGCGAGTTGAGAACCGAGGACTGCGGGCGCATGGCGTCGCGTGTCGCCGCAATTCCAGCCGTGCGGGAGGCGCTTTTGGCGCTACAAAAAGGGTTCCGCAAGGCTCCCGGCCTGGTCGCCGACGGACGGGACATGGGCACCACGGTCTTTCCGGATGCGGGTCTGAAGGTGTTCCTCACGGCGAGCGCCGAAGAGCGAGCCAAAAGGCGCTATAAGCAGTTGAATGACAAGGGTATTGGTGTTAGCCTTGCCGCCCTTTCGCGGGACATCGAAGATCGTGACAGGCGAGATTCTGAACGATCGATTGCCCCATTGAGGCCGGCGGAAGACGCTCGCTTGCTGGATTCCAGTAACCTGACAATTGAAGAGGTGACGCAAATCATTCTTGGATGGGCGCGTGACCTTGGCCTTGAAAGCTAGAATTTTTGGTGAGTCGGACATGAAGTCTGGCTCTTTTTCGTTAACAGCCGTCTGCTGCAGGATGTGGTAGGACGAATGGGCGAGGATCCAACGATCCTCTTGGTTTATATCTAATGTCAGAAAATTTTGCAGAGTTATTTGAAGAGAGTTTTGCCAGTCAACAATTGAAATCCGGTGCCATTATTTCGGGCACCGTTGTCGCGGTAAATGATGACATAGTGCTCATCAGCGCTGGCCTCAAATCCGAGGCTGTCATTCCAATAGAGCAATTCCAAAACGAGAAAGGCGAAGCAGTCGTTGCCGTCGGTGACGTGTTCGAGGTTGCTCTCGACGCGGTCGAAGATGGATTCGGCGAGACCAAGCTTTCGCGCGAGAAAGCTGTTCGTGCGCGGACCTGGATCGAGCTGGAAAAGGCGTTCGAAAAGAGCGAAGTAGTGACCGGCATCATCAATGGACGTGTTAAAGGCGGTTTTACTGTCGAAATCGACAACGTCCGCGCGTTTCTGCCTGGATCGCTGGTTGATGTTCGACCGGTTCGCGACCCGGCCTACCTGGAAGGCAAGAGTCTTGAGTTCAAAGTAATCAAGCTGGATCAGCGACGAAACAATGTCGTCGTTTCCCGCCGCGCGGTCGTTGAGCAGGAATACAGTGCCGAACGCGAGGAGTTGCTTGAGAACTTGCAGGAAGGCAATACCGTCAAGGGCATGGTTAAGAATCTTACCGACTACGGTGCATTCGTGGATCTCGGTGGTATCGACGGTCTTTTACACATTACCGATATGGCCTGGAAGCGCGTCAAGCATCCGTCCGAGGTCGTAAATGTCGGTGAAGAAATTGATGTGAAGATCCTGAAATTCGATCGTGAACGTCAGCGTGTGTCATTGGGCATCAAGCAACTCGGTGACGATCCATGGCACGATCTCGCGCGGCGTTATCCGCCGAATACCAGGATGTTCGGTAAGGTTACCAACATTGCTGACTATGGCTGCTTTGTCGAGATCGAAGAGGGTGTTGAAGGACTGGTTCACGTATCCGAGATGGATTGGACCAACAAGAACGTCAACCCCGCCAAGGTCGTTTCAATTGGCGAAGAAGTCGAAGTCATGGTTATTGAGATCGATGAAGAACGTCGACGTATCTCGCTAGGTGTGAAGCAATGCCAGTCGAATCCGTGGGCGGAATTCTCGTCAACCGTTAATCGCGGGGACAAAGTGTCCGGCCAGATCAAGTCGATCACAGACTTTGGCATCTTTATTGGCCTGGACGGCGGTATCGATGGACTGGTTCATCTGTCCGATATTTCCTGGGACCTTCCAGGTGAAGAGGCCGTTCACAACTACAAGAAAGGGCAGGAAATTGAAGCGTCTGTATTGGCGATCGATGCCGAGCGCGAACGAATTTCGCTGGGCATCAAGCAGCTTGATAAAGATCCGTTCTCTGCCTGGCTTGCTGAGCACCCGAAAAATACCGTCGTTAAAGGCACTGTAACGGAAGTGGATGCGCGTGGCGCAACGGTCGATCTCGGTGACGGGGTCCTTGGTTCGTTGCGGGCGTCAGAATTGGCTCGGGGACGGGTCGAAGATGCGCGAACGATGATCAAAGTCGGCGATGAGGTTGAAGCCAAATTCACCAATGTTGATCGGAAAAATCGCACCGTCGCGTTGTCGATCAAGGCCAAGGAAGTCCACGAGGAAGCGGAAGCGCTCTCAAGCTACAAGTCCGAGACGGCTTCGAGCTCCGGCGGCACGACGTTGGGTGAGTTGCTGAAGGAAAAAATGTCCGAAGGGGCAGAGTAAAAAAAAGTAGCCCGGACCTCGCGGTCCGGGCTATTATTCCTTTATAATCGGTAGCTTATGCGACTAAGCAGGTACGAGAATAAGCGAAACGCATTATGACAAAATCAGAACTCATAGAAATGATCGCCAGAAAGCAGAAGCATCTGCCGGCGAAAGACGTTGAGCTTGCAGTCAAGCACCTGCTGGATCTTATGAGCGATGCCCTTTCCAAGGGCGAGCGCATCGAAATCAGGGGTTTCGGCAGTTTTTCGCTGCATTTTCGCCCTCCAAGGATTGGACGAAATCCAAAGACCGGCGAAGCGGTTGCGCTGTCCGGAAAATACGTACCTCATTTCAAGCCAGGCAAGGACCTGCGCGACCGGGTCAATTCAAGTCGGGAATTTCCGATCAAAGATTAATTCGGTCTGGCTGGTGCGGCGCGAATCAGGGCTGGCCCGATTTTCGAAGTGTGGAGGCGTTAACCGCCAATCGCCCGGTTTTAATACGGCGGCAACAGGTCATGGAGTCGCCGCTGTCGTACTCAGCGCCTGAATTTTCGACTTATCATATCTTCCATAAAGCAATACACTGTTGCCGTGCTGGCACTGCCACGGCGACCGTTTGAATTGTGGAGCAGGGACATGCTGAAGAAAATTGGCATCGGAATTCTGATAATACTGATCTTCGTGATTATGCTTGTTTTTACAAGCAGCAATCCGGGGTTTGTCGACCTCGACCTGTTTTTTCTGACGGTTCGTCCTTCAATTGCTTTGGCATTCTCGGTGACCTTTGTTGTCGGCTGGGCTTTTGGACTCCTCTGTACGACAGTCTTTATTCTCCGATTGGTTAATGAAAGGCGTCAGCTCAGGCGGGCGTTAAGGCATTCCGAATCGGAAGTGTCGAGTTTAAGAAACCTGCCGATCGCCGATGCCGACTGAGTCAACATTTCTACTTGCGGGCCTTTTTCTGCTCCTCGCAGCGGCCGGCTGGGCGCTCGGCCGATTTGGCGAGCGTGACGACGATGAGAATGCGCCGCCGCCACTGAACATCGACTATCTGAAGGGCCTCAACTTTCTGCTGAACGAACAAACTGATCAGGCGCTCGAGCATTTTCTGAAAATGGTGCGGGTTGACGACAAGACGATTGAAACCCATTTTGCGTTGGGCAGCCTGTTTCGCCGTCGCGGCGAGGTTGATCGGGCCATTCGAATTCACCAGAATATTATCGCCCGGCCCGATCTCGCCTCCGAGCAGCGAGATCAGGCATTGTTTTCGCTCGCCAAGGATTATTTGAAAGCGGGTTTGCTCGACAGGGCAGAGAATCTGTTCGTGAGATTATCGCAAGGTTCCCGCTATCAGGTTGAGGCGCTCGAGCAGCTGTGCCGAATTTACGAGCAAGAACGTGAATGGCAACGTGCGATAGAGTCCGGTCAGAAACTTGAAACCCTGAGTGGTGAGTCCCTGGCGCTGCAAATTGCTCACTACTACTGCGAGCTGGCCGAGCAGGCTGTCACGAGTAAAGACTATACGGCAGCCCGTGCATTCGTAAAAAAGGCCCAGAGCGGCAGACCGAGGACGCAGCGCGGTGCGCTTACACGCGCGCGTATTGCGAGGGACACAGAAGACAGCAAGACCGCATTGCGTCTTTACAATCGAATAATCGAGGAAAATACGTACCTGATCACCGAGGCCTTGCCGGTTCTCGTCGATGTCTATCGGGGTGAGGGCACAATCGATCAGTTGGACGCCGGCCTGCGCGCGCTTCTGGACAAGAATCCGAATATGAAGACCGACGTCGCATATACCGCCATCGTTAACGATATAGGCGGCATCGATGTTATCGATGAATGTGTTGAGGAATATATCCTGAGCGAGCCAACCTTGACTGAATTCATCAATCTTCAGACCGTCAATGCCGCAAACGATGGCGACAGGCAGGCCGCGTTAAACCAGGTTCGATCGGCGCTGAGTAAGCTGGCCTCAACGATTCCCCGTTACCAATGCAAGGAATGTGGATTTTCCAGCCAGAAATTGTTGTGGCAGTGCCCTAGTTGTCGGGACTGGGAAACGCAACGCCCGTTTTCAACGGTCCGTTTCGATTCGTTATTGACACGTAGCGCGGGAATGTAGGACGGCTGCGTTGCCGTCGGGCAAGCGTTTCATTATAAAGTCCAAAGATTCACCGGCGGCGATTTTCGAGTCGGCCGCTTAAGCTCCTTGGCGTTCGGTTGCCGAACACACATTCAGGTGAAAGGAGCTTCGGATGAAAAAAATCTATCAGACCATAGTCACTGTGTTATTTGTATTGACCGGCGCTATCGCCGCGTTCGCCGGCCCAGTCAACGTGAATACCGCTGATGCCGAAACGATCTCTGCGGAACTGCAGGGGGTTGGAATCACTAAAGCGATCGCGATAGTCGAATACCGAAAGGCGAATGGACCGTTCAGGTCCGTTGACGACCTGGCGCTTGTGAAAGGTATTGGGGAGCGAACAGTCGAAATTAACCGTAAAAATATTCTGCTTGATTCGTCAGCGCAGAAAAACAAGTAGGCAAAGCGCAGTCTTCGCTGGAATAGCGACCGTACCGGCGGGCACCGGTACGGTCGCCGATTTAAAGAATGTCGCGCCCGGTTTTGTGACAACCTGCTCGCCACTCTGGCGCAAATTTTGGCTATGATGCAGGTTCTCTACTCAACGAGTTTCGATCGTGCCGAAGCAAGTCAGAGCCGCTGTTTTTCCTGTCGCCGGGCGCGGTACCCGGTTTCTGCCCGCGACCAAGGCCAGTCCCAAGGAAATGCTGCCTATTGTCGACAAACCGTTGATCCAATATGCCGTCGAAGAGGCTATCAGCGCTGGCGCTACGAAATTGATTTTTGTGACTGGCGCCTCCAAGCGGGCGATCGAGGATCATTTCGATAGTGACGCTGAGCTTGAACGAGCTCTGACAGACTCCGGGAAAATCGACTTGCTGGAAAGCATACGAGGCATAGTTCCGGATCATGTTTCTTGCGTCTATATTCGACAAGGTAAACCGCTGGGACTGGGCCACGCAGTTCTTTGTGCTCGTCCGGCCGTTGGTGACGAGCCGTTTTTTGTTCACCTTGCGGACGACCTGATTTCGGGAACGCCAAGCTGCTTGCAGCAAATGGCCAGTGAATACAAAAATCATGGCAACAGCGTTGTCGCCGTTGAAGAAGTGCCGCACGAAAACACATCGAGCTACGGAATCGTTGCCGTTGAGAAAACAGAATTCGGGCAGCGAATGACGCGCATCATTGAAAAGCCCAGCCCCGAGAATGCCCCTTCGAACCTGGCTGTTGTCGGTCGTTACCTGTTGGTGCCGCAAATTTTCGACAAACTCGAAAGCACCGGGCGAGGGGCGGGCGGCGAGATTCAGCTCACTGACGCAATCGCGGATCTCCTCTCGGAGACCGATGTATATGCTTATTCATTCAGTGGCGAACGCTACGATTGCGGCAGTAAATTAGGCTATTTGCAAGCAACGGTTGCCTATGGTCTGGCACATGAGGAAATCGGCGTTGCGTTTCGCGCGTACCTCAAGGCTGCCGCCGCAGACTAGGCGAAACTCCCTGAGTCAGAGGGCTCCACGGCAATTGACGCGGAACGTGCAGGTCTCGGCACAGGGCAATGTGCGTTACTATTTGCTGGCGCTTGCATGCTGAATTACGTTGCACTTTTAAATCGGAGGGAAAAATAGTGAAAACAAGAAAGATAATTTCGGCGGGTCTGGCCACGCTGTTGGTCTTGATGGCGGGGGTGCTTGATGCAGCGGAACGGACCTATGTCGGTGGTCGGTCTGCAGGCGAGGACGGGGTTCCGCCATTCAGCGGTGCAGTAATGGTCGATGACACGCTGTACCTCTCGGGGGCGCTAGGACTGGTCGATGGCAAAGTTCCGGCAAATCCTGCCGATGAAGCTCGCGCAGTTATGGAGGCGATCAAGGGCACGCTTGAGTCAGCGGGCATGACGATGGACGACCTCGTGTCCGTGCAAATATTCTGTTCCGACGTGTCTCATTATGGCGCGTTCAATGAGGTTTACAGGACCTACTTCTCCAGAGAATATCCGGCTAGGGCATTCGTCGGCGCCGGGCCCTTGCTATTTGGCGCCCGATTCGAAGTTATGGGTATCGCCGTCAAGCGATAAGCTGGATAGCGCAGTCGACCTGGCCCGCTCAGGTCGATTGCATCAGCCGCTGACCTGGAGCTCCGGAACTACCGGCAGCACGTACCGAGCCACAGCGACAAAATGGCAAATACTGCCAACGAGGACGAATATGTGCCAGATGACGTGGCTGTAGAGCATATTCTTACGTGCGTAAAAATAGGCGCCCGCTGTATAGCTGATACCGCCCGCGGCCAGCCAGATCATGCCATTGGAGCCTATGGCTGCGGCAACCTGCGGGCCGGCGATAACCACCAGCCATCCCATGATGAGATAACTGGCGAGCGAAATGCGGGGATACCGATGTCGAAACCAGAGTTTCGTCAGGATTCCGGCGGTCGCCAGGGTCCAGATAGCGCCGAAATACCACCAGCCGGTATCGTTCCTCACTGCAACCAAAAGGAAAGGTGTGTACGTGCCAGCGATCAGCACATAGATGGCACAGTGGTCCAATAGCTTGAAGACGTGTTTGTGCGGCGAGGCATGAAAAGAGTGATACAGCGTCGATGCCAAAAAGAGCAGCACCAGGCTTGATCCATAGATGACGCTGGCGACAATGCGCCACGGGTCGGAAGCAATGACGGATACGTAAAGCATCCAGGTAAGTGCGCCGATACTCAGGATTGCCCCTGCGGCATGGCTGGCGGCGTGCAGGAATTCCTCTTTCAGCGTGTATTGGGAGATCGGGGTCGATGCCTGCATTTAAGCGCCTTGTTGCGAGATGTCAGGTACCGCATGGACCCGAGGTGGCAGAATACCATTTCGTCAGGCGAATTACCTGAGCCGGGCCCCCGCAGACACCGCAGGTTGCTCCCTGCTGCAGGATCCGGCCTGGTGTGGAACCGTTGGCCGCTGAACGCGCCGCCAAGCCGGGCCGGGAACGCTGTTCGTGATCTTTTCGGTCCGAATAGCTGATTTTTCGAGGGCGCCGTCGATCCGTTGCCGAGCAAGGTGCGAGAGTACGGCGTGTTTTCCGGTTGCCGACAGGAGCCTTGAAAAAGAGCCAATTGCGAGGCAGGGAGGCTTGCGGAAAAGAAAACGGCCGCACAATGTCGGCCGTTTGCTCTTGGAATTTGGCTCCCCGACCCGGACTCGAACCAG
>Ga0316195_10001626_pt1 | contig 10209 bp, 13 predicted proteins | sample Phised1_MG_FD_204937 | JGI IMG/M metagenome (GOLD analysis project Ga0316195, IMG submission 204937) | Coastal sediment microbial communities from Maine, United States - Phippsburg sediment 1 | ecosystem: Environmental > Aquatic > Marine > Coastal > Sediment | place: USA: Maine | collected...
TATCGCGCCGCGACCCCTACCTCGACCCCCTCGCCTACCTGCAGGTCGACCTGCTGCGCAAGTACCGCGACGAATCACAAAGCGAGGCAGACCGATTGCAGTGGCAGGCCGCGCTGCTGTCATCGATCAACGGCATCGCCGCCGGCCTGCGCAACACGGGCTGATAACCGATCGAATCGACAGTCCGCACGCGTTGAACGATGTGCGATAATCCGGCAGCACTGGAGGATTTACATTTGAAACTGGTATCTTATCAAGACGTGGGTGGCAACCCGCAGCTTGGCGCATTGCAGCAACAGCATATTCTCAACCTGCATCGCGCCAGCACCGGCGAGTTACCCGACGACATGCTCGAATTCTTGCGGCTCGGCGCGGCCGCCATGACAAAAGCGAAAGCTCTGACAGCCACCTGCCAGGGCGACATCCCCCTCGATTCGGTCAGGTTGCTGGCGCCGATTACCAATCCGGGCAAGGTGGTCGCGATCGGACTGAACTACATGGACCACGTGACCGAGGGCGGCTTCGACGTGCCCGAATTCGCCACCATGTTCTGCAAGTACCCGTCTGCCATCGTCGCCAGCGGCGACGACATTCGCTGGTCGACCGCTTTGACCCAGCAGGTCGACTACGAGGCGGAGCTGGCGCTGGTGATAGGCGCCACGGCGCGCAACGTGGCCGCCACGGACGCTTACGACCACATCGCCGGATACATGAACTGCAACGACGTCACCGCACGCGACCTGCAGTTCCGGCCCGGCGATCAATGGCTGCGCGGCAAGTGTCTCGACAGTTTCTGTCCGCTCGGCCCGTGGCTGCTCAGCAGCGACGAGGTTCCCGACCCACACAGCCTGGACATCGAATGCCGCGTCAACGGCCAGGTGCTGCAGCAATCCAACACCGACCAGATCATTCACCGCATTCCACAACTGCTGGAATATCTGAGCGAGGCGTTCACACTGGAGCCCGGGGACGTGGTCATCACCGGCACGCCCAGCGGGGTTGGCGCCTTTCGTAAACCGCCGCTGTGGCTCCAGGACGGCGACCTGGTCGAAGTCGAAATCGCCGGGCTCGGGGTACTGCAGAACCGCTGCCGGATCGAGCCGTAACGCCAGGTGCCAGCAACGCGTCGATTACCGGCGCAGCGCTGAATGTGGCGCCACAGGCCATCGCCAGATAGCGATGGCTTTAATGCTGGCGATACGCATAATAATTGAAAAACAACACCACAAAGGGGCAAAAAATGAAAATTCACGACAATATCCTGGGCACGATCGGTAATACGCCGGTGGTTAGAATCAACAAGCTGGGCCCGGCCAACGTCAACCTGTTCGTCAAGGTCGAAGCATTCAACCCGATGAGTTCGGTGAAGGACCGGCTCGCGCTCGGGATTATCGAGGACGCCGAAAAATCCGGGGCGCTCAAGCCCGGGCAAACCGTGATCGAGGCCACCAGCGGCAACACCGGTATCGGCCTCGCCATGGTGTGCGCGCAGAAAGGTTACCCGCTGGTGGTGGTCATGGCCGAGAGTTTCAGCATCGAACGGCGCAAGCTGATGCGTTTCCTCGGCGCCCAGGTGGTGTTGACACCGGCGCCGCTGAAAGGCAGCGGCATGGTGCAGAAAACGCGCGAACTGGCCGAAAAGCACGGCTTTTTCATGACCCGCCAGTTCGAGAACGAGTCCAATGCCAACATGCACTCGCGTACCACCGCGCCCGAGATCCTGGAGGCCTTTGAAGGCATCAACCTGGATTACTGGGTCACCGGCTACGGCACCGGCGGCACCTTCAAGGGCGTCGCGCGCGTGCTGCGCGAGCAAAGTCCTGGCACTAAAATTGTCGTCTGTGAACCCGAGGCGGCAGGCCTGCTCGCCGGCGGTCTGCCACAAAAACGCAACGCCGACGGTTCGGCCGCCGAAAGCCATCCGAGCTTCAACCCACACCCGATGCAGGGCTGGACGCCGGATTTCATTCCCAAGCTCGCCGGCGATTCCATCGATGCCAAATACGCCGATCAGATTCTGACCGTTACCAATCCGCGGGCCATGGAGTGTTCGCGCAATCTCGCGCGCCAGGAGGGAATCTTTGTCGGCATCAGTGCCGGCGGGACGCTTGCCGCGGCGCTGGAGGTAGCCGAATCCGCTGCCGATGGCTCCAACATTCTCGCGATGTTGCCGGATACCGGCGAACGCTACCTGTCGACGCCGTTGTTCGAGGGTATCGAGGCGGAAATGTCGGCCAGAGAACAGGAGCTGTCCGCGTCGACGCCGGCCTGCCAGTTCGAATCCAGCTAATTCGACACAGGTTATTCCCGGCAAACCCGCGCAAGCGGCGGTCCGGCCTGTCGGCATCCTGATTGTCGCGCCACGTCACAGGATCCCCGAACGGACCCAGATCCGTGGCCTGTCGTTAGCGGCTCGTTAGCGTCCGGCCGCTCGCGCCAGCTGATGGCTGAAAACGGTTTCCTGGCCGCGCTCCGGCGCGCCAGGAATCAGTTGCGACAGCAGCAACGACAGCACTGCGAAACCGGCGCCGATCAGGAAAACCAGCGACGGCGAAGCGATCCAGACCATGCCCAGCGCAACCGGCAGAATCACCGCCGCGATGTGGTTGATCGAAAAAGACACGCCGGCCGTTGCCGCCATATCCCTCGGGTCGGCAATTTTCTTCAGGTAGCTCTTCAGCGCGATCGCCATGGCAAAAAAAATGTGGTCGAGAATGTACAGAATCGACGCGAACCAGGCGCTTTCGGCAAAGGCGTAGGCACTGAAAATCATTACCAGGCCAACGTATTCCAGCGTCAGCGTGCGGCGTTCACCCCAGTGCACCACCAGCCGGCCGATGCGCGGCGCCAGGTAAATCGACAACACGCCGTTGACCAGAAACAGCAGGGTCATCTGCGACACCGAAAAGCCGAACTTCTCCACCATCAGGAACCCGGCAAAAACGACGAATATCTGCCGCCGCGCGCCCGACAGGAAGGTCAGCAGGTAGTACAGCCAGTAGCGTCGGCGCAGCACCATGGTCTTGTGTTGTTCCGCCTCGCCCTTGAAATGCGGGCAACCGAAATACATAAACAGCGCCATGCCAACCGTGATCGAGCCAAACATCAGGTAAATCCACAGGTAGTCGAGCGCAAGCCATTCGACCAGGATGAAGATGGCGGCGAATATGGCGAGCCCGGTAAACGACGTGACCGCGATCTGCCGCCCCAGCACCAGCGGCAGCCTTTGCGTGCTGACCAACTGTAAGGACAGCGATTGCACGATGGTTTCAGCGTAGTGAAAGCCCACCGACATCAGCACCGTCGTGCAGTACAGACCGAGCACCGATGGCAGCATACCGGTCATCGCGGTGCCGATGCCGAGCGCCAGCAGCGACACGAAGGCAATGGTCTGCTCACGCATCAACAGCAGCAGGAAAACCACGCCGAAGGCGAGGAAACCCGGCACCTCGCGCAGGCTCTGCAGTATTCCCATTTCGACGCCGGTAAAAGCAGCCTGCTCGATCGCGAAGTTATTGATCATCGATTGCCACGCGGCAAAACTGATCGGCACCGCGGCCGCGAACAGGTACAGGTAAATTTCGGGGTTTTTCAGGTGCTGCTTCAACATCCGCCGATTCTGAACGTTATTCGCGCTTTATACAATCTGGAGTCGAACGATCGAATTCCTGATCCACGGCAGCAGATTGTCGTAGTTGCATTGCCCGGTTTCGAGCAGGCCGATTAAAAACGGGTGCGCCTCATCGGCCGTAACGTCGAGTTTGAAACCGTTCAGGCGTAAGAACACATCCGTCGAGAAAAATGCAATGCGCTTGTCTCCATCGACAAAAGGATGATTCATGATCAGTGATTCGAACAGGGCCGACCCCATTTCAACAAGATCATCGTAGTATCCCGTTTGCGGCCTGAATAGCGCGCTGTCAAGGAGGCCGGGATCCCTGATTCCACTCTCACCGCCGAACCGTTCGATAAGCCGTGCGTGAATTTCGAGTAATTCGTCGTGGGTTAGAAACTGTACTGAACTAGCGGGCAAGCAATTTACCCAGTTCATCGTTCTGACCCATCGAGTCTTCCAGGTGGTTCAGCACAACCGGGCGGACTCGCTTGCGTCTGACGTATTCGCTGATCGCTTCGGTAAGCAATCCGGAAACATTCTGGTGGCTTTCTTTGGCCAGGGCTTTTAGTTCTTCCCAGACAGCTTCGTCAACTTTAGAACTGATTTTAATATTTTGCATTCAGATAATATTGTCGAGATAACCTGACAAGTCAAGTTTTGTCAGGTATCCCCTTCAAGGACAGACACTTTCTGCCGGTTGCGCTTCGCTTGTCTGGAACAACAACCCTGAATCTGGAATTCAACAGAGTTCAAGGGTTAAATACACAAACCCCCGGTGAAAGAGGGATTCGCTCAACCCCTCCATCAACCGCAGGATTAAAATCACTTGTACTGAAGCTAGCCCTCGGCGGTCACCGGATCGATTATTTTTTCAACCCGGGTGACTGTAGTCGCCGGAAAACCGCTACGGTCGGCATGCTCGTTGATCAGGGCCTCGCTCTTGGCCAGATAAATACAAAACGTCTTGTCACTGCCGACGTAGGAATGTTCCCACTGGATCTGCTTATTCTCGGACTGCATGTCGGCGAGCACTGAATTCGACTTTTGTGCGGCAGCAGCGAGCGCGGCGTGATCGGCGGAACCAATTTCGGGAATAGCACGTTCTATTACATATCTGGCCATTTCAATCTCCTCTCATGTTTATAATTATCGCCAGTAACACTGCTATCAATGCTCAATGGCTATAGCTATCATGCGCGTTGCGGCGCATGCTCCGCTTTAAGAAACCCTTACCATTCACTTACATTTTGCCCTGCTTTTGACCGGAATCTTAAGATGACGCTATATCGATTCGGCAGTTGCGAACTTGACACCGAGCAACACAGGCTGCGAGTTGCGGGCATCGAACGCCATGTCGAGCCGCAAGTCTTTGATTTGCTGCACTTGCTGGCAGAAAAAGGTGAAGCTGTCACTACACGCGATGAATTGATCGAGCGGGTATGGCAGGGCCGCATCGTTTCCGATTCGGCCATCAGCGTGCGCATTAACGCGGCACGCAAGGTGGTCGGAGATAGCGGGGATCGCCAGTCGGTCATCAAGACGATTGCGCGTCGTGGCTTTCGCCTGGTTAATGACGTGACCAGGGTGGAAGATATTGCGAGCCAGAACGGGCTGGTATCCGCGGATGTCAAGCCCGCTACTATCAGTCCCAAACCGACGCTGGGTGTGTTCCCATTCGATACGCTAAGCGACGACCTCCCCGCCTACCTCGTGCGTGGCATCGCTGAGGATATCGCAACCGAGTTGTCGCGCTTTCACAGTATCGACGTGGTATCACCCTACTCGACCTTTCGCCACGATTTCAACAAGCTGGATAAGCTCGAAATAGCGCGCTCGCTCGGCGTCAGCCACGTGGTCACCGGAAGCTTTAATGGCGACAAGTCGATTCAACGAATAAACGTCTGCCTGCTGGATACGGCAACCGCCAACATCGTCTGGTCAGAACGCTACGATGTCCACGGTGACGACATTTTCGCGGCTCGGGACGATGCAGTGTTGCAGATTGTTTCCGCGCTGTTTCACGGCCTGGCTGAGCAACAGAGCGACCTCGCCCGGAAAAGGCCGGTCAACAATCTCTCTGCCTATGACTGCCTGTTGCGCGGCCTGCACATCTACAAGTGGGACGTAAGCTCGCTGGAAGAGGCAAAACAGGCTTTGTTCTGGTTCAACCGGGCGATCGACCTGAATCCTAACTACGCGCGCGCCATGGCATGGCGCGAGTGCTGTTCTTCTACTTTCTGGTCCTCGCCCCCCACCGACCTGGAAATCGAACAGTCGGCCAGGCGCATGGCTTTGGTGATGTTGCTGGACGAGAACGACCACGAGGCGCATCGGCTGAAAGGCGCCCTGCACATGTGCTCAGGGGAATTTGAACTGGGCGATTATCACCTGGCAAAGTCGGTGGAACTGAATCCGAATGACGCGCATATCCTGATCAAGATCGGCATGTATCGAAGCTTTCTGAAGGAGCATACCGATGACCTGACCTACGTCGATACGGCGTTTGCACGCAACCCTCTGCACCCGGCCTGGTATTGGAACGACCGCGGCATAGCGCTGTTCGCTCACCAGCAATATGAGCAATCGATAAACAGTTTTCAGCGTGGCATTCTGACCAATGAAGTCAGCCGGCTTTATATGGCATCCGCGCATGCCCTGCTCGACCGGCTCGACGAGGCCAAGTTGCAGATTACACAACTGCATGCCATGAACCCAGACGCGGACATCGACTGGTCAAAGGCCGCCTATCCCACGCGCTGCTTCGAAGACTCCGAGAGCAAAAATCTGTTCTTCGAGGGACTCAGACGAGCCGGGTTGTGAAAATCTCCCGTTTCTTCAACGGAGACTGTCCCGTGGATGCATCCGTCCCATAGACACACTGAGCGACAGCGCTGGATTACTGTTTTCTAGTCGGCCAGCTGTTGGCGGGCCTCGGTGATGCGGGCGCGAGTGAGCGGCGGCAGGTCGCGGCAGTTTTCACCGAACTGGTACAGATACTGTCCGTAAAAGCCCTGTTCGAACATCTTGTCGGCTTCAGCGATGCATTCTTCGCGGCAGGCCAGGACACGCGTCACCAGCGCCTGGCGATCGCGTACCGGTGTAAACCTGAAATCGGAAACGATCTCGATGTCGGTCAGGGTTTCCAGGATGACGCTGGCCTCGGCCCAGTGTTCGGCGAAGGCGGCGCGCTCGAAATGGCGCTGCACCATTTTACCGTCCGCCAACTGGAGCTCGATGAATGGCCTGCGAAACATCACGCAGCAGGCGCGCAGGCTGACGATACGCTGCTCTTTCGGCGCCCAGAACGATAGTTCGTCGATGATCGGATTATCGCCCAGTTCGTCCAGCGCAAGCTTCATCGGAAGACCCTCATTATTCGCTTTCCCGCTGTGTCACAGCAACAATGGCGGCATGGTTGGCGACAAGCCAGGCGCCCTGCTCCGATGTTTCCGGTACCCGGCGAACTCGCTTGCGCGCCACCTCGGCGAGTGCCTGCTGTACCTCCAGACCCTCTTGTAAAAGTATCGCCGCAGCCAGCAACCCGGAGCGCCCGATACCGCCGCGGCAGTGGACCAGTGTACTGCTGCCGGACCCGATCTCGCGATGCAGCTGGCGTGACAGTCTGCCGAATTCATCGATCGACCCGGGCAAGCCCATGTCAGGAATCGGGAAAGACAGAAAACGCATCGAATGCTGAACGACCAGTTCAGCTTCGCGTTCCAGTCCGAGCATCTGCGCTTCCTTGCTTTCCAGTAATGAAACTACCTGCCTTATGCCCTGCGCTGCAAGCGCGCCGATGCTGGCATCGAGATCACCAGCGCTCGCCGGATGTGGCATGACCGCGAGGTAACCTTCGCCGATCGATGCAATTCGGTAGATGTCAGGGACATCACTCATGCCGGACGAGAACTCGCTTTTTCCATGAAGACACTGAGTGGATCGGGCTGATAGGTACCGAAAGGACCACGCTCGACATAACCCAGTTTACGATACAGACCCAACGCCTCGGGCTGGCGCACACCGGTTTCAAGTCGGAACAGCTGGACGCCGCGAGCCTTCAATTCAGCTTCCAGGTGGTTCATCAGCTTGCCGGAGAGTCCACGGCCGCGATAATCGTCAAGCACAAACACGCGTTTGATTTCGGCGTAATCGCCATCGTCGTGCATCAACTTGGCGGCGCCGCTGGCAACCAGTTTGTCGTCATAGAAACAACCGATCAGTATCACATTCGGCTTTTGCAGGTCGTCGACGGCTTCCAGGTGATTGCTCTCCGCCGGGTACAGGCCATCGTAGAAGGCGTCCGACGCGGCGATGATCGTCTGCACCGCGGGCGTCTGCGGATCGAGCGGTTCGATACGAATGTCAGGCATTGGGGTTGTCGCCGTTGACGAATGAATACATTTCGATCTCGGCGCGGTGGATCCAGCCGCGGCGTCTCCAGAACTCGTTGCCGATCTGGTTGCTGTGCAACACATGCACGTGCGATTTGACGATTCCTTCCTGCAGCAGCGCATCCAGGCAAAGTTCGAGCAAACGGGCAGCAATGCCCTGTCCGCGGCTCTCATTGGCGACCGCGAGGTGCTGGATATAGCCACGCCTGCCGTCGTGTCCGGCCATCAGGCTGGCGACGATCACGCCCTTCTCTTCCGCGACGAAGCTGAGGCCGGGGTTGCGCTGCAGGTATTTGTCCATGCTCGCGCGCGAATCGGCGTCACGCAGGCTGAGACCGTCGCAGCTGGACCACAGCCGCATCAGCCCGGTGTGATCCGCAATCAGTAAATTTCGGTATTGCATAAACCCGTCAACGCCGCAACAGCTGGTTCAATGCCTCGTAGTCGGGCATCTCGTCGAAGTGTTCGGCAGCATCGGGGATCACGTCCCAGGGCGCCTTCGAGGCGACAAACAGGTGCGCGCCTACCCGCAGGCCGGCGTCGCCCTCGAGCAGACCGACCGGCACCCACCAGGCGCTGTCATTGGCGGTCGGGTTTGGCAGCGGCGAGCCGCAACGCGAACAGAAATGCGATTTGAAGCCGGTCTCCGATTCGTATCGCCTGATCAGCTCCGCGCCAGCGTCCCAGCTCAACTGTTCGCGACCGATCTTGAACGCCGCGTTCGACGACGAACCGCTGACCTTGCGGCACAATGAACAGTGGCACTGGTACAGATTCGGCAACTCGCCGGAAAGCGAGAAGCGCACGCTGCCACATAGACATTTACCCTGCATTTCAAACCCCTGTGATTTCAGAATTCGGTGCGCCCTTCGAGCTCGTCAAAGGGCTGCATAATGGTATGCCGAAACGCGGCGCGTTGCGACAGGCGTTGGTACCAGCCGACGACTTGCGGCGGGCGCTCCACTTCCAGGCCCATGTTGAAGTAGCGATACAGGCAGACGCCACAGGCAATGTCGGCCAGGCTGAAATAGTCGCCCGCCAGGTAAGCGCCGTTCGACAGCTGTCGATCGAGCAGCTGGAAGAAGTGTTGGCAACGTCGTTGCGCAGCGTCGATCGCGACCGCGTCGCGGGCTTGCGGCGGGGTTCGGTAATGCCCCCAGAACAGGTCGATGAAGGCCGGCTGCAGGCTGGCCAGTTCCCAGTCCATCCAGCGTTCCACCTGCGAGCGTGGCAGCGCATCCTCCGGGTACAGTTGCCTGGCCTCGAAGCGATTAGCGAGGTAACGCAGTACCGTATTCGACTCCCAGACGATGGCCTCGTCATCCACCAGCACCGGAATACGCGCCTGCGGATTGAGCGCCAGGAACTCGGGGGTTTCCAGGTCACCCTGGCGACTGCCGACGTCATGGTGGCGAAACTCAAGATCCAGTTCGGCCAGCAGCCACAGCGCTTTCTGCACGTTATAAGCGTTGCCGCGACCCCATAATTCGAGCAACCCAGACATCGCTACAGCGTGAGCCTGCCGTCAATCAGGATATGGGTCTGCCCGCCAATCATCATCCTGCCGTCGTCGAGCGGCCGCAGCGACACGCGGCCGTGGCGGTTGATGCTGGTTCCCTGGGCAACGGTAACCGGCTGAGGCAAGCGCCCCCCGGCCTGCAACCAGTGCGCCAGCGCCGAGTTCAGCGAGCCGGTAATCGGGTCCTCGCTCATGCCGCTGGACGGCGCCAGCATGCGCACCTCGTAGTCGCATTCGTGACCAGGCCGATGCGCACCGATGAAACCGAGCGCCTTGAATTCCGGCCAGCGCACGCGCGCCGAGTCGAGCGCCAGCACGGACGCGGCCGAATCGAGTTGAAAGGCCTGCCAGACCGGGCCATTTTCGAGTTCCGCGGTGTGCAGGATTTTGTCTCGAGGTATTCCCAGCCTCGAGACGATGGCGTCGAAATTGTCGGGTTGCATGGGCCTGATCACCGTGGGCGGCGCAACGAAAGCCGGCAGCGTCGTATCGCTGATATCGATATCGACAATGCCAATGGCGCATTGTTGACGCACCAGGTCCGGCTGTTGCGGTTGCCCGCCGCAGTGCAGCCAGGCGGCGCAACTACCGAGCGTCGGATGCCCGGCGAACAGCATTTCGCGGGTGGTCGTGAAGATGCGCAGGCGGTAATCCGCGCCGGGCTCGCTCGGCGGCAGGATAAA
>Ga0316195_10001627_pt1 | contig 10209 bp, 6 predicted proteins | sample Phised1_MG_FD_204937 | JGI IMG/M metagenome (GOLD analysis project Ga0316195, IMG submission 204937) | Coastal sediment microbial communities from Maine, United States - Phippsburg sediment 1 | ecosystem: Environmental > Aquatic > Marine > Coastal > Sediment | place: USA: Maine | collected...
TGCAATACCGCTTTCTCGGTGATTCGGGTCTCAAGGTTTCGGCTCTCAGCTTCGGCGCCTGGGTCACATTCGGTCCCCAGATGAACGAAGACAAGGCCGGCGAGTGCATGCACGCCGCATGGGACGCTGGAGTCAATTTCTTCGACAACGCCGAGGTCTATGCCGATGGCGTCGCCGAACAGATCATGGGCCAGGTGCTCGCAAACTCGGGCTGGAAACGGTCCGACTTCGTCGTCTCCACCAAGATCTACTGGGGCGGAGAGGGGCCGAACGACCGCGGGCTGTCGCGGAAGCACATCATCGAAGGTACTGACGCGGCGCTGGCGCGCCTCCAGCTCGACTACGTCGATCTCATCTTCTGCCACCGCGCCGACCTCCACACCCCGGTCGAAGAAACCGTCCGCGCCATGAACCACGTCATCGACCAGGGCAAGGCACTCTATTGGGGCACCAGCGAGTGGCCGGCCGAGCGCATCCTCGAGGCCTACCACGTCGCCAGGCGGGAACGCCTCATTCCACCCTTGATGGAGCAGCCCCAATACAATCTCTTCCACCGCGACCGGGTCGAGCGCGAGTACGCGCCGTTATTTGAGCGCATCGGTTTCGGCACCACCATCTGGTCTCCGCTCGCAAGCGGTCTTCTGACCGGCAAATACAGCAATGGTGTTCCCAAGGGCAGCCGCAGCACCCTCAAAGGCTACGAGTGGCTGAGCTCGAGGCTCCAGGGCGAAGAGGCCGAGGCCAAGATTGAAAAGGTCAAGGAGCTCACGACCATCGCCGACGGGCTCGGCTGCACCATGGCCCAGCTTGCCATTGCCTGGTGTTTGGTCAATCCTAACGTGAGCACGGTCATTACCGGCGCCTCGCGGGTCGAACAGGTCCAGGAAAACATGAAGGCAATCGAGGTCTTCGAAAAACTAACTCCAGACATCATCGACAGCATCGAGGAAATTGTCGGCAACAAACCCGAACCCGAACCGGACTGGCGGTAGAGCCGATGCTCCATCCGGTACAGAAAAACGGCAGTCTGCCGTGGAGGTATCGACGTGGCTGAACGCCTTGCCCTAACCAACCCCTTGACCCTGCTCCTCGAAAAGGAGCGGTACGACTTTACCCGTGCGGACATGCTGCGTGTGCTGAAGGAAAAGAACATCGAGCGCCTGACCTTTCATTACACGAGCCTCGACGGCAAGCTCCGCGAGCTCAAGCTTCCGGTCAGCGACCACGCTCAGGCCGAGCGAATCCTTGCCTCGGGGGAACGGGTCGACGGGTCATCGCTCTTCCCCGGACTGGTCGACACGGCCTCGTCGGATCTCTACGTCGTTCCAAGCTACGCGACCGCCTTTCTCAGCCCGTTCGACTCCGCGAGCCTCAACTTCATATGCCGTTTTCTCGATCGGGACGGTCAGCTCGCGCCCTTCACCCCCGACAACATCCTGACTATCGCCCACCAGCGTTTCCGGGAGCGCACCGGGCTCGAGCTGCACGCGCTCGGAGAGCTGGAGTTTTTCCTGGTTCGCGAGGGTGGCCCCGAGTACTTCGCGGCGGTGCGCCAGACCGGCTATCACGCGTCGTCACCGTTCTTCAAGGGCGGCGACGTGGTCAACGAAATGGTTCGATACCTGACCCAGATCGCCGGCGCGGTGAAGTATGCCCACGCCGAGGTCGGCTATATCGACTCGGTGCGCTCAAATCTGCCCCTGCTATCGGAACGACGAGCCGAGCAGCACGAGATCGAGCTTCAGACCCGCCCGATTGAGGAAATGGGTGACCTCATCGGCCTCGCACGGTGGATCATCCGCAATGTGGCCCATCGCAACGGAATGCTCGCGACCTTCGCGCCGAAGATCGAGGAGGGCGTAGCCGGCAACGGCCTCCACTTCCACCTCGAGTTGATCAAAGGCGCCCAGAACATCATGTCCGCTTCAGATGGCTCGCTGTCGGAGGAGGCGCGCAAGCTGATCGCCGGTCTCGTGCACTACGCTTCCACTCTGTCGGCGTTCGGAAACACCGTCGCGTCGTCTTTCCTGCGGCTGGTCCCCAATCAGGAGGCGCCGACCCGTATCTGCTGGAGTGACAACAACCGCTCGGCCCTGATCCGCGTACCCCTCGGCTGGACCCGGAAGAGCCATCTCGCGAACATTGTCAATCCGGCTGACACCGACGAGTACGTCGATTCCCGCGGCCGGCAGACCGTCGAGATCCGCTCACCCGACGGCTCCGCCTCCTTTCATCTGCTCCTCGCCGGCCTCACCACCGCCGCCGAGTACGGGTTGACCCATGACGGAATGCTCGAGCTCGCCGAGCGGGCCCATGTCGACGGCAACGTCTTCTCCGATGCGGGAAGGATGAGCCACCTCGAAGCCCTTCCGAACAGCTGCGTGAAGTGCGCCCGTCTGTTGGACGATAGGCGTGGCATGTACGAAGATTTCGGAGTTTTCCCAAGCCAGGTCATCGACCACCAGATCGGGCTCTTGATGCGTGAGAACGACGAGCACCTCAACAGCGACTTCTCGAAGCTGCCCGCGGAGGAGCGGCTGACCGCCACCCGAGAGCTGATGCACAAGGATATTCACCGGCACTGAGGCTCCCGGCCGTTAACCCGATATCGGATCCTCGATGCTCGACGCAACATGATGGTCGATCCGCGGGGCGGATTGTCCATGGGTTCGGGGGAATCGAGAGTCCAGGATCGAGAATCGATCTCGTGGGATGCTCCTGCCCTTGCTTTTCTCGACGCCATAATTCAGTTACGGCCACCTCTTTTAGCCCGTATATGTTCCCCTGAATTTATTGACGGCCCGGTCTCGCCGCCGTAGCATGGAACGGTTATTGAGACATCGAAAGCTACAGCAGCGGAAGGAGGTTCGATGTGATCGCCAAGAATCGCGGACGCGCTCTTCTGGTGGCGGCGATGGTCCTGGTGGCGCCAGCTCTCGGCTGGGGCTCCGGTTTCGCCCTCTTCGAGGTCGGCGGTCGCTCCGGCGGCATGGCCGGCGTTATGACTGCGGTGGGCGACGATCTGTCGACGCTCTTCTGGAACCCGGCCGGGATGGCCTTCCAGACCGACGACGGTATCCAACTGATGTTTGGCGTGACCTTGATCCAGCCTGAGCAGGACTTTGTTGGAATGTCGCCCTACCCTGGCACAGGCTACAGGGCCTCACAGGTCGAGCAGACATTTTTCCCTCCGCATATCTTCCTCGGCATCCCGGTCAACGATCGACTCGAGTTGAGCTTTGCGTTCTACACCCCCTTCGGTCTCGGCACCGGATGGGAGGACGATTTTCGGGGTAACTACATTGCGAAGAAGACCGATCTTATGGTCTTTGATCTTGGCGTAAGTATGGCCTACAAGATCAGCGAGAACTTCGCCTTTGGCATAGGTGTCGACTACATGGTTGCGCAGATCGAGCTGGCCCGGGACATCGGTCTCATCAATCCCTATGATCAGCGACTTACGAGTGTGGCGGAGGCCAGTCTCAAGGGTGATGGCATCAACTCGGCCTGGGCGTGGAACGCCGGAATTCTTTGGAAGATGGGCAGTGGATTCAGCTTTGGCGCCTCGTACCGATCAGAGTTCACCGTCAACGGAGGCGGTAAAGCCACGTTTACCCAGATACCGACCGGCTATGCAGATTTCGACGGCCTTCTCAATACCTTCTTCCCATTCGACGAAAAGGTGCCCATCGAAGCCACGATCTCGTTCCCGAATTTCTGGAATGTGGGACTTGCGTGGCAGAACGAAAAGTGGACGGTTTCCGGTCAGTATGGGGTCATGGGTTGGAGCGCGTACGAAACCCTCCCGATCATCTTCCCCGAGAACCCGGAGTTCAGCTCGGTCCGAGAGGAGAATTGGGACGACGCCGCCCAGTGGCGAGTCGGCGTCGAGTTTCGAGCCAGTCAACATTGGGACCTTCGCGTCGGTTATCTCGAGGATGAGACTCCGCAGCCCGCCGAAGGGATGTCGCCGCTGCTCGCCGATAGCGACCGCGAAGCCTACATGGGCGGCCTCAGCTACCACACCGATCGCTTCCGCTTCGACATTGCGTATGAGCAGGTCAATCTCCTGGAAAGGTCAACCGATGGCCTCAACGAAGAGGGATTCGAAGGCACATACGAAGGTAAATCTCCGCTGCTCCACATGAGCATCACCCTCAAGTTCTGAAAAGGAGGACACCAATGAAAAAGACAGTTTTCGCAATCAGCCTGGTCGCCCTCCTCGCGGTAGCGCCGGCCATGGCGCAGGTCGACCTCAGCAACTATGTAGCCCTTGGCGACAGCATGACCGCAGGCCTTGCCTCGGCTTCGATGATGGATTGGTACCAGGACCGGTCGTATCCGGCGGTGCTCGCCCTCCAGGCGGGAGTTTCGGATTTCGAACAGCCCTATATCTCCGAGCCCGGCATCGGTCCGATCTTCGAGCTCGTGAGCCTGTTGCAGGATGGAGAGCTCAGGCCGGTGATCGCGCCGGTGGGACTTGTCCCTGGCTTGCCAACCAACGCTGAGTACCCCGGCATCTACAACAACCTTGGCATCCCAACCGCCACCCTCTACGACATGATCTTCCAAACCGGCGACATCAACAACCTCCTCCAGGGCAACTTTGACACTGTCTTCTTCGACATCGTGCTGCGTAATGGCATCAATACCGCTCTCGAGCAAGCCATCGGGTTGCAACCCACCTTTATGACGATCTGGATCGGTTCCAACGACGTGCTTGGCGCGGCCCTGGCCGGCACCCCGATCGACGGCATCACCATGACGCCCGTTGAATTTTTCGGCGGTCTCTACGGCAACGCCGTCGGAGCCCTCGCCACCAACACGACGGCCGACATCGTGCTCATCAACGTGCCCTATGTGACGGAGATCCCGTTCACCACCAGTGTGGATCCGTTCGTCGACATTCCCGATATTGGTCGCTGGTACCTGATGGCCGACACCGGGCCGCTGACCGACGACGATTTTGTGACCCTGGGCGGGGGCGCGCTGATCGCCCAGGGCTATGGCCTCCCCGGGGGACCACCGCTGCCGGATAATTTGAACCTCTTCACCGGCGAACCGGGGGTGGTCCTGCGCGCGGCCGAGGTCGACATCCTCAACGCTCAGGTTGACGGCTACAACGCGGCCATCGAGGCCACGGCCTCGGCGTTCGGATACCCGGTCTTCGATGTCAACGCTTTCTTTGCTGGTCTTTCGAGCGGCGCCTACGTTCCGACATACGGTGGAACAACGCTTTCGATCCAGTTCCTGCTCGGCGGCATCTTCTCCTACGACGGAATCCACCCTCAGCACATCGGCTATGCCCTGTTGGCCGACGAGCTGATCCAGTTCATCAACGCCGAGTACGGCTCCGAGATTCCGCGGGTCGACATGGCCGAAGTTCTCTTCGAGGGCGATTGGCAGAGCCCGGGTGTCTCGCCGACTAAGGCACAACAGACCATCATGTCGGCAGAGGCGTTTCAACGACTCTACGAACTCTTCCCGCCGAAACTCGATCAGGCGCCCCGAATTCGCCGGCCCGGCGCCATCCGTCCTGAATATTCGGGGCGAGACAATCGCATCAAACCGGCAACACGTCCCTGAATCTTTATTCTGTGATCGGAAAGCCCGGGCCCTGCCCGGGCTTTTTTTAGTGGATGTAATCGTCTTTGTCGCCATCGATGACGTCGAAACGACGTTTGCGCTTGAGCCGTTCGAGGCGACGCTCGAGGATGAATCGCTCCCCTCGCTTGCGCCAATCGTGGAACACACCACCGGCGCCGCCCATCTTGAGCCCGGTATAGGTCAGGAATACCGCCGCCGAGACCCCGCAGAACCCTGCGAAGTCCTTCGACTCGAGGAAGCCAATAAAGGCAAAGAGAATTTCGAGCCATAGAAACCAGCGCGCTTTGATCGGCAGAACGAAGAACAGAAGGATCGTCGCCTCCCCCCACAGGGTGGCAAAGGCCGCGATCACGATTGCCAACAAAATACGTTGGCCCTGCATCAGCTGAAAGGCGGCAAAGCCTGTGGCCCCGGCGCCAGCGAGCCCCTGGAGGAGCTGTACGACGACAGCCACCAGCGCCGCACCAATGGCCGCCCGTACTACCAGCAGCCAGAAGCGCTGCCGGCCAAGCCGCCAGAACACATCGCGGCCGAACCAGAAGAGAATCAGGAGCTCGACCAGAAACCACAGACCCGACGCCCCCCAGCCGATGGCGGGGTAGGTGACGATCTGCCACACGAAGCCGCGAAAAACGGCCGGGGTCAACCTGAAGAGCGCGGGTATGATCGCGGCCCCTTCAAAGAACTGAAGTGAGAACGTGGCAAAGAGGGCCACCAGGATGCCGATGAGGTCTTTGGGCACCGGCAGGCCAGAACCGCCGAAACCCCCGAATCCTGTGCCCTGTTGCTGTGATGGTCTATAGATCAACGAATCCTCCGAGCGAGCATGGTAGCAGGCACGCCAGCAGCCTGTCGCGAGCTCCGAGCATCGGTGCCTGGCATCCCGCGTAGACGATGTCCTCATCGTCGGAGCGGCGCACCTGGCACCGATACGAACGCTCGATACTCCCGGAATGCCATGCTGCGCGCCGCCGTTGTGCCAGGCTGAAGCCAGGCACCGCCCAAATTCTCCGCTATGCGGGAATATGATAAGGATTTACTCAGGTTTAAATTAGTACCCACGTCCGAGGGCTTGACCCGGGTGGCGCGGGGCATCATCTTGAGCACAGAGTGGTGCATCCCACCACAGGAGGCATAATGACTGACCTGACGACTTTGCCAGTGATTCCGCTTCGTGAAGCGGTTCTTTTTCCCGAAGTCACTTCGCCGATCGCGGCCGGCCGGCCCGGGACCCTGCGTGCCATCGAGGCCGCCCTCAGGACCGAGGCCAAACAGATTTTCGTGGTCTCGCAGCGCGAAAATCTCGAAGACGTAACCCCCGAAATTCTCTATGGCATGGGCACGGTGGCCACCATCGGTCCGGTGCAACGCGGCCCCTCTGGAATGCGGTTGCTCCTGAACGGAGACTATCGAGCAGTCGCGGTCCGTTACGATGAGCAGGATGAGTACCTGGTAGCCGCTGTCCATAGCGCAGAGGAAATGCCGCCGATAGACCCCGAAGCGGCGACCTTCACCGCACTCTATCGCGAGACCCGCGAACGCGCCGCCGAACTCGGACGTCGCGCCGGTATGCCCAAGGAGGCCGTCCAGCAGTTTCTCGCCGAGACCACGGAGCCGGGACGCTTCGCCGATCTCGTGGCAGGCCATCTCGAACTCAAACCCGGGGAAGCCCAAAAGCTCCTCGAAGCACTTTCAGTAGAAGATCGCCTGCGCGCGGTGCTCCTCCACATTCAGAAGCAGGTCGCGGTCCTCGACGCCCAGGAGGACATCAAAAGCCAGGTCCAGGAAGAGCTCGGTGACCGCCAGCGCGAGATGTTTCTGCGCCAACAGCTCAAGGCCATCCAACGCGAGCTCGGCGACGACGGCGGCCGTGAGGACCTCGAAGAGCTGCGCGAAAAGCTCGAGGCCCTGGAGCTCCCGGAGGCGGCACGACAGGAGGTTGAGCGCGAGCTCAATCGACTCGAACGCATGGGTCCCGAAGGCATGGAGGCGCAGGTCATTCGCACCTACCTCGAGACCATCTGCGAGCTGCCGTGGTCCGAACGTTCCCAGGAACGAATGGACGTTCCGCGCGCGGCAGAGATTCTCGAGGAGGACCACTACGCCCTCGGTGACGTCAAGGACCGAATACTCGAGTTCCTTGCGGTGCGGGTGCTGCAGAAGAAGGCCGAAGAGGCCGAGGTGACTGCCGAACCCAGTGGCACCGACGACGATGCTCCCCAGACGTCGATACACGATACGGCCAGCCGTAACCCGATCCTGCTTTTCGCCGGCCCTCCGGGGGTCGGCAAGACCTCGGTCGCCAAATCCATAGCCCGCGCCATGGACCGCGAGTATGTTCGAATCTCACTCGGCGGAGTGCGGGACGAGGCCGACGTCCGCGGCCACCGTCGCACCTACGTCGGAGCCATGCCGGGCCGCATCATTCAGGGTATGAAACAGGCCGGTTCCAAGAACCCGGTTTTCTTGCTCGACGAGGTCGATAAACTGGGAGCGTCCTACCAGGGCGACCCTGGCGCGGCGCTGCTCGAGGTCCTCGACCCGGCCCAGAACGACAGCTTTACTGACCATTATCTGGGCGTGCCCTTCGATCTTTCGGAGGTGCAGTTCATTTGCACCGCCAACTACCTCCAGAACATCCCGGGACCGCTTCAGGACCGCATGGAGGTGGTGGAATTCGCGGGCTACACCGAGGCCGAAAAGCTGGAAATCGCCAAGCGGTATCTGACTCCCCGGCAGATTAAACAAACCGGTCTCAGCAACGAGCAGATCGTGATCACCGATGACGCCGTGCGCGCGGTCATCACCGGCTACACTCGCGAATCCGGTGTGCGCCAACTCGAGCGTGAAATCGGCCGTCTTGCCCGCAAGGTGGCGCGCAAAATAGCGGCTGAAGAGCTGGAGCAGGCCGAAATCAAGGCCAGAGAGGTCGCCGAGCTCCTCGGACGACCCAAGGTCCATCCCGAACAGGCGGCCGACAGCGACCAGATCGGGGTCGCAACCGGGATGTTCTACACCCCGGTCGGCGGCGATATCATGTTCGTCGAGGCCTCGCCGATGCCGGGCAAGGGCGAGCTGGTGCTCACCGGCCAGCTCGGCGACGTCATGAAGGAGTCGGCGCGCGCGGCCTGGTCCTACGCCAAAGCCCACGCAGACGAGCTCTATATCACGAAAAAGGCCTTCGAGCAGGATGTCCACATTCACGTGCCGGCGGGCGCAATTCCCAAGGATGGGCCTTCCGCCGGTGTCACCATGGCGACAGCCTTGGTGTCGGCGCTTTCCGGCCGGCCAGCGCGCAACGATGTGGCGATGACCGGCGAGATCACCCTTTCAGGAAGAGTGCTGCCGATCGGTGGACTCAAGGAAAAGATCCTGGGCGCGGTGCGGGCCGGCATCTCGACGATCGTCTTGCCCAAGGTCAACGAAGCCGACCTCGAGGACTTGCCAGAGGAGATCAGAAGCACACTGACCTTCCACCTCGTGGAGGGGCTTGGCGAGGCACTTGCTCATACCCTACGCGGTGGCGTGTTCCGTGAAGGCAGACTGCAGTTCACGGGGTCAACGCCGAAGAAAGGGTCGTCGCCCGATCTCCAGCACTAGATTGGAGACGATCGAAAAACCACAGAGTCACAGAGGGCCCAAAGCTGCACAGAAGAATATTTAAACCTTGGCCGCCTGCATGTAGTGCACTCAAATCGAGGCTACGGCGACTGTGACAGGAGCGCCCACTCTAAAGAAACTCTGAGTATTCTCTGTGTTTCTCTGTGTCTCTGTGGTGATTCCGCAATCCCATTAATCTCCACTGATGAACTCAACGCGATCAATCTCCACGTACTGCTCGGCGGGGTCGACGATGGACGGCGGTGGGTTTTCGAGGTCGAGCTCGTAGGTGCGGTCGTCCGCGGTGCGCACCGGCTCACCCGAGGGATCGAAGACGTAATTGCCGGCGCCCGCGAATTCGGTCTCTTCCACCGAGCCGGCGATGCAACAGCCCAGAACCCAGAGCTGGTTCTCCGCCGCCCTCGCCTGCAGAAGGGTGCTCCAAATGTGATCGCGCCGCCACGGCCACCAGGCCGGCACCGCGAGTAGATCGCAGCGTCCCTCGAGCGTGAGGGCCCGCGCCTGCTCGGGAAAGCGGATGTCGTTGCAGCTCATGAGCCCAATGCGAAGGTTGCGCCACTCGAAGGCGACATAGCTCTCGCCTGCATCCCACAACTCGTGCTCGCCGTTGGGACGGAAGAGGTGGACTTTGTCGTAGATCGCGAGCTGATAGCCGCCGCTCCACACGGTGACGCGATTGCGCCGGGTTTCGCTGATCGAGCCGAAGACGAAGAGGACGTCAGGTGCGGCCGCCGAGACTTCGGCAAAGACATCGCGTGCGCGCTGCGGATCCAGAAGACGCGTGTAGCCGGTCAGGAAGAGCTCAGGGAAGACCACGATCTCGGCGCCAACATTTGTCGCCGCAAGCGCTTCCTCCTGCAATCTTTCGAGGTTCGATTCGACATCCACACATAGCCAACGGGAGAGATGAATTTTCATGGGAGCTATTTCATCACAATCTCGGCGTGGTTCCGACGCAAACGTTATAGTTGAAGCATGTCA
>Ga0316195_10001628_pt1 | contig 10209 bp, 11 predicted proteins | sample Phised1_MG_FD_204937 | JGI IMG/M metagenome (GOLD analysis project Ga0316195, IMG submission 204937) | Coastal sediment microbial communities from Maine, United States - Phippsburg sediment 1 | ecosystem: Environmental > Aquatic > Marine > Coastal > Sediment | place: USA: Maine | collected...
GTTTGCCAATCGGGCTCGTATCGTATATGATAACCCTTGGCTGTGATTTTAACATTGCAATACTATATGGGGAACCGGAGCTTTAGCGAAAAAAAAAGGAACGACTGTTAAATGGGTTTATCCATGTCTGAAACTTTACGGAACTTTTATAATCAATTTGCAGGCGATGACCAGGTGCTCATCTTCATCAACGCCGACCCGGATGCAATTGCCAGCGCCATGGCCGTAAAAAGACTGCTTTGGCGTAAGGTTATCGGCGTTACAATCACCTGTGTCAACCGAATCGACCGGCCGGACAACCTCGCCATGATTCGCCTGTTGGGCGTTAAAATCATCTATATCGACGATATTGACCGGTCCCGCTTCAATCGCTATGTTATGGTCGATTCACAACCGGCGCATCACGATTTGCTGGCGCAAATCGATCCTCACGTTATCATCGACCATCATCCGGAAACCAACATCAAAGCGCCTTTTCAGGATATCCGGCCTAGCTACGGGGCTGTGGCCAGCATCATGACCGAATACCTGCGCGCGGCCAAAATCAAACCTTCGGCCAAACTGGCTACCGGGCTTTATCTCGCCATTAAAACCGACACGCACAATTTCGAACGGCAAGCACTGGCCGAAGATGTCCAGGCTTTCCAGTATCTTTTTAAATATATCAACCGCCATCTGGCGCGCAAAATCGAACAGGCGGAACTAAAGTTCGAATATCTAAAGTATTTCAAACTGGCCTTCCAAAATATGCGCCGACGCAAAGGGCGCGTCTTCGTCAATTTGGGACCGGTCGCCAACCCGGATATATGTGTTCTGATTGCCGATTTTTTCATGCGCATCAACTCGGTCAAGTGGAGTATCGTCTCCGGCCTGTGCGGCCGCAAACTGATTATCATTTTCCGCAATGACGGTCTGCGCACCAACGCCGGCAAAGTTGCCGAAAAAGGTTTTGGTGCGTTCGGTTCGGCCGGTGGGCACAAGAGTATGGCCCGGGCTGAAATACCGACGGCTAAACTCAAAGAATTTATCGACCCGCGCGATGATGCCAAGCTATTAAAATGGATTAGAAGACAGATCGTAAAAGGGCCCAAGAAGTAAAGCGCAGGTCGTAAAACGCGAAAGACAACGACACCGCTACGGCCCGCAGATCCTGTTTTGCCGAGGTATTGAGCGCCGCATCGTGTGACTTAATGATATCGACAACCATCACCATACTTGGATCGGGCACGTGTGTCCCCTCGTTAAAACGCAGCGCCTGTTCGGTCCTGATCGAGGTAAACGACCAGAAAGTGCTGGTTGACTGCGGCCCCGGTACCATGCATCGTCTGTTGCAAGCCGGTGTTTCCATCTTCGATTTGACCCATCTTTGCTTCAGCCATTTTCATCCGGACCACACCAGCGAACTGGTTCCACTCTTGTTTGCGACCAAGTACCCCGACAGCGGCCGTCGGCAGATACCCCTGATGCTGGTTGCCGGCCAAGGAATAAGGGGTTTTTATGAAGGATTACAGAAAGTTTACGGCCATTGGATCGAACTGCCACCGGGCCTTTTACACATCGAGGCGTTGGCGACCGACAAACCGGTAACCCGGGACCTGAAACACTTCACCTTGCAGACAATCCCGGTCGAGCACAACCCCGAAAGTATCGCCTTTAGAATAAACGACCCAAACGGCAAGTCGGTCGTCTATTCGGGTGATACCGATTTCAGCGATAATCTGGTGAGCCTGGCCAATGGTGCGGACCTGTTGATCTGTGAATCCGCTTTTCCAGATGCAGCCAAGGTGCCCGGACATCTGTCCCCGTCCACGGCGGGAGAGATCGCTCGCCGTGCCAATGTGGGACAATTGGTTTTAACCCACTTTTATCCAGAATGCGACCAGGCTGACCTGATAAGCGAATGCCGCCAAACCTATACCGGCCCCCTGATACTGGCCGAAGACTTGCTTAAATTGAGGTTATAATGCGATACTATCCTGTTTTTCTTGATATTATTAATAAGAGCTGTTTGGTTGTTGGAGGGGGTCAAGTGGGAACCCGCAAAGTTTTGACCCTTTTGGATTGCGGAGCCCGGGTCACCGTCGTCAGCCGCGACGTTACCCCCGAACTGCAATCCCTATCCGACCAGCAAAAGATCACTTTTAGACGGGGCCTCTATCGCACAGCCGATTTGGATGGCATGTTCCTGGTCATCGGGGCAACCGACGATGAGTTGTTAAACCGCAAGATACACTTTGACGCGGAACGGCAACACAAATTGTGCAATATTGCCGACCGGCCGGAAGCCTGCAACTTTATCTTGCCTTCGGTCATCAATAGAGGAGACCTGACCATCGCCATTTCGACCTCCGGCAAAAGCCCGGCCTTGGCTAAAAAGTTGCGAAAAGACCTGGAAAAGGATTTCGGCGATGAATACGGAGAGTTCCTGCACATAATGGGCGCCCTACGCACCAAATTGTTGAGCCAAGAACATGCCCCGGAAGCGCATAAACCGCTTTTTGAGAAGTTGATCAACAGCGACCTGCTGGAAGCGATCAAGCAGCAAAATCGGGACCATATGAACGACCTTCTGCTCGACATATTTGGGAAAGGCTACCGGCTTGAAGACTTACAACTGTAACTTTCTTATATTATAGGGAAAGGTCGGATCGATGGAGATTCTTGCGATTGGAACAATCCTCGCCTATCTGCTCAGCACGGTCAGCTACTTCATATTCCTTTTTCAGCAGAAAAAGGTTTTGAATCGGATTGGGTTCACGCTCTTATTGACCGGTTTTATCCTGCAGTCCATTTTCGTTGGTTATAAATATGCGCTGGAAGGACATTTCCCGGTTTACGATCTGCAAGGAACCCTTTTGGTTGCGGGATGGGCCGTTGCCGGTGTTTTCTTTTTGCTGCAATATAAATTCAACCTGAAAATTCTGGGGCTGTTCGCCGCTTTGCTGGCGGCCATCATCATGATTATCGCTGCTCAAGTCCCCAGTCAACCGTTGCCGTCCCGCAATCTATTCAACAATTTTTGGCTGATTTCACACGTGATCGCAGTTTTGATCGGCAACGCCTCTTTTACTTTGGCCGGTGGTGCCGGGTTATTGTACCTGCTCCAGGAACGGGCCATTAAATCCAAGCGTCCGGGGTTTTTTTTCAAACGCCTGCCCTCTCTGGAAAGGATCGATGCCACAGGGTATGCCTGTATCATCATTGGATTTTCCATGTTGACCCTTGGCCTGATAATGGGCTTCATTTACGCCAAAAATGTCTGGGGTCGATTCTGGGGTTGGGACCCCAAGGAAATATGGTCCGGCATTACGTGGCTGTTATATGCCGCCCTGCTGCACGGCCGAATCAGCCTCGGTTGGCGCGGACGTAAAGCCGCGATTATGTCGATCATCGGCTTTGCCGTTTTACTGTTCACCTTTTTCGGGGTTAACTTCCTGTTACAAGGTCATCATGGCCAGTTTACCCGCTTTTGACCGCCCCATGTCCAAGCAGTCCATCCATAAAAAATGGGCCCTTTGCGTGAACTTCCGGGATAACGTGTCAAAACGTAGAACGATACTATTATGGGAAACATTTTCTTATTAGGCTTAAACCACAGGACAGCACCGGTCGAATTGCGGGAATGCATTGCTTTTAATCCCCAAGATACCGAAAAGACTCTGGAGTTGTTGAAAAAAGAGCCATCGATCAACGAAAGTCTGCTCTATTCAACCTGTAACCGGGTCGAAGTCCTTTTTGTGGCCGAAGATAAGCAGGCCGCTGTTGCCAAGGTTAAAGATTGCCTATCCGCTATCAATGACCTTCCCCTGGATCGCTTTGAACAAGCCCTTTACCTCTACGAAAACAACGATGCCGTCCGCCACCTGTTCCGCGTTGCCGCCAGCCTCGACTCCATGATTGTCGGCGAACCTCAAATCCTGGGTCAAATCAAAAACGCGTACCGAACGGCAACGACCCGGCACACTTCCGGTGTAATTCTAAATCGCCTGCTGCACCGGGCCTTCTTTGTAGCCAAACGGGTCCGCAGCGAAACCGGTATCGGAGACAATGCTGTCTCGATCTCCTATGCCGCCATCGAACTGGGGCGCAAAATATTCGACACCCTTGAAAATAAAAAGGTCCTCCTGATCGGCGCCGGCGAAATGGCCGAAATCGCGGTGGAGCATCTTATCCGCAATCGCGTTGGCAATATTTATGTGGCCAATCGTACCTTTGAACGGGGGGCTGCCCTGGCGAAAAAATTCAATGGCCAGGCGATTCGACTCGAGGAGCTTGTCGCCTTCGTTCAACAGGTCGATATCATCATTTCTTCCACCGGCGCGCCGGATTTCGTCATTCGGCGTGACCAGGTAAAAGAATTGATGCGCGGTCGTCGTAACCGTCCGGTTTTCTTTATCGATATCGCCGTTCCCCGTGATATCGATCCAGACATCAATCGTCTCCCCAACTGTTATGTTTACGATATCGACGATCTTAAAAATGTTATCGAGGATAACATCGAGGACCGGCAGCAGGAAGCGATCAAAGGGGAACGCATAGTCGACGAGGCGGTCATTCGGTTCCAGGAATGGCTGGCCAGTCTCGATGTTGTACCGACCATCGTGTCTTTAAGGAATAAACTGGATACAATTGCCCAAGGAGAACTAAAAAAGACCCTAGGATCCCTGAATCTGGCGGAAGATGAGCGGGCGGCAATCATTCGGATGACCAATGCCCTTGTCAAAAAGATTTTGCACGATCCTACCCTTTTATTAAAGCGGGACGGCTGTCGCGGCAACCGGTCGGTTCATCTGGATCTGGTCCGTAAACTGTTCAAGTTAGACGAGTGAGTGTCTGCGCATGGAGACCTAAATGAAAAAAATTGCATTTTTATTTCCCGGACAAGGCTCCCAGGCGGTCGGCATGGGAGCTGATTTTTATAATGAATTCAAATTTGTAAGAGATATTTTCCAAATGGCAGCCGACCATACACATCTGGATGTGGCCCATTTGTGTTTTAATGGCCCCAAGGAGGAACTTACAGAGACGATTAACTTGCAACCCGCGGTCACGGCTGTGAATTTGGCCTGTTCTGCGGCACTTGCCGCCCAAGGAATCCAACCCCAAATCGTCGCCGGGCACAGCCTGGGAGAATACAGTGCCTTGCAGGCTGCCGGCATTATCTCCCCGGAAGATACGATCCGACTCGTCTTTAAAAGAGGTCAATTGATGCATCGGGAAGCCACTCGCAATAAAGGTGTCATGCATGCCTTAATCGGCCTTACCTATGAAGCGGTGCAGGCGTTGGTAAAAAGGACTGACATTCAAGGACCGGTCTCAATTGCCAACCACAACACCGAAAAGCAAGTCGTTATTACCGGTGATTCGCGTGCGGTAAAAAAAATATCCGCTCTGGCCGTTGAGCAGGGTGCCAAATCCGTCCCCCTGAAAGTAAGCGGCGCCTGGCACAGCCAACTGATCAAAGGCGCGGAAGCTGATTTCATCGCTTATATGGATGCAATTGAATTTCAGCATCCCTTGCGAACGGTCGTCCATAATGTCACGGCTGAAAGTGTCACTGATCCGGCCCAGATTAAAGATATCATGGGGCGGCAATTATGCAGCCCTGTACGCTGGTACGATTCTATTTGTCGGCTAATGGAGGAAAGGGTCTCGGTCTTTGCCGAAATCGGTCCAGGTAAGGTGCTGACCGGGCTCGTACGCAAAATTGTACCTCGCGACTATCCCTGTCAGATATTTAATGTCAATAATATGGAAACGCTTGATAAATTTTTAAAGGAAACTAAATAGAAACCATCTCAAAATTAGGATTTTGGTTCAAGATCGCGGCGGTGGTTTGTTTCAAACCGGAGGAATACTTTTGTATTTTGAGGATTTGAAACAAGGCCCCAACAAAGAGGTTGGGCCAAAAGACATTTTTGAGAGGGTTTCTAGTATTCTTCCGGCTCTACCCACACGATGTGATCCTTGTTTACAAAACGGGTTTTCCCCTGTGCATCTTTCAACATAACATCGACCATTACAATAAACGGGGTGTCGCTTTTAGTGAAAAGATCGGAAACACGATCATTTTTGGCAATATTAACCTTGCCGTTAATGGTAGATCCGTCAGTCGTTCTGACCGTTATCGAACGGTACTCAGGCGTATACGTGTTTTCCATTGTCTCAGTCAGCCCCCTTTCCTTTATTAATGCGTTGATGTTACTTCAATAATAAAATCGTGGAACGATTTTATGGAACGCGACGATGTCTCTCAGCCGTGAAAGGCTAAAAAAGCCTCCGTCACATTTACGATATTAAGGCGGGTGTGACAACAAAAAAAACAGACACTTGCATCTTAAGAGAGAAACTTTGGTACACGTTGTTGGCAAATTTCAATCCATCCCCAATTCCCGCTCTATCGGTGAAATGTTCGTTTTTTCAGATTCGTGTAGATACAATGGCGACACGATCAGGCTTCAAAACTTTTTCCTTTACATCCAATTCTGGCTGTGTTAGAAAAGCCTTTTTCTATAATCGGTTAACTATTTTTGTTAAGGCGACATCATGAAAAAGAAAGACATCGAATACTTCGGGGAACTGCTTAGCACGCGTCTTGAGGAGCTTCTGGCTCAGGCGGACAATACGGTTTCAGGAATGACCGCTCCCAAGGAAAATTTTCCGGACCCGACCGACCGTGCGACGCTTGAATCGGACCGGAATTTCATGTTGCGAATCAGAGACAGAGAACACAAACTGATTAAAAAAATCAAAAAGGCGCTTAAACGCATTGAAGACGGAACCTTCGGAGTGTGTGAAACCTGTGGTGAAGACATCCACCTAAAACGCCTCAAAGCACGCCCGGTTACGACGCAATGCATCGAATGCAAAACTAAAGAGGAAGCCTTCGAGAAAGCCCTTGGATTGTAAAACACATCTGGGAATCGATCTCCACATTCATTCAACCGCTTCCGATGGAACCCTCACCCCATCTGAAATCCTAGCACAGGCAAGTGAAATCGGCCTCGGGGCCATCGCTATTACCGATCATGACGCCATTGATGGCACCCGCGCAGCGCTTAGCGACACCCCTCACCCGACGGTTGATTTCATAACAGGCGTTGAAATCAGTGCCGACTTCCCGGAAGCCTTCCCCTGTTCCGAAAGCTGTCATGTTCTAGGCTACGGATTCGACCCTGATGACCCTGGTTTGACGCAGACCCTTACAACGCTTCAAACCGCTCGGAAAAACCGTAATCCTCAAATAATCGAACGTCTCCAAAAACTTGGATTTGATATTACGTTGCAAGAAGTTTGGGACGCCAAGGCGGAATCGGGCCAAATCGGACGACCGCATATCGCCCAAATCCTGCAAAACAAGGGGTATGCCAGTTCGATTAACGAGGCTTTTGACAAATACCTCGGACGAGGTCGGCCGGCTTATGTCGACAAATACCGTCTCGATTGCGCCCAGGCTATGGAAATTATCAGGGGCGCCGGCGGTGTTCCGGTCCTGGCCCACCCGGGGTTGATTCCAATCGAAGATCCACAGCAATTGGAAGCGTTTATCGCCCTTTTAAAATCCTTCGGACTAAAAGGGCTGGAAGTTTATTACTCTGAACACGATCCTGCAGCAACCGCTTTTTATGAATCCATCGCCCAACGTCATGACCTGCTTATGACCGGTGGTTCTGATTATCACGGTGCGATCAAGCCGGAGGTCAAAATGGGAACCGGCAAAGGAGACATGTTCGTTCCCTTTGAATTGTATGCCAGACTCCGCGAAGCTGTTGAGCGAACCAGCGCTTAAAGTTGAGATGCGCCATGGAAGCCTTTAACTCTCAAGACCTAGAAGAAAAACTATCCTATAGCTTTCAGAACAATGCCTTTCTGGTCGAAGCCCTCAGCCACAGTTCCTTTGTCAATGAGCAACCGCAAAAGGCCCTGCGGGATAATGAGCGTCTTGAATTTTTGGGTGATGCCGTCTTGAACCTGGTTGTCGGTCACATTTTGATGGAACGATTCCCGGAAATACATGAAGGCGACCTGTCCCGCCTGAGGGCTCAGATTGTCAACGAATCCCAGTTGGCGATTATTGCCCGTACCCTCGATCTGGGAAATTTCGTTCAGCTGGGCAAAGGCGAAACTCAAACCAACGGACGCGATAAAAATTCGATCCTGGCCAATACGCTTGAAGCGGTCATCGCGGCGGTCTATCTTGATGGTGGTTTCAAGGCCGCTTTTGATTTCATTGCCATGCACTTCAAGACCCCTCTGAACGTCAACGCTGTTTCCGATGTTCGTGGCGATTATAAGAGCCGTTTGCAGGAATTGGTCCAAGTTTCCTCTGCGCACATACCGCAATACCTGATTGTCGAGGAATCCGGACCGGATCATGACAAGACATTCCGTACACGGTTACAGGTGGGGGATATTCAGACCGAAGGGGTCGGCAAAAGCAAAAAACTGGCTGAGCAAGACGCCGCCCGAAAAGGTCTTGAGTTGCTTGAGCGGGAACCAGGCGACCCCTAGTGTCCATCCATAAATGGTCTTTTTGCGCGATTTCTGCGTTGGGCGCCATGATTTAACTCCTCAAAATAGCTTGCTATTCCTCCGGGTTAAATCTGACACCCGCCTTGAACTCACACAAAAATCCTCATTTCTGGACGAACACTCCATAAAGCCCATCCATAAATGGATTTATATCAATGGGTCCTGTTAGCGACCACCCTCAAAAGCCGTTTATTATTCCAGTTTTTATCCCCCATGCCGGATGTCCACATCGGTGCGCTTTTTGTAACCAACAATCCATTGCCGGGCAGACCCGAATCCCGGCGCTATCCGACATCAAAGCTGGCATCGAGAAGTTTTTGACTTTTCGCAAAGAAAATCGAACACAGACTCAGATAAGCTTTTACGGTGGTAATTTTTTGGGGTTACCCTTTAGTTTGTGCCGGGAACTTTTAGGCCTGGCAACGCGCTTTGTTGAGGATGGTAAGGTCAACGCGATCCGTTTTTCCACCCGCCCGGATACGATAACATCTGACCGGCTTGAAATGCTTGAAGATTTTCCGGTAGCAACCGTTGAACTGGGGGCCCAATCCATGGACGACCAGGTGCTTCAGGCCGCCCATCGCGGACACTCCGCAGCCGACACGGCCACGGCGGTTAAACATTTAAAGGCCGCCGGTTTAGAAATCGGATTGCAAATGATGATCGGCCTGCCGGGCGACAACCACCACAAGGCCCTTATTTCAGGCCGACGCATGGCAGACCTCAAACCCGACTTCGTTCGTATTTATCCCACGCTGGTTCTGGCGAAAAGCCTTTTGGGAAAATGGCTCAAAGAAGGGCGCTACACACCATTGGAACTGGAAGAAGCGGTCGACCTGACGGCACGGCTTTATCTATTGTTCAAGCAAAATAAAATTTCCGTTGTTCGAATGGGCCTGCAGGCTTCCAAGGCGCTTGATAGGGACGCAGATGTTTTAGCAGGCCCCTACCATCCTGCCTTCGGGCATCTGGTGTATGCACGCATTTTTTTGGACAAAGTCCTTAACCACCCGCACATGAAGAATAAAACCATCGACAAAACCTTGCACATCAAGGTACATCCCCGCAACGTCTCCCGAATGAGAGGCCTGCGGGACCACAACCTGAAACACTTACAAGCGCATTATAACCTGGACCAGGTTACGGTTAGCACCGATCCCTCCGTTGCACTGGACCGGATTGTCATTCAAACCTGATCCGTCGCGCTGGACTGGAAAGGGTTTTGCGTTTGGTGTTTGGTTGAGGGATCGACAAGAGGGACTCGCTCACGGCTGCGCCTTTCAATCTTCCGGCGGCAGGCGAACGGTGAGAACCGGAACGTTGGAGCGTCGAACGACCCTGCGGGCTGTGCTGCCGAGCAAGGCGTCGGCCAAACCACCCTGGCCGTGTGTGCCCATCACGATAAGATCACAACCCTTCTCTTCGGCCGTTTTTAATATTTCATTAACCGGGTGTCCGTATGTTACAACGACTTCGTCCGTTGCGACCATAACGCTGGCCTCCCCAATCGCCGTTTCACAAAACCGGTCCAGTACATCTTTAACGGCCATATGGTCATTACGCTTACCGATCAGGGCTTGTTTGGCTTCCTGGAAATGGCTTGCTTTGATCTCTTCCCATTGTTCGCTGCTGATATATCCGATCACATTCGCTTCGAGTAGTTGCGGGACTTCCGGC
>Ga0316195_10001629_pt1 | contig 10209 bp, 7 predicted proteins | sample Phised1_MG_FD_204937 | JGI IMG/M metagenome (GOLD analysis project Ga0316195, IMG submission 204937) | Coastal sediment microbial communities from Maine, United States - Phippsburg sediment 1 | ecosystem: Environmental > Aquatic > Marine > Coastal > Sediment | place: USA: Maine | collected...
CCGAACAGGCGCACCGAGTCGGCCGGCGCGCGCGGGTCCTCGCCCGACAGCGCCGCCATCAGCTCCTGCTGGCCATTGCCCGAGACGCCGGCCACGCCGAGGATCTCGCCGGCACGGACTTCGAAGGCGATGTCCGACAGCGAGGTGCCGAACTGGTCGAGCTTGGGCATCGTCAGGCCGCGCACGGCCAGGACCACCTCGCCCAGGTGCGCGGCCTGGTGGTGCAGCTCGGGCGGCTCGGCGCCGATCATCAGCCGCGACAGGCCGGCGTTGTCGACCGTGCGCGGATCGACCTCGCCGGTCACCTTGCCGCCGCGCATCACCGTGCAGTGGTGACAGAGTTCCCGGATTTCGTCGAGCTTGTGGCTGATGTACAGGATGGAGCAGCCGTCGGCCGCCAGCTGGCGCAGGGTGACGAACAGTTTCTGCACCGCCTGCGGCGTGAGCACCGAGGTCGGCTCGTCCAGGATCAGCAGCTTCGGCGCCGTCAGCAGCGCGCGCACGATCTCGACCCGCTGACGCTCGCCCACCGACAGCGAGTGCACCGGCCGCAGGGGCTCGACGTCCAGGCCGTAGTCCTTGGACACCTTGACGATGCGCTGCGTCACCTCGGCCAGCTTGAGCGACTTGTCCAGCCCGAGCCAGACGTTCTCGGCCGCCGTCAGCGTGTCGAAGAGGCTGAAGTGCTGGAACACCATGCTGATGCCCAGGGCACGCGCCTCCTGCGGGTTGTCCACCCGGACCGCCTGGCCGTTCCAGCGGATCTCGCCTTCGTCGGGGTGCACGGCACCGTAGATCATCTTCATCATCGTGCTCTTGCCGGCACCGTTCTCGCCCAGCACGGCATGGATCTCGCCCGGCTTGACGCGCAGGTTCACCCGGTCGTTGGCCTTGACCGCGGGGTACTGCTTGCTGATGCCCACCAGTTCGAGTCTGAGCATGCGGGTCTCCTGTGGCGTTCAGTCGGGCGCCGTGCGACGGTAGCGCGAGGTGCCGGCCACGAAGGTCTCGACGAGATCGGACTCGTCGGCCAGCGTGATCCAGGCAAAGAATTGGTCGTGCAAGTCCTGCGCCACCGCCTGTCGGCGCTGCGCCGTGGGGCGGGTGGCCCGGTCCCAGACGCACAGGTCGGCCGTGGCGCCGACCTCCAGCGTGCCGATCTCGTGGCCCAGGCCGAGCGCCTGCGCCGCGCCGCGCGTGGCCGCGTGCAGCAGCGCCCAGGCCGTGGCGCGCTCGCCGCGCAGCGCCTGCACCTTGTAGGCGTCGCCCATGGTGCGCCGCTGCGACAGGCTGGTGCCGCCGCCGACGTCGCTGGCCAGGCTCACGTTCACCCCCTGGGCCGCGCTGTCCCGCCAGGCAAACAGGCCGCTGCCCAGGAACAGGTTGGAGCTGGGGCAGAACGCGACCTGGGCCCCGCTGTCGCGCAGCAGCGCGCGGTCGGCGTCGTCCAGCCAGATGCCGTGCGCCAGCACGCTGCGCGGGCCGAGCAGCCCGTGGCGGTGGTAGACGTCCAGGTAGCTGCGCGCGTCGGGGAACAGGTCGGCGACCCAGGCCACCTCGTCGCGGTTCTCGGCCACGTGCGTCTGCATGTACAGCCCCGGGGCGGCCTGCTGCAGGCGGCCGGCCATCGCCAGCTGGGCATCGCTGGACGTGGGCGCGAAGCGCGGTGTCAGCGCGTAGGCGCAGCGGCCGCGGCCGTGCCAGCGCTGGATCAGTTCCAGGCAGTCGCGCTCGGCCTGCTCGACGTCGTCGCGCAGGTTGTCGGGCGCGTGCCGGTCCATCAGCACCTTGCCGGCGATGAGTCGCATGCCGCGCTGCGTGCCGGCGTCGAAGAGGGCGTCGACCGAGGCCTTGTGCACCGTGGGGAAGACCACGGCCGAGGTCGTGCCCACCGCCAGCAGCGCGTCCAGGAAACGGGCCGAGCCCTGCGCCGCGTGCGCGGCGTCGGCGAAGCGCGCCTCGGCCGGGAAAGTGTAGGTCTGCAGCCAGTCCAGCAGTTGCGTGCCCCAGGCGCCGATGACGTCGATCTGAGCGCTGTGCACGTGGCTGTCGACGAAGCCCGGCAGGATCCAGCGACCGCGGTGCTCGGCGCGTGGCCAGGCGGCGTCGGGCGCCTCGCGCTGCACGGCGGCGATCCGCCCGTGCTCGATCAGGATCCAGTGTGCTGGCCGGTGGCGCACCGCCGACGAATCGGTCTCGCCCCAGGCGGGCGGGGCGGTGAAGTCGAGCAGGTCGCCGTACAAGGCGATGCGGTCGGTGCTCATCGGCTCGTGACCTTCAGCCTGCGCCCGACGTGGCGAGTTCGTTCACCACCTCGCGCACCTGTTCGCGCAGCCAGCGCCCGGACGACGACGCATGGGTCAGCTCGTGCCAGAGCTGGTAGTAGGTCAGCGGTGGAAAGTCCACCGGGCACGGCAGGATGCGCAAGGGGTAGCTGGCGAGGTAGCGGGTGCAGTACTGGCGCCCCGTCGTCAGCACCAGGTTGGAGCGCGCCACCATGCGCGGTGCCAGACCGAAGTGCGCCGTGCGCACCACGATGCGGCGCTCCACGCCCATCGCGGCCAGGTGGTCGTCGACGATGCCGCGCGCGCCGGCATGGAACGGCGTGGGTGCCAGGTGGTCGCACTCCAGGTAGCGCTGCGCGGTCCACTGGCGCGGCCGGCGCCCGGCCGGATGGTCGGCGGCGACCAGGCAGACGATCTCGTCGGTCAGCAAGCGCCCCAGGTGCAGTTCGCCCGGGGGCTGCAGCCAGTTTCCGATCACCAGGTCGACCTCGCCGCTGGCCAGGTGCTGGCGGTAGTCGAAGGCGCCGGACAGTGGCAGCAGATCCAGCCGCACGTCCGGCGCCTGCTGCCGCACGCGCGCCACCAGCTCGGGCAGAAAGCGCGGGTCCAGGAAATCGCTGGCGACGATGCGGAAGGTCTGCGTCGCCTGCGCCGGCTCGAAGGCGTGCCCAGGCACGTGGCCGCCGAACAGCGCCTGCGCGCCCTGCATCACCTGCGCGGCGGCCGGCAGCAGCGACAGCGCCACCTCGGTCGGCGCCATGCCGCCGCCGGCTCGCACCAGCAGCGGGTCGCCGATCAGCGCGCGCAGGCGCTTGAGCTGCGCGCTGACCGCCGGCTGCGTGGACTGCAGCTTGAGGGCGGCGCGCGAGACGCTGTGTTCGGAGATCACGGTGTGGAAGACCCTGACGAGGTGAAGCTCGATCTTCTCGAACGCAGCGTCCCGTGCCATACGTCTTGTCCCATACTGGGTATTCGAGCCATCGTATTCCCTATCCCGCGCTGCGGAGTAAGTTTCGGGGTATGCCCTCATCAGTCCAACCCGCCGGCACGCGCCCGATCCGCTTCGTCCACCGCGGCGCGATCGTGACGGTCGACGACCTGCCGCCCACGACCACGGTGCTGGGCTGGCTGCGCGAGCACGCGCGCTGCAGCGGCACCAAGGAAGGCTGCAACGAAGGCGACTGCGGCGCCTGCACCGTGATCGTGGCCGAGCTGGCCGGGCGCGCGGACGCGGTCGGCACGGCCAGCGCGCGGGCGACCGTGACCGCTGGCCTCAGCCTGCGGCCGGTGAACGCCTGCACGCGATTCCTGCCCACGCTGGACGGCAAGGCACTGCTGACGGTGGAAGACCTGAAGGCGATCGCCGGCGGCCATCTGCACCCGGTGCAGCAGGCGCTGGTCGACTGCCATGGCTCGCAGTGCGGGTTCTGCACGCCGGGCTTCGCGATGTCGATGGCGGCCAGCTACGAGCGCCACCAGGTCGCTGGCACGCGGCCGACGCGACGCCAGCTCGCCGACGACCTGTCGGGCAACCTGTGCCGTTGCACGGGCTACCGATCGATCCTGGACGCCGGGCAGCGCATGTTCGAGCTGCCGACGGCGCGCCTGGACACGGCGTCGATCGAGGCCCTGCTGCGCACGCTGGCGGCCGATCCGCCGCTGTCGTACGAGGCGGTGGACCCCGCCTGCGGCGCGTCGCGCCGACTGCATGCGCCGCGCAGCATCGAGGCGCTGGCCGACCTGGTCGAGTCCAGGCCCGGGGCCCTGCTGCTGGCCGGGGCCACCGACATCGGCCTGTGGGCCAACAAGGGGTTGCGCGATCTGGGCGAGATGATCTACCTCGGCGAGGTCGATTCGCTCAGGCACATCGCGCTGGACGGCGGCGAGCTCGTCATCGGCGGCGCCGCTTCGCTGGAGGACGCCTGGGCGGCGCTGGCCGAGCGGCTGCCGGACCTGAAGGAGGTGTGGCTGCGCTTTGCGTCGCCGCCCGTCCGCCATGCCGGCACCATGGGCGGGAACGTCGCCAACGGGTCGCCCATCGGGGACAGCGCGCCGGCGCTGATGGCGCTGGGGGCCAGCGTCGTGTTGCGCAAGGGCCGGCGCGAACGCAGGCTGGCACTGGACGACTTCTACCTGGACTACATGAAGAACCGCCGCGAGCCGGGGGAGTTCGTGCAGGCCTTGCGCGTGCCGCTGCCCGACGCGGGCACGACGCTGCGCGTGTACAAGCTCTCCAAGCGCTACGACTGCGACATCTCGGCGCTGTGCGGCGCCTTTGCCATCGGCCTCGACGGCGGTGTGGTGCGGTCGGCGCGGCTGGTCTTCGGCGGCATGGCCGCCGTCGTCAAGCGCGCCGCGCAGGCCGAGGCGACGCTGGCCGGCAAGTCCTGGGACGAAGCCACGGTACGGGCCGCCATGGCCGCGCTGGCGCGCGACTTCACGCCGCTGTCCGACCTGCGCGCCAGTGCGACGTACCGTTTGCAGGCGGCACAGAACCTGCTGCTGAAGCTGTGGCACGAGACGCGAGCCGACGCGCCGCTGCCACCCGAGGCCACCTCGGTCTGGACATCGCCATGAACCGCAGCCGCGAACCCTTCCTCGACCCCGCCACCGCGCTCGGCGCCAGCCGGCCGCACGAGTCGGCGCACCTGCACGTGGCCGGCGAGGCCACCTACATCGACGACCTGCCCGAACTCGCCGGCACGCTGCACGCCGCGCTCGGCCTGTCGCCGCTGGCCCATGGCCGCATCACGGCGATCGACCTCGATCGCGTGCGCGCGATGCCCGGCGTGATCGACGTCCTGGTGGCCGGCGACATCCCCGGTCCCAACGACTGCGGCCCGATCGTGCACGACGATCCGATCCTGGCCGACGGCACGCTGCATTACCTGGGGCAGCCGGTGTTCGCCGTCGTCGCCAGCACGCGCGACCTGGCGCGGCGCGCCGCCGCGCTGGCCGACAAGGTGATTGCCGCCGAGCCGTTGCCGGCGCTGCTGAGCGCGCGCGAAGCGCACGCCGCGCAGCGCTACGTGGTGCCGCCCATGCACCTGCAGCGCGGCGACGCCGCCAAGGCGCTCGGTTCGGCGCCGCACCGAATGCAAGGCCGACTGAGCGTGGGCGGCCAGGAGCAGTTCTACCTGGAAGGCCAGATCTCCTACGCGGTGCCGCTGGAGGATGGCGGCATGCGCGTGCACTGCTCGACCCAGCACCCGAGCGAGATGCAGCAGCTGGTGGCGCATGCGCTGGAACTGGAAGCGAACCAGGTGCTGGTCGAATGCCGGCGCATGGGCGGCGGCTTCGGCGGCAAGGAGTCGCAGTCGGGCCTGTTTGCCTGCGTCGCCGCGGTGGCTGCGCGGCGACTGAACCGGCCGGTCAAGCTGCGACCGGACCGCGACGACGACTTCATGATCACGGGCCGCCGGCACGGCTTCGAGTATGACTGGGACGTCGGTTTCGACGATCAAGGCCGCATCGTCGGCGTCGAGCTGACGATGATCGCCAACGCCGGCTTCTCGGCCGACCTGTCGCCGCCGGTGATGACGCGCGCGCTGTGCCACTTCGACAACGCCTACTGGCTGCCCGACGTGGCCATGCACGGCTATTGCGCGCGCACCAACACGCAGAGCAACACGGCGTTCCGCGGCTTCGGTGGTCCGCAGGGCGCGATCGCGGTCGAGTTCATCCTCGACAGCATCGCGCGCAAGCTCGGGCGCGACCCGCTGGCGGTGCGACAGGCCAACTTCTACGGCAGCGCCGAGCGCAATGTCACGCCCTATGGCCAGACGGTCGAGGACAACGTCATCCAGCCCCTGGTCGAGCAGCTTGCGGCCGAAGCGGGCTATGCCGAACGCCGCGATGCCGTGGCCGCCTTGAACGCTGGCAGCCCGCTGCTCAAGCGCGGGCTGGCGTTGACGCCGGTCAAGTTCGGCATCTCGTTCAACGTCGCCCACTTCAACCAGGCCGGCGCGCTGGTGCATGTCTACAGCGACGGCAGCGTGCTCGTGAACCATGGCGGCACCGAGATGGGCCAGGGCCTGAACACCAAGGTGGCGCAGGTCGTGGCGCACGAACTGGGGCTGAGTGCGGAGCGCGTGCGCGCCAGCGCCACCGACACCAGCAAGGTCGCCAACACCTCGGCCACCGCGGCGTCGACCGGCGCCGACCTGAACGGCAAGGCGGCGCAGGACGCGGCGCGCCAGATCCGCGAGCGCCTGGCCGCGTTCGTGGCGGCGCGCGAAGGCGTGCCGCCCGAGACGGTGGTGTTCACCGGCGACGCGGTGGCGGCCGGCTCGCGCCGGCTGCCATTTGCCGAGGTCGTGCGCGACGCCTACGCCGCGCGCGTGCAACTGTGGAGCGACGGCTTCTACGCCACCCCCGGCCTGCACTGGGACCGCGAAAAGCTGCAAGGCAAGCCGTTCTTCTATTTCGCCTACGGCGCGGCGCTGGCCGAGGTGGTGGTGGACACGCTGACCGGCGAGTGGCGGCTGCTGCGCGCCGACGTGCTGCACGATGTTGGAAGGTCGCTCAACCCGGCGATCGACATCGGGCAGGTCGAGGGCGCCTTCATCCAGGGCATGGGCTGGCTGACGATGGAAGAACTGGTCTGGCACCCGAAGACCGGCCGCCTGATGACGCACGCGCCCAGCACCTACAAGATCCCGACCGCCAACGACTGCCCGCCGGAGTTCAACGTGCGTCTGTTCGACAACGGCAACGTGGCCGACAGCATCCACCGCAGCAAGGCGGTCGGCGAGCCGCCGCTGCTGCTGCCGTTTTCGGTGCTGCTGGCGATCCGCGACGCGATCTCGGCTGCGGGTGGGCACCAGGTCGATCCACCGCTGGACGCGCCGGCCACGCCCGAAGCCATCCTGCGCGCGCTGGCGGCGCTTCGATGCGCCTGAAGCAGGAGGCCATGGGCTGGCACCAGGCCGGCCTGGCCGCGGTGTGGGTGGAGGTGGCCGAAACCTGGGGCTCGGTCCCGCGCGAGACCGGCACGCGCATGGTGGTGGCGGCTGACCGCGTGGCCGGCAGCATCGGTGGCGGGCACCTGGAGTGGCAGGCCATCGAGTGCGCGCGCGCGCGGCTGGGCCTGGCCGACGAGTGGCGCCAGGACATCGCGCTCGGGCCCACGCTCGGCCAGTGCTGCGGCGGCCGGCTGACATTGCGCTACGGGCCGCTCACCGGCCAGGCGCTGGCTGCTTGGCCTGACGAGGCGTCGTTGTTCGACTTGCAGCTCTACGGTGCCGGCCATGTGGGCCGGGCCGTGGTCGGTGCACTGGCCGCACTGCCCTGCCGGGTCTGGTGGATCGACGAGCGCGAGAGCGAGTTCCCGCCGCCGCCGCCGCCGCCCGGTGTCACGCCGTTGTGCGTGGAGCCGGTCGAGGCCGAGGTGCAGCAGGCGCCGCCCGGCTGCCACTTTCTCGTCATGACGCACAGCCACGATCTGGACCTGCGCATCGCCGAGGCGATTCTGCGGCGCGGTGACTTCGGGTTCCTGGGCCTGATCGGCTCGGCCACCAAGCGCGCGCGCTTCGTGCAGCGGTTCGAGCGGCGAGGCATTGCGCCCGAGGCCCTGGCGCGGTTGACCTGTCCCATCGGCATCCCCGGCATCGGCGGCAAGTCGCCCGCGGTGATCGCGCTGGCGGTGGCCGCCCAGCTGCTGCAGGTGGCCGGTGGCTGAGCGCCGGCACCGCTGGGCCTGGCCCGCGGCCCTGGCGCTGTGCGGCTGCGCATCGATGGCGCCGGCGCCGCAGCTGACGCTGCGGCAGCCGGTGTCGCTGCTCGGCGAGGTGCATGACAACGCGGTCCAGCACGCGCTGCGGCTGCACGCCTTCGAGGCCCTGCTGGCGACCGGCGCCCGGCCGGCGCTGGTGATGGAGCAGTTCAACCGCGACCGTCAACCCGACATCGACCGCCTGCGTGCGGACGCGACACCGGCCGACGCTGAGGCGCGCGCCGACGCGATCATCTCCGCGGCCGGGGCGCCGGGCTGGAAGTGGCCGCTCTACCGGCCCTTTGTCGTGCTGGCCCTGCGCAACGACTTGCCGCTCGTCGCGGCCAACGTCGGCCGCGCCGAGGCGCGCGAGGTCATGCGCGACGGGCTGGCGGCGCACGGATTCGACGCCGACCTGCCGGCGCCGGTGCTGGATACGCTGGCGGCAGACATCGAAGCCACGCATTGCGGCCAGGTGCCGGCCGAGATAGCACGGCAGATGGCGCTGGCGCAGGTCGCGCGCGACCAGCAGATGGCACGCGCGCTGGAAGCCCACGCGCAGCGCGGTGCCGTGCTGCTGGCCGGCAACGGCCATGTGCGCACCGACGTCGGCGTGCCACGGTGGCTGTCGCCTGCCGTGCGGGCGCGCAGCGAAGCCATCGGAGTGCTCGAGGCAGGTGACACGATGGCGGCGTTCGATCGCACAGTCTTCACGCCCGCGGCGCCGCGCGAGGATCCCTGCGAGGGCATGCACCGGCCAGGCTGACGCGCTGCCTGGCCAGCGTCAATCGTCGCGTTCGCGCACGAACTCGATGAAGCTGTAGACCATCGCGGCAACGCCGATCAGGACGATGATGATCATCGCCGGGTCCTTCAGCTTGATCATCGGCGGCGCGAAGAACGCGAGCGCCATCGCCAGGGCGATCAGGCCCATCACGATCTTTGCAAACTTGCCTTGCATGCTCGTCTCCCTTGTCAGACGTTGCCGCTCTCGAGGGCCTGGACCCACGACGTGAACCAGCGCGCGGTGCGCAGCAACCGGGCGTCATCACCCCGCCGCCCGACGAGCTGGATGCCCATCGGCAAGCCATTGTCCGCCCGCAGCAGCGGCAGCGTCACCGCCGGCATGCCGGCAAATGTCCACAGTGTGCAGAAGGCCGGGCTGCCCGTCGATGCCAGCCCGAGCGGCGCCGGGCCGGCGGCAGCGGCCGTGAGGATGACGTCGCAGCGGTCGAAGAGCTCTTCGAAGGCCGTGCCCGTGGCCTGGATGCGGTCCAGCGCGATGTTGTAGTCCACCGCCGTCACCCGCCGGCCGCGTTCGATCTGACCGCGCAGCGAATCGCTCAGCTGATCGCCGCCGCGTTCGTACAGACCGTGGAAGTTGCGCGCCAGGTCGGCCTCCATGATCGTGGCGTGCCATTGCCAGGCGTCGGCGAAAACCGCGGGCACGTCGAATGGGAAGACCCGGTCGCCGAGCGCCTGCGCCACTTCGTCGAACGCGTCGCGCGTCTGCTCTTCGGCGTCACCCCAGTTCGGCGTCTTCGTGAACGCGAACACGGGTGGCAGCGGTGGGGCCCGCAGGGCCACCTCGTGCAGGCGAGGCCGTGCCATCACCTTCGTGGCGGGGTCGCGCTCGTCGTACCCGATCAGCGGCTCGGCCAGGATCGCCAGGTCCTCGACGCTGCGCGCCATGAACCCGATCTGGTCCAGCGGCCTGGATTGCTCGAGGACGCCGTGTCGCGGCACCCAGCCGAAGGTCGGCTTGTACCCGTACACGCCGCAGAAGGAGGCCGGGCGGATGACGCTGCCGTTGGTCTGCGTCCCGACGGCCACCGGCACCATGTGGGCCGCGACCGCCGCGGCGGATCCGCTGGACGAACCGCCGGGCGTGTGCGCCGGGTTCACCGGGTTGCGCGTCTTGCCGGGCGCGTAGGTGGCGAGTTCGGTCGTGACGGTCTTGCCGAGGATGATCGCGCCGGCCGAGCGCAGCCGCTCGACGACGGTGGCGTCGTGGCTGGGGCGGCGCCCCGCGTGCAGCGGCGTGCCATCTTCGGTCGGCATGTCCGCCGTGTCGATGATGTCCTTGATGCCGACCGGCAGCCCGTGCAACGGGCCCACGGCATGGCCCTCACGACGCACGCGGTCGACGTTGCGGGCCTGCTCCAGCGCGCGCGTCTCGTCGATGAAGGCCCAGGCCTGCACACGCTCCTC
>Ga0316195_10001631_pt1 | contig 10203 bp, 13 predicted proteins | sample Phised1_MG_FD_204937 | JGI IMG/M metagenome (GOLD analysis project Ga0316195, IMG submission 204937) | Coastal sediment microbial communities from Maine, United States - Phippsburg sediment 1 | ecosystem: Environmental > Aquatic > Marine > Coastal > Sediment | place: USA: Maine | collected...
CTATCCTGATGCTATGCAGAAGGAAATTATGAGCCAGTATAACAAAAAGTATACAGATGCGCAGAAAATACGACCTGTGAAAGAACCGATTCAGTTTGTTGCGGAAGATCAGGACGCACATCTCGATCATTTTGTCGATTTCTTTGATGGTGTACGCAATGGAAATCCTGTGATCGAACCGCCCGAATTGGGATTCAGAGCCTGTGCCCCTTGTTTACTTTGCAATGACAGTTACTTTTCAAAAAAGGTGATGCACTGGGACCCGGATCATATGTTCGTCAAGTAAAATCTAAAATCTGTTGTTGTAGTTGATGGCTTGTTCGATATGCGCCAGATGGTGGTTGCAATGCCAGGCATAGAGTCCGATCACTTCCTCTAAAGCAAAGATCTTTCTGTGTTCCGGATGCATAAAAGTCCGGTCGAGTTGGCTTGCGTTCAGACTTTTTAGTAAGACTGTCCAACGGGCATGAACACCATCAATAATTTTTAAAGATTCCTTGGGAGAAACATCCAGGTAATCCGCCTGTTGCGCCCAACGATCTTCTGCATAGGGTTTAATGATGGGCTGTTCTTCAGTGAGTGCCAGTTTAAATCGAATAAAACTGTTCATATGGCTGTCTGCGCAATGGTGAACTACCTGATTAATACTCCACCCGTTCGGGCGATAGGCCCATTTGAGTTGTTCCTCGGTAAGATCCTTTATGGCATCGGCTAACTTCTCAGGAAATTTTTCGATCACAGAAATCCAATTTTGGATCTGTTCATTTGAAATTTCTATCGTTGGATCGTATTGTCCGATGGGATACTTTAACTCTTCTAAAGGCTGACTCATAATTCAATTTTTACGTAGGTCAAGTTAAGTTTTTTTTACGGGCCGGATACAAACAGAAAATGAATTTAATCCTTTTGATTTTTTGAACATAGGTTCTTCAAAATTCATTTTCCCTGTATAAGGATATTGGGTGATGGGCTCTATACAAAGCATGTTGTTCACTTCCGTCCATAACATGAAATGGCCAAATCCTGTAGTCTTTATGCTGAGATCCCATCCGTTTTGTTTAAGTAAAATAATCTCATCACAATCAAAAACCGGAAAAGCTTTGGAGCCACCTGCCATAATTTTGGAGAGGCTTATTTCCTGATCATTTCCTCTGACGATTTCTTTCCCGTTCCCGGACAAAAGAAAAGCGGGATGATAACCCAGCATAAAAGGCATATCCTCTTCAGATTCAACCAGAAATTCAATTAGTAATTCTTTCTCTTTGAGCAGAAACGACTTTTGAAATCGAAAATCATAGGGCCAGGAAACCTTTTCCAGACTTGATTTTTCGGGGTATTTACTATTCTTTACCTCAGTATTTGCCGAATAATTCTTTTCATATACAGCAGATGTATCATCAAATTTAATCAGGGTATAGGGCAATTCTCTTAAGAGTCCGTGTTGATCTTGAAAACTTACTCCTTTAGGTGAGGGAATCTCAAAATTGTTTTGCGCTGTGGGCCCGATGACCGGGAACATCTCTGTATCCGAATTTCGCCATCCCGGTGAGCCTTTTTGGTGGATGAATTCCTGGTTGTCCATAGCATAACTGACCAGTTCACCGGCTTCAATGGACACCTGGCACTGTTTATTCTTCAGTATTTTCAATTGTTTTGAGACTTGCATGATTCATTATTTTAAAAATCAGTTATTGCCTTTGGTCATCTCGATCAAGCGACCGGCTCTTTCACGATTGAATTCATAATTTTTCTTGATAAATTTTATCTGCCTGGATTTATATCCAATGGCATTTTTGATAAAGACATCTTCTCCGTATTCAAAAGGTTTTTTCGACGGTTTGTCATAAACCAGGTCAAATTGCATTAAATAGGGACCAATGGTATTTCTCGAATAAGTTTCAACACTCTCGTTGATCTGTGTTGTATAATTATTCAGATCGTTATAATACACAAAAAGGGAATCGACAAAAGTCTGGTTGGTAATCAAATCCAATTTGCCGGTCGAAATTAAATTTTGAAAAGTTGAACTTTGGGGTGTAAAACGGTAGGTCGAAAGCAATTTAAGAACCCAATCATTGTAAGTTAATTCATTATTGTCGCGATTTTCAATGAGCTCTTTCAGACTGTCGAGTTGCTGAATCGCCAGATTTATTTGACTAAGGCGGATGCTAATGTAGGTCGTGTCTTCCTCTATGTTCAATCTCAATTTGTTCAGGTAGAAGATCTCCTGTTTTTTATTTATCCTGGAGGTATTCCAGTTATTGATCTGAAGAGCTATCAAAATACCTATGACAACCAACAATATTTCTCCAAATGCATATTTGAGATAGTTGATTGATTTTCCTTGGCTGAGGAAATTTTTACGTATGTTCTTGAAAAGTTTTAACATATCAATGTTTGATTTCACTATCCAATAAGGTCAGGGTTTTTTCTATTTCCTTTCGAAGGAGCTCATAATTTTCAATATTATAGGCAAAAGCTCTGGATGCTCTGTGCAGTATATTTTCAAGTTGAGGATCATTTAAAAGTTGTTTGCTGTTTCGATCAAATCTGGAGTTTTTATTGTAATCTATATATTCCAAACGAATAGGATCTATATGAGTGTCTCCAAATTTGATCAACCTCAGTTCATCTTCTTTTACATCTTGTACCTCCCCAAACCATTTTGAAAGTGTGATTTTTAATGAATCATTTTTAATGAGTTCCAGTTGACCGGAACTGATCAGATTGGTCAGAGCTCCGTTGGAAGGGTCGTATGTTGAGTATCCGGTCACCCTAAGCGCAAGTTCTCGAAGTTCAGGCTCTTCTAATGGTATTTCCGGGTGATCAATAAAGAACAATAAACTGTCTATTTTTGATTTGGTCAATGTTGATTTGTCAATATTTCTTTGAAGTTCGAATGCATTATAGGTAAATTCGGATTGCAGAATTTTTAAAATTTTCAGTTCTTGTTTGTTCTCTTGTCTTTTTGTATTCCAATTATTGATCTGAAGGGCGATCAATATTCCAATAACGACCAAAACAATTTCTCCTATGGCATAGCGCCAATATTTGATAAAGCGATTTTCGTCTGCCATTTTTTTACGTATTTTTCTAAGAAAATTCATCCTGATCAGTCGATAATGCGAATAGAGTTGATCGCTATCGGTTTTAGTAACATTTGCTGTTCGTTTTCTCCTTTCTGAATTTGTTCAACGATCTCCATACCCTCTGTCACTTGGCCGAAAACCGCAAATCCATAACCATCAGGGTTTCGCTTTCCTCCAAAATCCAGCTCAGGTTCATCGGTTACACAAATAAAAAAACTGCTTCGGGCTGAATTGGGTTCGCCACGAGCCATCGAAACACTTCCTTTTAGATGTTTTAAACCTGTTATCTGTGTTGTTTCAATTGGGATGGGTAAGAACATTTTGTCTTCCGGAACATCACCACCCTGGATCACCTGAATTTGGATTTCTCTGTCGGCTTCATTCTCCGGGGTACAAACCCGGAAAAAAGAACTTCCGTCATAGCTTTTATTGCGCACATAACTCAAGAAATTAGCCACAGTTTTTGGCGCTTTTTCAGGATAGAGCACAAGTTTTATTTGACCAAGTTCCGTTTGTATCTCACAGTAAATTTCCTTTTGCGCCTGAGTTGAGATTGCAAAGGCAAGGAGAATTAGATGGAGCAAAATTATTTTTTTCATAAGAGTAAATTTGAATTGCGTCTATTTATTTTCTAAAGATTCATCAATAATATTCCTCCTTCAACAGTGCAATAAGCTCTTGTGCGTCTTTCATTATTTCGGGCATTTCCATAAAAGCCCGCACGCTATAACTGTCTTGGACTAAAATACAGGTATTTACCAATCGATTTAATTTTTCTATATCATAACTCCCCAAAGGAAGATCATGAGCAGTGGACTCTTTAAATACCTCAGCTTTCACTTTATCATTAAAGGGTATAGTATGACCTGATTCCCATTTTTTAATTTTGTTTAAATAGGGTGAATTAAAATTTATGATTTCTACTAAGGAAGCATCTACTTTTTCGGCATTTATTTTGTCAAATTCAAAATCTTCGTCCAAATGTTGTGTAAAAGCTTCGTAGGCGACCAGTTTATTCTTTAGACTATCATTGGCAATAAGTCTTAAACTCCCTGAACTTTTTAATTCATCAAATGTAGATCTGTTCCATGAGTAGGTTCGATAAATGATATCATGAGCAATGGTATAAATTAAAGTACTAGAAAAATTTTCTTTTTCTGTTTGAAGCACGTAATTTCGAAGACTGTCTATACGGAAATAAGTGTCCTCGGCCTGAAAGAGACTAACTTTTAACATATCGATATCCTGTTCAAGATCTTTTACCAATGATTTCGCGTATTTTTTAATGCGGTTATGCTCTATTCTGTTCTCGTTCCAATTATTTACTTGAAGGGCAATGAGAATACCAATTACTACGAGAAAAATTTCTCCGAGGGCATAGCGCCAATATTTTATAAAACGGTTCTCATCTGCCAATTTTTTTCGCGTTTTTCTAAAAAAGTTAATCATTTTTACCTGTATAGTTTTTTAATGATGCCTGTAATTGATGGTTTGATTCTCTTCTTTCTTGAATATTGTCAAAAATGAAATTTGATTGGAAGAGTAAATCAACAAGTAACTTTTGTACTCCTGCACTTTTGATAAGTTTTTGGTAATCTGTTTTGTAGATCAGGTCACTGTTTAGGCGGTAATCGGGAATTTGATCATAATTATCTGCCATTCTCAGCTTATCAAGGGGTTGATAATCAGGGTATTCTGATAGATCAAAATTAGAAATGATTTCGGCATATATATCTGTCGACCAAGCTAAATAATTTGTTTCGTAGTATTTGATCAATTGATTCGTTAGGTCTTGATCCTTGATAGAATTAAATTGGTTATTGTTCATTAAACTCAAATAGGTACTATTGCTACTACTAAATTTTCGAAAACTAAATAGATCGTTCAAATTATTTCCCAGCTGATCATTTGATAGCACTTTATCGCTAAGGATCTCTTGAATTTTATCCGTGCGCAGCTTATAGAAATGGTATAGATAAGTCATTCTCTGATCATCATTTTCCAGATCGCTCTGGATACCCATGAAATATCCATTGATCTCAACCTCTGAATCCCTTTCGTTTTTATAATTATTGATGGCCAAAGCAATCAATATCCCGATAACTACAAGAATGATTTCACCTAAAGCGTATTGAAAATAGCGTTTTGTTTTATGATGCTCCATAAGATCGTATCGTATTTTTCGGAAAAATTTGATCACTATTTTTTAATATTTAATTCAACTACTATTTCTTCAATTTTTTTTAGGAGGCGTCTTGAATATATTTGAGAAGATTCAATGGTGCTTTTTCGGGTGTATAACAAACTGCCAAATAACTCATCATCGATTAAGTTTTCTAATTTTTTGGGGTCCATTCGATATTGGTCTGATTCGAATACTTTACCCAAATCCACTTTTTCGCTTAAAAAAGGGTTCATTCGATCCTGCACGAATAATCTTTCTTTTTCTTCGGGTGTTTTAATTCGCTCCTTATATTGCAAGTAATCCATGAGCAAAAGGCGTAATTTTTTTGATTTGATCAAATTAAACCTCCCAGAAGATTGAAGATCATCTAAAACAGGATGGGAGGGAGTGTAGAATCGATACTGCATCAATTCATCTAAAAAATACTTTATCGAATCTCGTGGTATATTTGTTGGATTTTCATCTGTATGTCTGCTTAATGTTGACAAGACAACTAGATATGAATTATTTCTATCATTAATATCTGCTGAAATTTCTTTTAAGGCTAATTCGAATTCGGCAAGTAAACCTTCTTTAATGATGATTTCTTCATGGTCCTGTTTTCTCAATTCGTTCCAATTATTTACTTGAAGGGCAATGAGAATTCCAATCACAACCAGAATGATTTCTCCAATCGCATAACGCAAGTATTTGATAAAACGATTCTCATCTGCCAATTTTTTCCGCGCTTTTCTAAAGAAGTTAATCATTTGATTTATTTTGCAATTGGTTTAACTCGCTTTGAATGGCATTTCTCAAACTTATATTGATTTCGTGAAACTGCAACAATTTGCTTAAAGTACCTCCATTGTTATCTTTAAATGCCACCAATTCTCTGTACAATTTCTGTTTAAATTCAGGATCATTCGCGTCGGAAATTGTCACTTTTTGGTTTAAACTTATAGAAGTGATAAATGGCAAAATACTTGTGGCGTCTGAAAATATTCTAATCATAGCCGTTTCAATATCGACAATGCTACTGTTCATTTTTTTTTGTTCATAGTCATAATAGCGCGATATTTTTGTGGTCAGGGCATTATTTGTCAGGCGCAATCCTTTTGACTTTAAAACCTCATAGGCATGGTTAATCGGGAAATATCGCTCAAAGGTCAGAAAGTTGACGAGGTCTCGTTCCAAGGTGTCTTTGTCTATGGTTTGATGGTTCAAATAGTTTTGCATGTTGGCAATGGCCAATTTTGTCTGTGTTCTATGGAGGATGATATCATCTAAAATGACGGCATCTTCATTCAGGTTATTCAAAATTTCCTGCAGCACATACAATTCAGTTGCCCGAGCTTTTTTATCCTCATTCCAGTTATTAATCTGTAGCGCGATGAGAATTCCAATGACCACCAAAACGATTTCTCCAATCGCATAACGCCAGTATTTTATAAAACGGTTCTCATCTGCCAATTTTTTCCGCGTTTTTCTATAGAAGTTAATCATTGTCTAGATGTATTTAATTCAATCTCTATTAGATCCAAAATAAGTTCATTTTGTTTCTTAACGATCAATAATTCATTTATCGCATCGCCGGTATGGCTTAACCTTTCTGTCAAAAAATCCTCATAAATAGGATCTTTCATAAGTGCCCTGTAGTTTGACTGGTGTTTGCTTTTCCCAATTTCTGGCCGGTAAAGGCTTAAGTAATCCGCTTTTCTAACAAATCTTTCTAAAATTGGGTCCGATGCCAATCGGTAATCTAAGGCGCGATCTTCATTTTCTTTGGCATCGGCTACCACATCTGGCCAGCTGAACAAAAGATTAACCAGAGAATCATTTTTGATCAGATGGATTTCACCTGAAGAAATGCCCGATCGCAATGCTCCGTTTCTCGCATCAAATGTCCACAACCAGGTCGTATTTCTGATAACTTCTATCAAGGTATCAACGGGTATTGTTGAGATCTGTTCTTCGGTCAGACCTAAAAGTCTTCCGCAACTTTTTAGTACGAGGTTATCGTAGTATATAACAGTATCTAGTTGCTCTAAGTTATCCTTAAATTCTACTTTCATCGCTTTGAGTAGGGCATTTTTTTTAGAAATATTTTTTCTATTTTCGTTCCAGGTATTTACTTGCAAAGCGATCAAAATACCAATCACAACCAGAATGATCTCTCCCAAGGCATATTTGAGGTATTTAATAGATTTTCCTGGCTGTGCGGAGGTTGGTTTTTCCATAAGTAGCGATTGACGGATATGTCTGAAAAATTTGATCATAGACCCCGGTAATGAAGAGATAAATTAGCCCATTTTTCCATCTCCATCAATGTCTTTTACCAAATGCTTCTCCAGCGCAATGAGTGTTTTTCTCAAAAGTTCTTTTGTTGTTTTTAACTCTTCTTCCAGATCTTCCACACGATCTTCTAAACTATTGGCTTTGTCTTTTTGCTTTTGGATTTCATCTTGTTGCATCAGATCCCAAAAAATTCCCATATACACTGTATTAAAGGTTAGTATAAATCAATAATAATTAAATATAATAAAAAAATGACCGGCCATTATAAATCTTAATTCATCAGATTTTTATATATAGATTTCTTCCGTTACCTTACCTGTTTCAAATGAGGTTTAGATTAATCTTATTTTTTTAATTCCATTTCGATATGCCCAATGGTTTTTTTTGTAGTTCAAGCATCGCTTCTGTGTAAAAACCTAATTCTGTCTGTCACGTTCGAATATTCAGGCCATTTTTCTTTCAAAATGTAAAGAATTCTTTTCATCAGATTTTCGTTTGAATGGACTCTTGAAGCTGCGCATTAGATTTCAAAACATTTTCAAAAGTGGTTCTTAACTCCCGGGCTTTTAAATTTGCTTCGAAAAGTACTTGGCCAAAGTCGTCTCGCTGGATTACATCATAAAAACGATCCAGGATAAACAGCGCCTTTTCCTCATTGGCATTGTCAAATAAAAAGGCTTCATTAAGGGTGAGATTTTCCGCCAAATAGGGTCTGACAATTTCTTTTACCACTTTGTCGTATTGCAAATAGGAGTTGTCTAGACGTAAAAGCAAACGATAATGGTCCAATATTTCTTTCCTCAGTTCCTCGTCTTTTATAAGGGCTCCAAAATTAGGATGATTGGTCATTACAATTGAACTATAGCGGATAGAACCCCTTAACAATCGAGGATTTTCGAGGTCATTTGAACTAAGTGCACCCATTTTTACCCGATATAATTTATCGTGTACTTCGATTACATTTGATATTTCATCTGCGAAATTTTCAAATTCTACTGAATCAGCCTTTAAATCTTCGAGAAAACTGCTGAGTAAGTCTCGTTGTGCTTTTTGTGCTTTTCTGGTTTCATTCCAATTATTCACTTGCAGGGCCAGCAATATCCCGATCATTACCAGTGCTACCTCTCCGATGGCGTAGGTCAGGTATTGCGTTACTCTGTTCTGTGAAAGGAGTTTTTGGCGGATTTTTCTAAAAAAAGTGATCATGCTTCCTGCTTTTTAATGAGTACTCTCAACCCGGATATTTCTTCCAGGGCATTTTCCATTCGTCTGATAGCGCCGGCTCGATTGTCTTGAAATATCTTGAATAATACAATAGAAGATGGAGATTCAAAAAACGCTTTGGGATGGCGGGGAACAATTCTCTCGTTATACACAAAGTCAATAAATTCAGCCTTTGCCACCGGAACCCAGTCATTATTGAAGGAGCTTTCCACATCTTTATTCGACTGGTAAACTTTAAACAGGCTTTGATCGTAATACTCGATCAAGGCAAGTTGAAGTTCTTTATCTGAGATATTTTCTATGCCTTTTGATTTCAGTACCTCGAAGGCGGATGACTGAGATTTAAACCGCTGAAAATTGATGATCTTTCCCAACCAGACAAAGAGTTGCTCATCATAATTACCCAGAGCCACTTGATTCAGTAAAGAATCGGTGAGTTGATTTCCTTTTTTTGCATTGATCAGTTCTATAGAGATCAGCACTGAATCTTTCATCAGATTTTGATCGAGCAGACTTAGTATTTCGCGTTCGAAAGTCCTATTTTTCTTTTGTTCATTCCAGTTATTGACCTGCAAAGCCAATAAAATTCCGATCATGACGAGAGCGATCTCTCCTAAAGCATATTTGATATACCTTAAGGTCTTGCCTTCGCTTAAAAGTGATTTTCGAAGTTTGCTAAAAATTCTAACCATACGTGATTTAGTATAAACCTACTTTTCCTTTCACAGATTCCATCAGTTTTTTCGGATCGTATCCAGTTCCGTTTTTAAAAACGATCTCCATATTCCTGATCTCTTGGATATCTTTTGTAAGGTCTCCGTCGATCAAAATGAGATCAGCCATCTTTCCCGCTTCAACTGTTCCTATGTCATTTTGCTGCCCGAGATAGGTCGCACCATTTAAACTGCAAATTTTTATGGCATCAATAAGCGTAAATCCTGCTTCGAAAAGTATTTCAACAGTGCGTTTGTTCGCATATCCCGCTACAGTTCTTCCTGCCCCCGTGGGATCTGTGCCGGCCATCAGAAAACCTCCTTTGTCATAAAAACGTTTTACCCATAACAGATCTTTATTGAAAACTTTGATACTCGCAGAATCTCTATTTTGTACACGGTCGTAAGTCTTTTTTACATCCTCATAAATTTGGGGTGCCAGGGCAGATTCTCCTCCCCCGGGAATCAGTTCTCTGTTCGTAAAAGGCTCGAAAACAACAGGAGTGGTGGTAATAGCTGTTTTATTTTTGATCAGTACATCGATCAATTGATTTATTTTAAGACCATTCTCATCTTCTGCGATCAGGGCATTTCTCGCTTTTATAGGGTCACAAAGATCTGCCTCCTTATCGTTTATAAAATCCGAGGCAACTGCAAATCCGTGCTCCAAATTATCGATACCTAAGTTTGAGGCATCTTCGTAAGTAAGAGAGCA
>Ga0316195_10001632_pt1 | contig 10196 bp, 8 predicted proteins | sample Phised1_MG_FD_204937 | JGI IMG/M metagenome (GOLD analysis project Ga0316195, IMG submission 204937) | Coastal sediment microbial communities from Maine, United States - Phippsburg sediment 1 | ecosystem: Environmental > Aquatic > Marine > Coastal > Sediment | place: USA: Maine | collected...
ACAGCAGCATCAGCCCGATGCCACCGAAGAGCTTGAAGTTGACCCAGGCGTCGGTGCTGAAGCTGTAGGCCACCCACAGGTTGAGCAGCCCCATCAGCCCAAAGAAGGCCACCCAGGCGAAATTCAGGCGGTGCCACACCATGGGTGGCAGTTGCATCTGTTCGCCCAGCAACACACGCAGCAGGTTCTTGCCGAACAACAGCGGGCTCAGCCAGAAGGACAGGCCCATCGCCCAGTACAGCACACTGGGCTTCCACTTGATGAAGGTCTCGCTGTGGAAATAGATCGTCGCGCCGCCGAGCAGCACGACCAGCACAAGGCTGACCCACAGCATGGTGTCGATCCTGCGGCCGCGGCTCTTCAGCCACATCACCTGCGCCAGCGTCGCTGCGATGACGACGACGGTGGCCAGCAACACCGGCGCTTCCGCCGGGGTGACCACACCGCCCGAAACGAGGAAGCCCAGGTGGCTCGTGGCATAGGCGGCCGCCCAGCCCTTGTTCGCCTCGGCATACTTGAAGGCGCCGAAGAACAGGATGATCGGCAGGAAGTCGAAGAGGATTTTCATTGGCTTGGCCCGCACGGCCAAGGATGATGCAGCGGCCGCTCAGTCGGGTGGCGCGAAGTCTATCGCGGCCGAGTTGATGCAGTAGCGCTCGCCGCCGGGCTGCGGGCCGTCCTCGAACACATGGCCCAGGTGAGAGCCGCAGTTGCGGCAACGCACCTCGACCCGAACCATGCCGTGGCTTGCGTCGTGCACACGCTCGATGACCTCGCTGTTGATCGGCTCGGCATAACTCGGCCAGCCGCAGCCCGCATCGAACTTGCTGTCGGATCTGAACAGCGGTGTGCCGCAGCCGACGCAATCGTAGCGGCCGGCTTCAAAGTGGTCCCAGTAGCGGCCGGTGAATGGCCTTTCGGTGGCCGCTTGTCGCGCCACCTGGTACTGCACCGGGTCGAGGCGCTCACGCCATTCGGCATCGCTGCGGCGCAGCGGGTAGCCCGGGTCGTCCAGGGGTTTGGTTGTCATGGGCGGTTTCGCGGTGAATTCGATGGCGGGCGAAGAATGCGGGCCCAGAAAAGACCTCTAGTCTAGCGAGTCGCGTGGCTTGGCAACAAAGTGCACTTGCGCCGTCACCAGCGCGACAGCGCAGTTGGGGGAAGTCCCTGAGCGTTCGAGCCAGCCCATGCGCTATGGTGCGGGGTGATATTCATCCATTGGGGTTAAGACATGAAATTGCTGAACAAGCTCCGCGCCGTGCCATTGGCGCTGGCTTTGGCTGCCGCGTCGCTGGCCGCGCATGCCGAGACCGTGAAGATCGCCTTCATGGACCCGCTGTCCGGGCCCTTTGCCAACGTCGGCCAGAACCAGCTGAAGAGCTGGCAGTTCATGGCCGAGTACTTCAACAAGAAGGACCCGAAGGCGCCGCAGTTCGAGATCGTGTCCTTCGACAACAAGGGCTCGCCGCAGGAAAGCCTGAACACGCTGAAGGCGGCGATCGACCAGGGCATCCGCTACGTCACGCAGGGCAACGGCTCCGGCGCCGCAGCGGCAATCCTCGATGCCGTGCAGAAGCACAACGACCGTAACCCGGGCAAGGAGGTCGTGTACCTCAACTATGCCGCGGTGGACCCCGCGCTGACCAACGAAAAGTGCAGCTACTGGCATTTCCGGCTGGACGCAGACACCACCATGAAGATGGAGGCGCTGACCAGCTACATGAAGGACCAGCCGGAGATCAAGAAGGTCTACATCATCGGTCAGAACTACTCGCACGGCCAGCAGGTCGCCAAGTACTTCAAGGAAGACATCGCGCGCAAGCGGCCCGATATCCAGATCGTCGGCGACGACCTGCACCCGATCGCCCAGGTCAAGGACTTCGCCCCCTATGTTGCCAAGATCAAGGCCAGCGGCGCCGACAGCGTCGTCACCGGCAACTGGGGCACCGACCTGACCCTGCTGATCAAGGCGGCGAACGAGGCTGGCCTGAATGCCAATTTCTATACCTACTACGCGGGCGTCAGCGGCACGCCGACCGCGCTGGCCTCGGGCACGACGGGCAAGGTGCGCGTGGTCGCGTACTCCCATAACGCCCTGCCGGGCGTGGTGCAAGGCATCCAGACCGATTTCAAGAAGAAGTTCAACGACGACTGGTACACGGCCGCGACCTACAACGGCCTGGCGATGCTCAGCGAGGCCTTCAAGAAGGCCAAGAGCACCGACCCGGTCAAGGTCGCCGCGGTGATGGGCGGCATGCGCTTTGCGGGCTTCTCCGGCGAGGTCGAGATGCGCAAGGCGGATCATCAGCTGCAGCAGCCTCTGTTCATCAGCGAGTGGGCCAAGGCCGACGCGAAGAACCCCTACAGCGTGGAGAACACCGGCTTCAACTTCCGCGAAGTCAAGGCGATTCCGGCCTACGTGGCCAGCACGCCGACCTCGTGCCAGATGAAGCGCCCCTGACGCGGTTGTTGCTCCCACCCGCCGGGCCGCGCCGCGTTGACGGCGCAGCCCAGCCCACTGTCGTCGCCTGCCTTCGATGGATGCCGCGTTCCTCCTGATTTCGCTGCTGAACGGCCTGTCGGTCGGGCTGCTGCTTTTCATGCTGGCATCCGGCCTGACGCTGATCTTCAGCATGATGGGGGTGCTGAACTTCGCGCATGCCAGCTTCTACATGCTGGGCGCGTACGTGGCGTACTCGATCACGCAGGTGATCGGCTTCTGGACCGCGTTGCTGCTGGCGCCGCTCATTGTCGGCGTGCTTGGCGCGCTGTTCGAACGGCACGCACTGCGGCGTGTGCACAAGTTCGGCCACGTGCCCGAACTGCTGATCACCTTCGGCCTGAGCTACATCATCCTGGAACTGGTGCAACTGGTCTGGGGACGCCAGGCGGTGGATTTCACGCCGCCGCCATCGCTGAGCGGCGCACTGTTCACGATCATCGACGCGCCGTCCTCGCTGTCCTTCGCGTGGGGCGAGAAACCCGAGGGCTGCGGCACCGGCGGCGTGCGCTGCACCACCTTCCCGGCCTTCCGCGCCTTCGGCATGGGTGTGGCGGTGCTGATGCTGATCTCGATCTGGCTGCTGCTGACGCGCACCCGCATCGGCCTGGTGATCCAGGCCTCGCTGACGCACCCGGAGGCGGTCGAGTCTTTGGGGCACAACGTGCCACGCGTGTTCATGCTGGTCTTCGGCGGTGGCACGGCACTGGCCGCGCTGGCCGGTGTGATCGGGGGCGCGATGCGTGTCACCGAACCTTCGATGGCCTTGACCGTGGGTGCGGTGGTCTTTGCGGTCATCGTGATCGGTGGCATGGGTTCGCTGGCCGGCGCCTTCGTGGCCTCGGTCGGGCTGGGTGTGATCGAGAGCTTTGCCGTCAGCAGCGACCACTCTATCGCCGACGGCCTGACGGCGCTGGGCATGGCGGTCACGCCCGAAACCTTCGGCTTCGCGCTGTGGAGCGTCAAGCTCAGCCAGATCGCCGCCATCCTGCCGTACCTGTTGCTCGTGTTGATCCTGATCTTCCGGCCGAAGGGCTTGTTCGGCAGCCGGGAGGGGTGATGGCGGCGAACGCATCCTTCAACCGTGGCCGCTGGATCGTCTGGGGCGGCTATGCACTGCTGATGCTGGTCGCGCCGCTGCTCTTTACCAGCAGCCTGTCGATGACCATGCTGTCGCAGATGGGCATCGCCATCATCGCCTGCCTCGCCTTCAACATGCTGCTCGGCCAAGGCGGCATGCTCAGCTTCGGCCATGCGGTGTATTCGGGGCTCGGTTCGTTCATCGCCATCCATGCGCTTAACCGGGTGTCCGACGGCACGCTGGCGCTGCCGGTGAGCCTGATTCCGCTGGTCGGCGGTCTCGGTGGGCTGTTCTTCGCCGCGTTGCTCGGCTATGTGAGCACGAAGAAAGCCGGCACGCCCTTCGCGATGATCACGCTCGGTATCGGCGAGCTGGTGGCAGCGATGTCGCTGATGTTCCCCGGCTTCTTCGGCGGGGAGGGCGGCATCACCGGCAATCGCGTCGCCGGCCAGCCGTTCTTCGGCATCACCTTCGGCCCGCAGTCGCAGCTGTACTACTTGATCGCGATCTACACCTTCGTGTGCACCGCGCTGATGTTCGCCTTCACGCGCACGCCGCTGGGCCGCATGCTCAATGCCTGCCGCGACAACCCCGAGCGCGTCGAATTCGTCGGCTACAACACGCGCTACGTGCGCTACATCGCCTTCATGACCTCTGGCTTCTTCATGGGCATCGCCGGTGGCCTGGCCACGCTGAACTTCGAGATCGTCACCTCGGAAGTGGTCGGCGCGATCCGCTCGGGCGGCTACCTGCTGTTCACCTTCCTCGGCGGCGCGACCTTCTTCTTCGGGCCGATCATCGGTGCGGTGCTGCTGGTGCTGGCGCTGGTGCTGCTGTCCGAGCTGACGCAGGCCTGGCTGCTGTACCTGGGACTGGTCTTCACCTTCATGGTGATGTTCGCGCCAGGCGGGATTGCCAGCCTGATCATGATGAACCTGCGCGTCGCCTCCTTCGGCAAGTGGCGCCAGCTGCTGGTGCCCTACCTGATGCTGCTGGGCGCAGCGATGATCGCAGTGACCGGTGCCAGCGCGATGATCGAGATGGTCTACCACCTGCAGTTGAACCAGGTGCTGGGGCCCGAGATGCGCTTCGCCGGCGTGCCGCTTAATGCCAAGAGCAAAGGCAGCTGGGTCGCCGCCGCCGTGGTGCTGGTCGTCGGTGTGCTGCTTTTCGAGTTGGCTCGCCGCCGCTTCGCGCCACTGTGGGGGCGGATCCAGGAGGAGATCGAGACCGAGATCAAGCGTCGCGAGGCCCGGGCATGAGTTCGGTCGAGTTTGCCGTCGAACTGCGCGACGTGCGTAAGAGCTTCGGCCGCACCGAGATCATCCGCGGCGCCAACCTGGCCGTGAAAGCCGGTGAACGCGTCGCGGTGATCGGCCCCAACGGCGCCGGCAAGAGCACCTTGTTCAACCTGATCAGCGGCCGCTTCGGCAGCAGCAGCGGGCAGATCCTGCTGCATGGCAAGCCGATCGACGGGCTGACGCCCTACGAGATCAACCGCCTCGGGCTGGCGCGCAGCTTCCAGGTCAGCAATCTCTTCACTCGGCTGTCGGTGTTCGAGAACATCCGCTGCGGCGTGCTGTGGAGCATGGGCTACAAGTACAGCTTCTGGAACTTTCTGGCCGATCTGCGCGACGTCAACGAGCGCACCGAGCAAGTGCTGGCGATGATCAAGCTCGACAATCGGCGCGAGGTGCTGGCGATGAACCTCACCTACGCCGAACAGCGCGCGCTGGAGATCGGCATCACCATCGCCGGCGGCGCCAGTGTGGTGCTGCTCGACGAGCCCACCGCCGGCATGAGCAAGAGCGAGACTGCGAACTTCGTCAACCTGATCCGCGAGGTGACGGTGGGCAAGACCTTGCTGACGGTCGAGCACGACATGGGCGTGGTCTTCGGGCTGGCCGACAAGATCGCGGTGCTGGTCTATGGCGAAGTCATCGCCTTCGACGAGCCCGAAGCGGTGCGGGCCAACCCGCGCGTCCAGGAAGCCTACCTGGGGTCGATCCACGATGAGCCGCAGGCCGAAGGGGCGGGCGGCTGAGATGCTCAAGCTCGACGATCTGCACGCCTTCTACGGCAAGAGCCATGTGCTACATGGTGTGAATCTCAAGGTCGATCACGGTGAGATCGTGGCTCTGCTGGGCCGCAACGGCTCGGGCCGGTCGACTACCGTCAAGACGATCATGGGTCTGGTCGAGGGCAAGGGTTCGGTGACCTGGAACGGCGCGCAGCTGCTGGGGCGCAAGGCCTACGAGATCGCCCACGCGAAGATCGGCTATGTGCCCGAGAACCGCGACATCTTCCCCACGCTGACGGTGCATCAGAACCTGCTGCTTGGCTGCAAGGGCAGCAAGCCGGCGGGTCGCTGGTCCTTCGAGGACATGTACGCGCTGTTCCCGCGCCTGAAGGAGCGCCAGCACAACGCTGCCGGTGTGCTGTCGGGCGGCGAGCAGCAGATGCTGACGCTGTGCCGCACACTGATGGGCGACCCGGATCTGGTGATGATCGACGAACCGACCGAAGGTCTGGCGCCGAAGATCGTCGAGTTGGTGGCGGAATTCCTGCGTGAACTGAAGCGCCGCGACATCGCGGTGCTGCTGGTCGAGCAGAAGCTGACCATCGCGCTGGAAGTGGCGCAACGCTGCCTGGTCATGGGCCATGGCCAGATCGTCTTCGAGGGCACGCCCGACGCGCTGCGCGCCGATGCCGGCGTGCGCAAGGAGTGGCTCGAGGTATAGCCGCGCGCGACGCGGGGCACTGGCCCATTGCTGTCGCTGTCGTTACAGTCGTTGCCATGACCTCGTGCCTAGAATCGCACGAGCGTTCGATTTTTCAGATTTCGAGGGGAAAGCCATGACAGCCAGCTACGAAGTCCGCGGCACGGTCGCCGTGATCACGATGAACAATCCCCCGGTCAACGGTCTGGGTTACGACACCCGCCGCGCGATCGCCGACGGGGTTGACAAGGCCAACGCCGACGCGACCGTCAAGGCCGTCGTGATCACTGGCGCTGGCAAGGCTTTTTCCGGCGGCGCGGACATCCGCGAGTTCGGCTCGCCCAAGGCATTGGCCGAGCCGAATCTGCTGAGCTTGATTAAGCAACTGGAGGCCAGCGGCAAGCCCGTCGTTGCAGCGGTGCACAGCGTGTGCATGGGCGGCGGCCTCGAACTGGCTTTGGGCTGCCACTACCGCGTGGCCGCGCCGGGCACGCTGGTGGCGCTGCCCGAGGTCAAGCTCGGCTTGGTGCCGGGGGCCGGCGGTACGCAGCGGCTGCCGCGTGCGCTGGGTGTGGAGAACGCGCTGAACATGATCGTCAGCGGCGAACCGGTCAAGAGCGAACTGCTGGCGATGGCGCCTGGGCAGAAGCTGTTCGACAAGATCATCGATGGCGACCTGATGGCCGGCGCGTTGGCCTTTGCCGCCGAGGTGGCCGACAAGCGGCCGCTGCCGCTGGTGCGCAACCTGAAGGCTGAACATCCCAACCCCGACGGCTACTTCGCGTTTGCGCGCAACACCGTCAAGGCGATGGCGAAGAACTTCCCGGCACCGGCCAAGTGCGTCGACTGTGTGGAGGCGGCGCTGAAGTCGACGAAGTTCGACGAAGGCATGCGTTTCGAGCGCGAAGCCTTCATCGCACTGATGATGACGCCCGAGAGCAAGGCGCTGCGCCATGCCTTCTTCGGCGAGCGTGCCGCCAGCAAGATCCCCGACGTCCCCGAGGACACGCCGCTGCGCAAGATCGAGAAGGTGGCCGTCATCGGCGCCGGCACGATGGGCGGCGGCATCACGATGAACTTCCTCAACGCCGGCATCCCGGTGGTCATGCTGGAGATGAAGCAGGAGGCGCTGGACAAGGGCGTCGGCGTGATGCGCAAGAACTACGAGGCGCGCGTCAAGAAGGGCAAGCTCAAGCAGGACAAGTACGAGAAGACGATGTCGCTGCTCAGCACCACCTTGAGCTACAACGACATCAAGGACGCCGATCTGGTGATCGAGGCGGTGTTCGAGGAGATGGGCGTCAAGGAGAAGGTCTTCAAGACGCTGGACGAGGTGATGAAGCCCGGCGCGATCCTGGCCAGCAACACCAGCACGCTCGACGTCGACAAGATCGCGTCCTTCACGAAGCGGCCGCAGGACGTGGTCGGCATGCACTTCTTCTCGCCGGCCAACGTGATGAAGCTGCTGGAGGTGGTGCGCGGCGCGAAGACCGCCAAGGACGTGCTCGCGACGGTGATGGCGGTGGCCAAGAAGATCAGGAAGACCGCGGTGGTGTCGGGCGTGTGCGACGGCTTCATCGGCAACCGCATGATCGAGCAGTACTCGCGCCAGGCGGGGTACCTGCTCGACGAAGGCTGCACTCCGCAGCAGGTGGACAAGGCGATCGAGAAATTCGGTTTCGCGATGGGCCCGTTCCGCATGGGAGATCTGGCCGGCAACGACATCGGCTGGGCGATTCGCAAGCGCCGCGCGGTCGAGAAGCCCGATCTGCGCTACAGCAAGACTGCCGACCTGCTGTGCGAGATGGGTCGCTATGGTCAGAAAACGGGCGCCGGCTGGTACGACTACAAGCCCGGCAACCGCAACCCCATCCCGAATGCCGAGGTGCTGGCGATGATCGAGAAGTACCGCGCCGACCAAGGCATCAAGCCGCGCAAGGTCGGCGACGACGAGATCGTGCACCGGCTGGTCTATGCACTGGTCAACGAGGGCGCGAAGATCCTCGAGGAAGGCATCGCCAGCAAGGCCAGCGACATCGACATGGTCTATCTCACTGGCTACGGCTTCCCGCTGTGGCGCGGCGGTCCGATGTGCTACGCGGACACGCAGGGCCTCTTCAACGTGGTTCAGGCGATGAAACGTTTCGCTGCGAACCCGCACGACGATGCCGCGTTCTGGCAGCCCGCACCGTTGCTGGCCAAGCTGGCCGCCGAAGGCAAGAGCTTCACCTGACCCGATCGACTGGAAAGGACACCCCCATGACCCAAGCGCTGATCGTCTCCACCGCCCGCACGCCCCTGGCCAAGAGCTGGAAGGGTGCCTTCAACATGACCCATGGCGCCACGCTCGGCGGTTTGGCGATCAAGGCCGCGGTCGAGCGCGCCGGCGTCGACGCTGCGGCCGTCGACGACGTGCTGATGGGCTGCGCCAACCCCGAGGGCGCGACCGGCATGAACATCGCGCGCCAGGCCGCGCTGCGCGCCGGGCTGCCGATCACCACCGGCGGCGTCACCGTCAACCGCTTCTGCTCGAGCGGGCTGCAGACCATCGCGATGGCGGCGCAGCGCATCATCGCCGGCGAGGCCGACGTGCTGATCGGTGGCGGCGTGGAGAGCATCTCCTGCGTGCAGCAGGAGATGAACCGCCACATGATTGCCGACAGCTGGCTGAAAGAAAACAAGCCGGCGATCTACATGTCGATGCTGGAGACCGCAGAAAACGTCGCCAAGCGCTACAAGATCGACAAGGAGCGCATGGACCGGTATGGCGCGGCCAGCCAGCAGAAAGCCTGCGCCGCGCAGGAAGCCGGCAAGTTCAACGACGAGATCGTGGCCTGCACCGTCACCGCCGGCGTGGCCGACGCGCAGCTCGGCCTGCGGACCAAGGAAGTGACGATCAGCGCCGACGAGGGTCTGCGCCTGGGCACTACCTATGACAGCATCAAGGACATCCGCTCGGCGCTGCCCGGCGGCGTGGTCACCGCCGGCAACGCCAGCCAGTTCAGCGACGGCGCCGGTGCCTGCGTGCTGGTCAGCGACACCTACGCGCAGCAGAAGAACCTCAAGCCGCTTGGCCGCTTCCTCGGCTTCGCGGTGGCCGGCTGCGAACCCGACGAGATGGGCATCGGCCCGGTCTTCGCCGTACCCAAGGTGCTTAAGCGCCTGGGTCTGAAGATCGAGGACATCGACCTGTGGGAGCTGAACGAGGCCTTCGCGGTGCAGGTGCTGTACTGCGCCGACAAGCTCGGCATCCCGATGGACCGACTCAACGTCAACGGTGGCGCGATCGCGGTCGGCCACCCCTACGGTGTCAGCGGCCAGCGCCTGACCGGCCACGCGCTGATCGAAGGCAAGCGCCGCGGCGCGAAGAAGGTGGTCGTGACGATGTGCGTCGGCGGCGGCATGGGAGCGGCAGGCGTGTTCGAGGTGCTTTGAGCGCGGTCATGAACAGCCTGGTCGACTGTCGCGTGGCCGATGGCGTGGCCACGCTGACCATGGACGACGGCAAGGCCAACGTGATGAGCGTGCGCATGCTCGGCGCGCTGAACGACGCCCTCGACCGCGCCCAATCGCAGCAGGCGCTCGTGGTGCTGAACGGTCGTGCCGGGATGTTCTCGGCGGGGTTTGACCTGGCCGTGTTCAAGGGCGAGCCTGCCGAACAGTTGCGCATGCTCGAGGCCGGCGCGCGCCTGGCAGCGCGCGTGTTGGCCTATCCGCACCCGGTGGTGGCAGCCTGCACGGGGCACGCCATCGCGATGGGTGTGTTCCTGCTGCTTGCAGCAGATGTGCGCATAGGGGTGGCTTGCGCCGAAGGTGGCGGGTCACGTCTGCATGTCAACGAAGTGCAGATCGGCTTGACGCTGCCGCATTTCGCCATCGAGATGTGCCGCCAGCG
>Ga0316195_10001633_pt1 | contig 10194 bp, 5 predicted proteins | sample Phised1_MG_FD_204937 | JGI IMG/M metagenome (GOLD analysis project Ga0316195, IMG submission 204937) | Coastal sediment microbial communities from Maine, United States - Phippsburg sediment 1 | ecosystem: Environmental > Aquatic > Marine > Coastal > Sediment | place: USA: Maine | collected...
CGCCATGAACACGAAGTGCTCCTCGTCGTACTGCTTGATCGGCAGCACGACGGTGATCTTCTCGCCGTCCGTCAGCGGGAACATGTTGACGATCGGCTTGCCGCGCGACGTCCGCGTGCCCTGCGGTACCTCCCACACCTTCAGCCAGTAGAGCCGGCCCCGGTCCGAGAAGCACAGGATGGTGTCGTGGGTGTTGGCGATGAACAGCTGGTCGATCCAGTCGTCCTCGCGCATCGCGGCCGCCTGCTTGCCGCGTCCGCCTCGCTTCTGCGCCCGGTAGTCGGCGAGCGGCTGGCTCTTGATGTACCCGGTGTGCGACAGCGTGACGACCATGTCCTCCGGCGCGATCAGGTCCTCGGTCATCAGGTCCTGCGCACTGCGCACCACCTCGGAACGGCGCGCATCGCCGAACTCGCTCTTCAGCGCGAGCAGTTCATCGCCGATGATCTCCGTGATCCGCGCCGGCCGGGCCAGGATGTCGAGCAGGTCGGCGATCTTCTCCATCACCTCGCGGTACTCGTTGACGATCTTGTCCTGCTCGAGCCCCGTCAGGCGCTGCAGGCGCATCTGCAGGATCTGCTCGGCCTGTTCGTCGGAAAGGCGATACAGGCCGCGCAGTTCGCCTTCCTGCTGGAGGCCGTACCGGGTATCGAGCCCCTCGGGGCGATAGGCGGTCATGTCGCTGCCGGCGCGCGTCAGCATCTCGCGCACCAGCGAGGAGTCCCAGGTGCGCGACATCAGCTCCGCCTTCGCCACCGGCGGCGTCGGAGCGGCCTTGATGAGCGCGATGAACTCGTCGATGTTGGCGAGTGCCACCGCCAGGCCTTCGAGCACGTGCCCGCGCTTGCGCGCCTCGCGCAGCTCGAACGCCGTGCGGCGCGTCACGACTTCCCGTCGATGCGACAGGAACGCCTCGAGGATCTGCTTCAGGTTCAGCAGGCGCGGCTGGCCATCGACCAGCGCCACCATGTTGATGCCGAAGGTGTCCTGCAGCTGGGTCTGCTTGTACAGGTTGTTCAGCACCACTTCGGGCACTTCGTTGCGCTTGAGTTCGAAGACCACGCGCATGCCCGACTTGTCGGATTCGTCGCGGATGTCGGAGATGCCTTCGAGCTTCTTCTCGTTGACCATCTCGGCGATGCGCTCGAGCAGCACCCGCTTGTTCACCTGGTACGGCAGTTCGTCGACGATGATCGCCGCGCGGGTGCCGCGGTCGATCTCCTCGAAGTGGGTCTTGGCCCGCATGACGACCCGGCCGCGGCCGGTGCGATAGCCCTCGCGCACGCCGTCCAGGCCGTAGATGATCGCCGCCGTCGGGAAGTCGGGGGCAGGAATCAGTTCGATCAGGTCCTCGATCGCGGTCGCCGGGTTGCGCAGAAGCGCGAGGCAGCCGTCGACGACTTCATTGAGGTTGTGCGGCGGGATGTTGGTCGCCATGCCGACCGCGATGCCCGAGCTGCCGTTGACCAGCAGGTTCGGCAGCTTCGCCGGCAGCAGCAGTGGCTCCTTCTCCGAGCCGTCGTAGTTCGGGCCGAAGTCGACCGTCTCCTTCTCGATGTCGGCGAGCATCTCGTGCGCGATCTTCGCCAGCCGGATCTCGGTGTAGCGCATGGCCGCGGCGCTGTCGCCGTCGACCGAGCCGAAGTTGCCCTGGCCGTCGACCAGCATGTAGCGCAGCGAGAAGTCCTGCGCCATCCTCACGATGGTGTCGTACACCGCCTGGTCGCCGTGCGGATGGTACTTGCCGATGACGTCGCCAACGATGCGCGCCGACTTCTTGTAGGCGCGGTTCCAGTGGTTCGAAAGCTCGTGCATCGCGAACAGCACGCGGCGATGCACCGGCTTCAGGCCGTCGCGCACGTCGGGCAGAGCGCGCCCGACGATCACGCTCATCGCGTAATCGAGGTAGGAACGCCGCATCTCCTCTTCGAGCGAGATCGGCAGGGTTTCCTTCGCAAACTGGTCCATCGAGAGGCCGTCCGAAGCGCCCGGAAAGGGGCGCGAGGCAAAACTGAAAGTTTATCAGTCGCACCCCTCTTCTCCCCGGCCGCGGGAGCCGCCTTCGCGGGGGACGACGGCCGGTGTGATGTAATCGCGCGCACTCCTGGCCCCGCCCGATGATCGACGTCGATACCCTCCTCTACTGCCGCTGGGTCGTGCCGGTCATTCCGCGCGGACTGGTGCTCGAGGACCATGCCATCGCAATCGACGGCGGCCGCATCGTCGAGGTGCTGCCGGGCGACGTCGCCGCCGCCCGCTACCGCGGACGGGAGGTTATCCAGCTGGACACCCACGCCGTCACGCCCGGGCTGGTCAACGCACACACGCACGCGGCCATGACCCTGCTCCGCGGGGTCGGCGATGACCTGCCGCTGATGCGCTGGCTGACCCAGCGCATCTGGCCGCTGGAGAAGGCCCTCGTCTCCCCCGAGTTCGTCTACGACGGCACGCGGCTGGCGGCCCTGGAGATGCTGCGCTCGGGGACGACCTGCGCGTCCGACATGTACTTCTATCCGGAAGCCAGCGTCCGCGGCTTCCGCGCGCTCGGCATGCGGGCGGTGGTCGGCATCATCGCGATCGAGTTCCCGACCGCGTACGCCGCCGACGCCGAGGACTACCTCCGCAAGGGGCTGGCGGCGCGGGACGCCCTGCGCGACGATGCCCTGGCGAATTTCACCCTCGCCCCGCACGCGCCTTATACGGTCAGCGATGCCACCTTGCAGCGGATCGCGATGCTCGCCGACGAGCTCGATCTGCCGATCCATACGCATGTGCACGAAACCGAGGACGAGATCAGGCAGTCGATCGCCCAGTACGGATGCCGACCACTGGCGCGCCTGGACCGCGTGGGACTGGTCTCCGAGCGCCTGATCGCCGTCCACGCCGTGCACCTCGAGGATGAGGAATTCCAGCTCCTCGCCGAGCGCGGCGCATCGATTGCCCATTGCCCGGCATCGAACCTGAAGCTTGGCAGCGGCATCGCCCCCGTGGCCGGCGCCGCGGCGGCCGGAGTCAACCTGGCGATCGGCACGGATGGGGCCGCCAGCAACAACCGGATCGACATGCTGTCGGAACTGCGCCTCGCGGCCCTTCTTGCCAAGGGCGCCACGGGCGACGCCAGCGCGCTCCCGGCTCCGGCAATCCTCGAGGCGGGGACTCTGGGCGGGGCGCGCGCGCTCGGGCTGCAGGACCGCATCGGATCGATCGAAGCAGGCAAGGAAGCCGACCTGGTGGCCTTCGATCTGGCACCGCCGGAGACCCAGCCGTTGTACGACGTGATTTCTCACCTCGTCTATTGCACCGGGCGGGAACAGGTGAGCGACGTCTGGGTGGCCGGCCGGCGTGTTGTCGAAGGGAGACACCCTATTTTGCTTTCTGTCCACCAGGACCTGATGGCGGGGGTGGGGGCGTGGCAGAATAGATGCCGGCAGGTCCTGCTCACGTCCGGGGCATCCTGAGCGCTTGCGCTTCCAGGCGCCACCAGGCGACGTGGGTCCGGCTGGCCGTTCGGTAGCTCCGTGCGGTCTTCTCTTACTCGAGTGAGGAGAATCAATGAACAAGAGCATCAAGCTGGGCGTCGTCGCCGCAGCGCTGATGACCGTTTCCGGGCTTGCGTTTGCCCAGTCGACGGACATCAAGCTGGTCGATCCGAAAGAAAGCCCCTATGTAATCGATCCGCGCGGCGTGATCGTCAAGGACGCGTTCGGCCTGTGCTGGCGTACCGCCCAGTGGAGCGTCGAGCGCGCCGCCGCAGCCCAGATCGAGGGCGCCAAGTATCCGAACTGGACCGCCGGTTGCGAGTGCGACAAGGACCTGATGAAGGCCCCGACGTGCGAACCGCCGCCGCCGCCGCCGCCGCCGCCGGCTCCTGTCGCTGCGCCGCCGCCGCCGCCGCCGCCGCCGGCTCCCCCGGCCCCGACGAGCGAGAAGGTGACGTTCGCCGCTGACGCGCTGTTCGACTTCGACAAGGCCACCCTGCGTCCGGATGGCAAGGCGAAGCTGGATGACCTCGTGTCGAAACTGGCGGGCGTGAGCCTGGAAGTCATCATCGCGGTCGGCTACACGGACCGTCTGGGTGGTGATGCGTACAACCAGAAGCTGTCGCAGCGCCGCGCCCAGGGCGTCAAAGACTATCTGGTCAGCAAGGGCATCGAGCCGAACCGTGTCTACACGGAAGGCAAGGGCGAAGCCAACCCGGTCAAGCAGTGCCCCGAGCCTTCGGCCAAGGGCGAAGTCAAGAACCGGAAGCAACTGATCGACTGCCTGCAGCCGAACCGCCGCGTGGAAGTCGAAGTGGTCGGCACCCGTCCGGTCCGCAAGTAAGCAAGTTCGTCTTGCTGAAAAAGCCCCGCTTCGGCGGGGCTTTTTTTTGCCCGGCGCTCCTGACGGCGGCCCGCGTTCGCGCATGCGTGCGGCGGCGCACCTGCCTGGTCGAGTGCGTGGCGCCCCGCGCCCGCAAGATCGGGGCCTTGGTCGAAACGCCCTCGAGGAGTCAGTAACATCACGCCATGAACGTCGACCAGGCAGAGCTTCGAAAATTCGGCGATCTCGCCGCCCGCTGGTGGGATCCGCAGGGACCGATGCGCCCGTTGCACGACATCAACCCGGTCCGGCTGGAGTGGATCGATCGTCTGGCGCCGCTGGCCGGCCGGCATGTGCTGGACGTGGGCTGCGGCGGCGGCGTGCTGGCCGAGGCGATGGCGCGGCGAGGTGCCGTGGTGACAGGCATCGACCTCGCAGGCAAGCCACTGCGGGTGGCGCAACTGCATGCGCTCGAGAGCGGCACGAGCGTGCAGTACCGCGAGATCGCTGCGGAGGTGCTCGCCGCCGAGCAACCCTCTGCCTTCGACGTCGTCACGTGCATGGAGATGCTGGAGCACGTTCCCGATCCCGGCTCGGTCATCGCGTCGTGCGCCGCCCTCGTGAAGCCCGGGGGCGCCGTCTTCTTCTCGACGATCAACCGGAACCTGAAATCGTTCGCGTTGGCGATCGTCGGCGCCGAGTACGTGCTGAACCTGCTGCCTCGCGGCACGCACGAATACGCGAAGCTCATACGGCCAAGTGAACTGATCACGCTGGCGCGCGGCGCAGGCCTCGAACTTCTGGACCTCGTCGGCATGCAGTACAACCCGTTCAGCAAGGTGGCCACGCTTGGGCCCGACACCGACGTCAACTACCTGGTTGCCTGCAGGCGGCCGGCATGAGCCGCGTTCGCCTCGTTCTGTTCGACCTGGATGGCACGCTGGTCGACACCGCGCCGGACCTGGCTGGCGCGGTCAACCGGATGCGTGTGGCGCGCGGCCTCGACGCTTTGCCGCTCGCGGAACTGCGTCCGGTGGCATCCCACGGGGCGCGCGGGCTCATCGGCCGCGCATTCGGCGTGACGCCGGCCGATCCGGAGTTCGAGCCGCTGCGCCAGGAGTTCTTCAGGGAGTACGAGTCGGCGCTGTGCGTGCTGTCCTGCCTGTTTCCCGCCATGGACGAGGCTCTCGCGGACCTCGAGGCGGATGGAATACTCTGGGGCATCGTCACGAACAAGATCGCGCGCTTCACGCTTCCGCTGGTCAAGGCGCTCGGGCTGCATGAGCGTGCCGCGATCGTGGTCAGCGGTGATACCACGCCGCGACCAAAACCGGATCCGGCGCCACTGGCACATGCGCTGGCGGCGACGACGACCGAACCGCGTGCCGCGATCTATGTCGGCGACGACCTGCGCGACATCCAGGCCGGGCGGGCGGCCGGCATGCGAACGGTCGCCGCGAGTTACGGCTACCTTGGCGATGGGCTGCACTACGAACAGTGGGGCGCGGACCATGTCATTCATTCGCCGGCGGGACTGCTGTCGCTCGTGAAGTCCTGATCACCCGGCGCGATAATGCGCAGGTAGCGACTGGATCGAGGGGACTTTGATGGCCTGGGTCGGCACGCGGTGGCGCCGGATCGCCGCCATCATCGGCGGCGTTGTCGCCGCCTTCGGCATCATCGGCGTGTTCGCCATCCCGGCCGCTGCGCGCTGGGCCATCGAGACGGTCGCGACGCGCGAGCTCGGCCGAACGGTGCGGGTAGAGAAGATCACGGCCAATCCGTACACGCTGCGCGTGACCCTGAAGGGACTGGCGGTCGAGGGCCTGCCCGGCGAGACCGGACCCTTGCTGGCTGTCCGCGAGGCCTCCGTCAACGCATCGATCACCAGCCTGCTGCGCCTTGCGCCGGTGCTGGAAGCGGTCTCGATCGAAGGCCTGACCGTCAACATCGCGCGACTCGAGCCGCAGCGTTTCAATTTCAGCGACATCCTGGAGCGCCTGCAGGCGAAGCCGAAGCAGAGCGCCGAGCCCGCTCGCTTCTCGCTGAACAACATCGAGATCACCGGCGGCACGGTCAACTTCGATGACCGCGTCGTAGGCGCGCGCCATGCCGTGACCGACATTCGCATCGGCATCCCGTTCCTGTCCAACCTGCCGAACGACGCCGAGATCAAGGTGCAACCGGCATTCGCCGCGCGCGTCGACGGCACGCCGCTCGAACTGAAGGGCGAGACCCAGCCGTTTCACGAGAGCCTCGAGTCCTCACTCGTGGTCAAGCTCGATGGCCTCGACATCCCCAGGTACCTCGCGTTCTCTCCGGTCAGGCTCGGCTTCCATCTGGATCGCGGCACGCTCGACACCGACCTGCGCATCTCCTTCCGGCAGGCGGTGCCAGCGCGCGGCGAGCGTGCGGCCCGGCCCGCGCAGACTCTGCTGTCCGGCCGCCTGCAGATCGACGACCTCGCGCTGTCCGCACCCGCGGGAGCGGACGCCGCGCGACTGCTGGCGTGGAAGAAGGTTGCGATCGCGATCGAGGAATTCGAGCCGCTGGAACGCCGGCTGGTGCTGGCCGATGTCGCGGTCGATGCGCCTGAAGTCTCGGTGGTGCGCGACCGGCAGGGATCGATCAACTGGATGCGCTTCGCACAGCAAGCGTTCGCGAGCCCGGGCGACGCGCCGGCGACGCAAGAACCCGCTCCCGTCGCCGCCCCCGAGCCGAAGCCGTTTGCGTTCACGCTGAAGCACGCCACGATCAACGGCGGGCGGGTGAAATTGACCGACGATCTGGTGGGCGGCTTCGAGCAGGAAGTCGTCAACCTGAAGGCGGAGGCGAGCAATCTGACGACGGTGGGAGCGGCCCGCGGACTGATCAAGCTCGCGGCCGACGTCAAGGACAACGGTTCGATCTCGCTGGACGGGGATCTCGGCCTTTCGCCCCTCGCCGGGCGCCTGGCCTACGCCGGGCGCGGCGTGCGACTGGCGGTGGCGGGCCGGTATCTCGCACAGGTCATCAATGGCACGATCGATGGCCGCAGCGACGTCGATGGAACGCTGGAACTCTCCCGCACCGAAGCCGGACTGCAACTCGCGCTGCGCGACGTTGCCGTCGCGGGCAAGGACATCAGGGTGCGCGGGCCCGCGCGCAGCGATGCCGCGCTCGACATCGCCGCCTTGCAGGTGAGCGGCGGAGTGCTCGATCTCACCGGACGCACCATGACGATCGACAAGCTCTCGATCGACCGGCCGCGCGCTGTCGTCCGCCGGCTGGCGGACGGCTCGATCAACTGGATGCAGGCGGCGAAGGCGCCGACCGCCGCCGGGGACGCGGCTGCACAGTCAACCACCGCACCGCAATGGAAGGTCCTGGTCAAGGAAGCGGAGATTGCACGCGGCGACGTGTCGCTGGAGGACGCGTCGGTCGAACCGGCCGTGAAGCTGCGCGCCACGGCGCTGAGCGTGACCGCGAAGAACCTCGCGGCTGACGGATCGGAGCGCGCCGAATTCTCGCTGCGCACCCGGTTCGGCGACGGCGCCCTTGCCGCGAACGGCACCGCGCGCTGGGACAGTCCGGCAGTGACCGTGCGCATCGACGCCCGCAACCTCGACGTCGCCGCGGTGCGTCCTTACGTGGCCGGTCACCTGAATGCCGTGCTCGCGAAGGCTGAACTGTCCGGACAGGGCACCGCGACCATCGCGAAGCGCGCGGACGAGAGTTCCGTGCGCGTCGCCTACAGCGGCACCGCGCGCGTCTCGAACCTGCACGTCCTCGACGCCAGTGGCGAGGGCGACCTGCTGAAGTGGCAGGTTCTCGACGTGCAGGGCATCGACGCGAAAGCCGGCGAAGGGCCTCCCCTCGTCGCACTCGAGAAGGTGTCCTTGAGCGACTTCTACGCGCGCATCATCGTCAGCGACAAGGGCCGGCTGAATCTCGCCGACCTGGTCCGGCGCGAACAGGCAGCCGACGGCACGGGATCGCCGGATGCGCGAGCCAAGCCGCCCGCAGCCGACACGAAGACCGCCGTTGCGCCGCCCGCGACCGCCGCGGCAGGCCCGGGCGAAGCACCGCGCCCGACGATCCGGATCGGCGCCGTCGAACTGGTCCGGGGCAACGTCAACTTCACCGACAACTTCATCAAGCCGAACTACACGGCGAACATGACCGGGCTGAGCGGAACCATCACCGCGCTCGCATCGGACAGTTCCGAGCCGGCGACGATGTCGCTCGCCGGCAGGATCGACGACGACGCGCCGCTCGAAATCGAAGGCAGGCTGAACCCGCTGGCGCCCGCCCTGTTCCTCGACATCGAGGGCCGCACCAAGGGAGTCGACCTGCCCAGGATGACGCCGTACTCGGTGAAGTACGCAGGGTATCCGATCGTCAAGGGCAAGCTGTCGATGGATGTGAAATACAAGGTGGAAGCGCAGAAACTGGAGGCGTCGAACCACCTCTTCGTCGACCAGCTGACATTCGGCGAAAGGGTCGAGAGCCCGACCGCCACCAAGCTTCCCGTCCTGCTCGCCGTGTCGCTGCTGAAGAACCCGCGCGGGGAAATCGACATCAACCTGCCGATCTCCGGGTCGCTCGACGATCCCAAGTTCTCGGTCGGTGGCCTGATCGTGCAGGTCATCGTGAACCTGCTGTCCAAGGTCGTCACCGCGCCTTTCGCGCTGCTCGCTTCGGCGGTTGGCGGCGGCGAGGAACTCGGCTATGTCGAGTTCGCGCCGGGCACGTCGGTGCTGACAGCGGTGCAGGCGAAGAAGCTGGACGCGCTCGCCAAGGCGCTCGCCGACCGACCGGGCCTGAAGCTCGACATCATCGGCCGCGTCGAACCGAAGGCGGATGCGGAAGGAGTCCTGCAAGCAAAGTTCGACGCCAAGCTGCGCGCGGCCAAGGTGCGGCAACTGACCCGGGGCGGCGGGGCGTCGATCGATCCGGCCTCGGTGACGATCGCTGACCAGGAGCGCCCGGCCCTGATCGCGGCGGTCTATTCGGACGAGAAGATCCCGGACAAGCCGCGCAATTTCATCGGCATCGCCAAGACGATTCCGACCGCCGAGATGGAGCAACTCATCCGCAAGACCCTCGCCGCGACCCCGGATGATCTGCGCGCCCTGGCGACTGCCCGCGCCGCGGCGGTCCGCAACCATCTCGAGGTCAGCGGCAAGATCGCACGGGAGCGCCTGTTCCTGGTGGAACCGAAGCTCACCGGCGAAGGGATCAAGGACAAGGGCGCGCCGACACGGGTTGATTTCGCGCTGAAGTGACCCATATGGGACAATGAACAGACTTCTTGGGGGCGACCTGGCTTCGACGCGGGTCGTGAAGGACCTCAGGGCATGCCGAGGACCAGTCACCTCGTAAATCCATCTGGAACACTACAAACGCGAACGACGAGCGTTTTGCTCTAGCCGCTTAATACCGGTTAGACGCTGCACTAGCTGGCCCCTGGGCTAGGTCGGGCAACCGACAGCAGCGCCATTTACAGAGGCTGGATGCCGGTGGAGTCATGACGGCGGCATCGAGATCCAGTGACTGGCTGCGCGTCGGCCTGCCGATCGGCTAAGCGCGCAGTGAGACTCAAATAGAACGGCTACGCATGTAGAACTGGGTCTGGATCATTCGCGGACGCGGGTTCAATTCCCGCCGCCTCCACCAACTTTCACCATCCACGGCGATGCGGCATAGCGTCGCCGTGCATCGGCCAACCATGCGCCCGTTCCAATCGGTACGGGGCTCTGCCTCTGCCGGCCTTCAGGTTGGAGAGCCGAAGGACAGCAGTTGACGTGGCGCTATGCATCGGTCGAACCGAGCGGGGCAATCTGCGCGACAGGAAGCTTCGCCGCAGGCGCTGCAGCCAAAAGCGGGTTCGGATCCAGCGGTACGCTCAGG
>Ga0316195_10001634_pt1 | contig 10189 bp, 11 predicted proteins | sample Phised1_MG_FD_204937 | JGI IMG/M metagenome (GOLD analysis project Ga0316195, IMG submission 204937) | Coastal sediment microbial communities from Maine, United States - Phippsburg sediment 1 | ecosystem: Environmental > Aquatic > Marine > Coastal > Sediment | place: USA: Maine | collected...
AGAACGCACGCCAAAAGCTTATGCAATTGGAAGCAATGGATTGCTTTTTGGACCCCAGGGGAGTTTGCGATGCACGGCAGGGGACCTGATTAAAACAATTCAAATGTTCATTCATGGCGGAATGGTTAACGGAAATCAAATTCTTAAGAAGGAAACAATAGATTTAATGCTCAGCGATCAATGGACATACAATGGTTCTAATGGAGATACCTGGGAGAATTTCTTTTTGTCCTATGGTTTAGGTATCCATCGCACTTTGGATCAAAGCAAGGCTGATGTCATTTTTCCGGGTCTAAAAATGACCGGACATCCAGGCATTGCTTATGGCTTATTGAGTGATATGTATTTTGATACAAACACGGGCACGGGTGTCATTTTCATCACCAATGGAAGTAAAAAGAATTTTCAATACGGAAAGAATACGACATTCTATCAGGTGGAAGAGGATGTTTTTGAAGCCCTGTATAAGGTTTTTACTTTGTTTTGATGAAGCCTGTACCTATGTTTTTTAGATGTATTCTTTTTTGAGAATTGATCAAAAAAAATGTCAATAATATATTCTTGGAATTGAATTTTATCTAATTTAGATCTGTTAAAAACCAGTGGATAATAATTGGTTTTAAATACTGAAATATTTAATGGCTAAAAAATTAAATGAATTAGAGGCCACCGCCATTTGTGGTAATGATATAAGTTCTTCTTGCCTCTATGTGTCTGCCTTGGCAATTGTGTATGCAGGTCAATTTGCATGGATATCACTCCTTTTAGTAGGGGTTGTATTGTTTCTGTTCAGAAAAATTTACGGGGAGGTAGTCGGAGCCCTACCTTTAAATGGAGGGGCATATAACGCTTTGTTGAATACAACGAAGAAATCTACAGCCTCTGTGGCAGCTTCATTAACGGTCTTGTCATACATGGCAACAGCAGTCATTTCTGCCAGTGAGGCAGTGAAATATGCACATAGTATTTGGGGTATTGTACCAGTTTTGATTGGCACAATATTTTTGATGATGTTGTTCATGGGTTTAGTTATTTTGGGGATAGGGGAGTCTTCTAAAGTAGCCATTGTTATTTTTATTTTTCACCTCATTTCTTTGACCTTGTTGAGTATCTTCTGTATCTATTATTTTTTTACGAACGGCTTTGAAACGCTTATTTCCAATTATAGCGTACCGGTAAAAGGAGGTATTACCTCAGCCCTTTTCTTAGGTTTTTCGGCCGCAATGCTGGGCATAAGCGGGTTCGAGAGTTCGGCAAATTACGTCGAAGAACAGGCAAATGGTGTTTTCCCCAAAACCTTGAGAAACATGTGGATCGTAGTGACCATCTTTAATCCCTTAATCGCATTTCTTGCACTTGCTATTATCCCTATGAATGAGGTAGTTGAAAATCAAGAATCTTTGCTCTCATTGATGGGCAGTAAAGCAGCCGGTTCTTGGTTGTCATACGTGGTAGGAATCGATGCAGTATTGGTCTTAAGTGGGGCCGTATTAACATCTTTTGTCGGAGTTGGAGGTTTGATGGAACGTATGGCCTTAGACAGGATTTTGCCGAGATTTTTACTCAAGAAAAATAAAAGAGGAAGCTCGTACTGGATTTATATATTGTTTTTTATTCTTTGTTCCTCCATTATGCTTGTCACCGAGGGAGATTTGGCAAAATTAGCAGGGGTCTATACCATAGCTTTTCTATCGGTGATGGTCTTGTTTGGAATAGGAAATTTATTGCTCAAGGTTAATAGAAGCCGGCTACCCCGTCCGGAAAAAGCGAGTTGGCCTGCCTTGATCGTAGCAATTTTATCTGTGGGATTAGCCATCATTGGAAATATTTACTTAAATCCCCATTACCTTACCATCTTTTTAGAGTACTTGATTCCAACCTTACTGGTCGTTTTCTTTATGCTAAAGAGAACCTTTGTATTTAAGATCTTTCTTTATGTAATAGAATATTTATTTCCGGATGACAATAAATTTTTTGATAATTTGAATGATGCGATTAAAATAAAAATTCATAAGATCAATGGCCAGCAATTCATTTTTTTTACCAATCATGATGACGTTTCAACCTTAAATAAGGTCATGTTGTATATCAAGGATAATGAAGCAACACGAAAATTAAAAATTGTCACCGTGTTGGATGAAGGTCAAAAGCCAAACGAGAATTTGATTAAAGACATTGAGGTGTTAAATCGAGCCTACCCGACTATACATATTGAGTTTGTTGCGGAGTATGGTAAATTTGGACCCGAAAAAATTCAAGAATTATCTAAGAAATGGCGAATTCCAACCAATTTTATGTTCATCGGTGCACCCGGAGAGAAATTTGCCTATCGCATTCAGCAGCTCGGAGAAGTAAGATTAATTATTTGATAGATTAGGAAGAAGAAATTTTCTTTTAATTTTTTATTTGAATTACTTTTGCCGCATGAGAAAAAGAAATGCGAGGCAAATATTTGAAAATGTGTTGGTAACAGATGCTGCGGCCAAAGGAAAGTCAATTGCCAAATCTCCTGACGGAAGGGTCATTTTTCTGAGTAATGCGGTTCCGGGAGATGTAGTTGATGTAGAGGTCTTTAAAAAAAGAAAGGCCTATTACGAAGGAAAAGCCATTCAGTTTCATTCTTTATCAGAAAAACGTACCGAACCTGTCTGTGAACATTTTGGTGTTTGTGGTGGTTGTAAATGGCAGAACATGAAGTATGAAGAACAACTCAATTTTAAGCAAAATGAAGTTGTGAATCATCTGAAAAGAATTGGTCATGTTGAAATCCAAGAAATTTTACCCATCAAAGCTTGCGATCAGATCTACTTTTACAGAAATAAAATGGAATTTTCTTTTTCCGATGCGAGATGGCTAACTCCGCAAGAAATCGCAGAAGGGGGTGAGATCGACAGTAAATTTGCATGCGGTTTTCATATTCCGAAAATGTGGGATAAAATTTTGGACATAGAAAAATGTCATTTGCAAGTTGATCCCTCAAATGCGATTAGGAATGAGATCAAGCGATTTGCCATCCAAAATGGAATGACATTCTTTAACCCGAGAAAACAAGAAGGTTTTTTGAGAACCATGATGATCAGAATTAGCTCTATTGGCGAGATCATGGTGGTTGTGCAGTTCTTTAATGAAGACAAAGATAAACGAGAGGCCTTGTTGAATTTTGCAGCGGAGAAATTCCCGGAAATTACTTCACTTCAATATGTGATCAATGAAAAAGGGAACGATACCCTTTATGACCAGGATGTAATTTTGTTCAAGGGGAGAGATCATATCTTTGAAGAAATGGAAGGTCTGAAATTCAAAATTAATGCCAAGTCTTTTTATCAGACCAATTCAAAACAGGCTTATGAGCTGTATAAAATTACCCGCGACTTTGCAGATTTGAAGGGAGATGAAACAGTTTATGATCTATATACGGGTACAGGTACCATCGCCCAGTTTGTAGCCAAAAGAGCCAAAAAAGTAATTGGCGTGGAATCTGTTCCGGAAGCGATTTCGGATGCCAAAGAAAATGCAGCGCGCAATCATATTGAGAATACTGCATTCTATGTAGGTGACATGGCGAAAATATTTACGGCCGAATTTATTGCTCAAAATGGCCATCCGGATCTGATTATTACAGATCCACCGAGAGACGGTATGCATAAAAATGTGGTTAACCAATTGTTAGAGGTTTTACCCGAAAAAATCGTATACGTGAGCTGCAATTCTGCCACACAGGCGAGAGACCTTGAAATGATGAAAGGAGCATATGATATCGCAAAATCTCAAGCGGTAGATATGTTTCCGCAAACACATCACGTAGAAAATGTTGTACTCCTAAAAAGGAAAGTTTAATGAGCGCCTTATATTGCTTAAATTTTAATTATTTTCGTGCTGTATGAACCTTTTCATGAAATCTTTTTTAGTCAAAAGAATCTTTCTGATCGCCCTGGCAATTTTACTTTTATCTTGTGAAAATGATGATATCTGTGTTGAGCCAAATACACCCCGCTTGATCATTAGGTTTTATGACATAGATAATCCCCAAAATAAAAAGGCAGTACCTTTTTTAGGGGTAAAGATCGATGGCCAGGAAGCATTTTATGTGGATAGCGGAATTTCCCAATCACCCGATTCTATCACCATACCCCTTGAAGTTGTAAAAGATTTGACAAGAATTAAATTGGTCAAATTTGGTAAAGACCCGGTTGAAGAGAATGATGAAGAAGATGAGATCGAATTGACTTATGGCAGAAACGAGGAGTTTGTCTCACAATCCTGTGGTTTTCGCATCATTTATAATAATGTAAAGAATACGAGTTCACCAAATAATACATGGATCAAAGAAATTACGCCAATTTCAGATTCGTTAAATATTACCGATGAAAGAAGGCATCATATTAAGATATACCATTAGCCTGCTTCTCTTCTTTTTCATCCTTCAAGGTTTTGGACAGAAAAAAGAAGTAGATTCAGTTAAACTAAAAAATCGTTACGGGTTAAGGGTGGGTGTTGACCTGTTTACACCGGTTTACGGCTTGTTTGATGAAGATCGTCAAGGATTCGAAATCGTAGCAGATTACCGCATTGCCAAAAGATTTTGGTTGGCGGGTGAAATGGGATATTTGGAAAAATTGGTCAAAGAAGATCTCTATAATTATAACACAAGCGGTGGCTATTTTAAAGTTGGGGCAGATTTTAATGCCTACCAGAACTGGCCGGGTATGGAGAATATGATCGTGGTGGGTGTTCGCTATGGCTTGAGTACCTATAGTCAAACGCTCAATGAATACACGATCAATTCTGATCCCTATTTGCCTTATGAAACGATTGATGAGCCTATAGATTATGATGGCCTCAGTGCACAATGGTTCGAGTTGGTCCTGGGCCTAAAAGTAGAGGTCTTGCACAATGTTTATCTGGGTGCCATGTTTAGCGGTAAATCCATGCTGACCGCTACAGAAATAGACGGATTTAAAAATATGTTCGCTCCGGGGTTCAATGGGATTTCTACCAATGGTTATGGTTTTGGATTTAGCTATACCCTTTCTTATCTCATTCCAATTTACAGAAAATAAGTTTTATCTTTAGTCCTCTAAACACCAAATACAGATGCAAAATATTCCTAGTGTTGATCTTTCCGACTTTACATCAGAAGATCCCAAAAGAAAAGAAAAGTTTGTCAAAGCCATCGGACAAGCCTATGAAGAAATTGGGTTTGTTGCTTTGAAAGGCCATTTTTTATCTGACGAACTGACAGAAAATTTATACAAAGAAGTAAAGGCCTTTTTCAACTTGCCGGAGGATGTAAAAAAGAAATACGAAATCGAAGGCTTGGCCGGTCAAAGAGGCTATACCTCCTTTGGAAAGGAATCAGCCAAGGGTTTTAAAAAAGCCGATTTAAAGGAGTTTTGGCATTTCGGACAGGATACAAAATATAATGCAGAAGTACAGGAAGCCTATCCTGAAAATGTGATCGTAGAAGAATTGCCCGGTTTCAATAAAGTGGGTAAAATGACCTATCAGCAACTCGAAAAAACGGCCATTTATGTGTTGCGGGCTTTGGCCATTTACATTGGCTTGGATGAAAAATATTTTGATCATTACGTGATTGGAGGAAATAGTATACTCAGACCCATTCATTATCCGCCGATCATCGGTGAGCCTAAAGGAGCCGTAAGGGCTGCCGAACACGGCGATATCAATTTAATTACCTTGTTGATGGGGGCTTCGGCATCTGGGCTTGAAGTTAAAAATAAAGCCGGGCATTGGATCCCTGTTACTGCTTTGCCGGAACAGTTGGTCGTAAATGTGGGAGATATGCTGCAGCGACTGACCAATAATAAACTGAGGTCTACCATTCATCGTGTGGTGAACCCGCCGAAAGAAGAATGGGGAAATTCTCGATATTCCATTCCTTTTTTTACACATCCAAAAAGTGAAATGTCGCTCAATTGTTTAGATAAATGTATCGATAAAAATAACCCAAAGGCCTACGAAGATATTACCGCAGGAGAATATTTGAATGAGCGATTACGCGAACTGGGATTGTTAAAATGAAAGATCAAAAACTCATCTTTTCTTTTTTATCCTATGGTGTCTTTTTGATTCTTCTTGGACTATTGGGCTATTTTTTAAAATGGAGTAATGCGATGATTTTTTTGGGTTTAGGCTTTGTTTTTGAGTTGTTGGCACTGATCTTATTTGCCTGGAAAAAATTAAAGAAGTAAGATGATTGATAAGTAGCACATGGGAAAAAAGAAATTAAATAGTCTAGAAGACCTGGGTGGTTTTGTTTTTTCAACGAATAAAGAGGCGGATTTTGGAGAAAATGACCATGAATCAACCGAAACACTTCCCGCAGCAGAGCAATTATTGGAAGCTCATTTTTCCAATAAAAATCGGGCAGGAAAAACAGTGACGATCATAAAAGGTTTTGTTGGAAAAGAGGAAGATTTAAAAGAACTGGCAAAGTTGATCAAAACAAAATGCAGTGTGGGAGGTACGATCAAAGACGGAGAAATTATGATCCAGGGTAATTTTCGTGATAAGGTCATGGAAATTTTGAAAAAAGAAGGATACAAGGTCAAACGGGTCGGAGGTTAAAGAGGAAACAATGGAAAAAAAAATTGAACCTTCAGAACTGATTCTTAATCCTGATGGGAGTATTTATCATTTAAATTTATTGCCCCATCAGATTGCGCACAAACTTATTTTTGTGGGAGACCAAGACAGAGTGCCCCTCGTGAGTAAACATTTCAGTCAAATCGACTTTGAAACCCAGAAACGCGAGTTCAGAACATGCACCGGCTGGTTTAACCGAGAAAGAATTACGGTAATTTCAACAGGAATTGGTCCGGATAACATAGACATTGTCCTCAATGAACTCGACGCATTGGTCAATATTGATTTAAAGTCTAGAACAATCAAAAAAGAACTGACCAGTTTGCAAATAGTTAGAATAGGAACCTCGGGTTCAATTCAAAAGGAAATTCCGGTAGATAGTTTTGTGATGGGAACCTACGGACTAGGTTTTGACGGACTTCTGCATGCCTATAACTCGGAGCATATTCTTGAAAAGGACATGGCAGATGCCTTTGTGGAACACACAAACTATGATCCAAACAAGGCAAAACCGTACATCACCTCTGGTAGCGATCAACTGATAGCTAAGATGGCTTCAGACCAGGTGTTTCAGGGTATTACAGCAACGGCCAATGGTTTTTACGGACCACAAGGCAGGGTTCTCAGGATGTCTGTAAAAGACGAGTTACTGAACGATAAACTGGCGAGTTTTTCATATCACGGGCTCAAAATTTGCAACCTTGAAATGGAAACCTCAGCCATATATGGTCTTTCAAAATTGATGGGTCATCAGGCGCTTAGCCTAAATGCGATCATTGCAAACAGGGCGAACAAAACTTTTTCAGAACAGCCCCGAAAGACCATAGAAAAACTGATAGAATATACGATTCAAAAATTGACTTCATAAATCGGGGAACACACAATATTTAACCATATTTAACGTTTAATAATAAATTGCTTGATATTCTGTTTAATTCTAAATTGATTTATAATGAAAAAGTTCACCTATTTTGTAATCGCGATTGTAGCTTCGGTAAGCCTTAGTTCTTGCGGTGCTAGCAGCAGCAGCTGTGTCTCCTCTGAATATCAAATCAAAAATATAAAATTCGAAAACCAACAGGTTGTACTTACTGACGAGTATATACAGGCTGAAGATAAAGTTAATTGAAATTACTTTAAATCGAAGTAAAAAAGGCTGCACATAGACGAGTGCGGTCTTTTTTTTTTGCAAATAATAAAGAAATACTTGTGAGAGTAAGCAGACTTTGTAATTTTGCACAAACCATCACACATGTCTAAAACAAAGTATATTTTCGTTACGGGAGGAGTGAGTTCTTCTCTGGGAAAAGGTATTATTGCGGCTTCATTGGCCAAATTACTTCAATCGAGTGGATTCCGAGTGACGATCCAAAAATTAGATCCCTATATCAACATAGATCCCGGAACACTTAATCCATATGAACATGGTGAGTGTTATGTAACTGATGATGGTGCCGAAACCGATCTCGATCTTGGTCATTACGAAAGGTTTTTGAACATTGCCACTTCCCAAGCGAATAACGTGACCACAGGAAGAATATATCAAACAGTCATCAACAAAGAACGCAAAGGCGATTTTTTGGGAAAAACTGTTCAGATCATTCCGCATATTACAGATGAGATCAAAAGAAGGATACAGATTTTAGGAAAAACCGGAGATTATGATATTGTGATCACTGAAATTGGCGGAACTGTAGGAGACATTGAGTCGTTACCTTATATAGAGGCTGTCCGTCAGTTGCAATGGGACCTCGGAAAAGAAAATGCGATCGTCATTCATTTGACTTTGATTCCATACTTAGCAGCGGCCGGAGAATTAAAAACCAAACCCACCCAACATTCGGTGAAGGAATTAATGCAGAGTGGAGTTAGTCCGGATGTACTGGTTTGCAGAACTGAATATTCATTGAATGAAGGGATCAGAAAGAAGCTGGCACTTTTTTGCAATGTTACCCAAGATGCAATTATTGAATCCATCGACGCCGAGACGATTTACGATGTGCCCAATTTAATGCTCGAAGAGGGTCTGGATAAAGTGGTTTTGAAAAAATTGGGTTTGAAGGCTCAAAAGTCACCCAAATTAGATCAATGGAATGAATTTTTGAGAAAATTTAAAAATCCGAAAGCATCTGTACAAATTGGCCTGGTTGGAAAATATGTTGAATTACAGGATGCTTATAAATCGATTATTGAAGCCTTGGGCCATGCCGGTGCTCAAAACGAAACTAAGGTAAATATAAAATTCATTCACTCCGAAGACCTGATACCCTCAGAAGTGCCGGATTTGCTCAAAGGATTAAATGGTGTATTGGTAGCACCTGGTTTCGGAGATAGAGGTACAGAAGGTAAAATAGAAGCAATTAGATATGTGCGAGAGAACAACATTCCTTTTTTGGGTATTTGTTTGGGTATGCAAATGGCGGTGATTGAATTTGCCAGAAATGTACTGGATCTGAAAAATGCTAATTCTGTGGAAATGAATCCGAGAACACCCTATCCCGTTATCAATCTGATGGAAGATCAAAAAAAGGTCACAGAAAAAGGAGGAACCATGCGCTTGGGGGCTTGGGATTGTAAATTAGATAAAAAGTCCAAAGTTTACAAGGCTTATGGTAAGGATTTTATTAGTGAAAGACACAGACATAGATACGAGTACAACAATGACTTTTTTGAAGAACTTCAAAAAAACGGACTCATCGCAACGGGAGTTAACCCTGACACCGGACTGGTAGAAATCGTGGAAATACCTGCACACCCTTGGTTTGTGGGAGTTCAATATCACCCGGAGTATAAAAGTACTGTACTGAATCCACATCCTTTATTCGTCGCATTTATTAAGGCTTGCCTAGACAACAAATAAAAAAAGAGGTGATGTAAAAACATCACCTCTTTTTATGACCTGGCATACTAAACTAGTTAGCCGCGATTTCTTTTAAGTCCATTTTACATTTCGGACAAGTAGTAGCTTCGGCATACGTTTTGTCCCCTTCACATTTCATCGGACATTGGTATACGTGAGCGGCATGTTCTTCAGATGTTTCTGTGGTTGTTTCATCAATAGCTTCAGTTTCTTCTACTTCCACAACTTCAATTTCTTTTACTTCTTCAGTTTTTGCAGCTTCTTTACTTGCTTCTTTACAAGAGGTAAAGCTTACCAAAGCAATGGCAAATAAAAATAAGATTGATAATTTTTTCATAAGATGATTTATTTTTTTAGATAGGCAAAAGTAATTAATAATTCTCGTTTTTGTCTGAAGTCGAAAAACGCTTTTTTCAACTCATCAATTCTTCTGTATCAAATAGTTCGGGTATCTCTGCAGTCCAGCTCAGATCCTTCCCGAGCCTTGCTCTTAAAGCCTCAGAAGCTTCTTTTTCACCATGAATGAGAAATACTTTTTCAGGTTTAGTCTTAATTTCATTCAGCCAGTTCATCAATTCATCTTGATCGGCATGGGCAGAAAGACCTTCAATTTCTTCTACCCTCATCCTAAAAGGAACTTTTTTTCCAAAGATTTTAATTTCTTTTTCTCCTTCCAACAGTTTCCGTCCTCTTGTCCCCTCTGCTTGAAAACCGACAAAAAGT
>Ga0316195_10001635_pt1 | contig 10188 bp, 7 predicted proteins | sample Phised1_MG_FD_204937 | JGI IMG/M metagenome (GOLD analysis project Ga0316195, IMG submission 204937) | Coastal sediment microbial communities from Maine, United States - Phippsburg sediment 1 | ecosystem: Environmental > Aquatic > Marine > Coastal > Sediment | place: USA: Maine | collected...
GCTGCCTGGCCTGCACGGCCGTGAAGTCGCAGACGACGTCCGGCAGGAAGTAGGCCCCCGGATCGCCGATCTCGTAGAGCACCTGTTCGGAGACGGTGCCCACGCTCACCAGACCGCCGGTACCGGCAGGCTTGGTCACGACGAAGCTGCCGTCCGCGCTGCACTCGACGATGGGATAGCCCATGTCGTCCCAGCCGGGCACGTCCCGCCAGTCGGTGAACAGGCCGCCGGTGCACTGCGGCCCGCACTCGATGACGTGGCCGGCGAGACTGCCGGCTGCGAGCAGGTCGAAATCCTCGTCGCGCCAGCCGAACTCGTGCATCAGGATGCCGAGCGTCACGGCCGAGTCGACACAGCGGCCGGTCAGCACGATGTCGGCGCCCGCATCGAGCGCCGCCGCGACGGGGCGTGCACCGAGGTAGGCGTTGACGCTCGCTGGGCGGCCGGGAAAGGCCGCGCCGGAGAACATGTCGCGCGGCGCGCGGGCCTGGAGCTCGGCAAGCCGCGGCATCAGGTCGTCGCCCTCGACGACGGCGATGTTGAAGGTCAACCCCGCCGCGGCGGCCGCCTGCTCGAGCGCTGCGCGGCAGCCGCGCGGGTTCATGCCGCCGGCATTGGAGACCACGCGGATGCCCTGGCGCCGGATCTCCGGCAGCAACGGCGCCAGCGACTGGACGAAATCGGGCGGGAAGCCGGCCTCGGGGTTTTTCAACCGGGCGCGGGCGAGCAGCGACATCGTGATCTCGGCGAGATAGTCGGACACCAGGTAGTCGATCTGGCCGCTGCCCACCAGCTGTCCTGCGGCCTGGGCGCTGTCGCCCCAGAAACCCGAACTGCAGCCAATGCGGACGATTTCGCGGGACATGGCTCAGCTCCTTGATCGGGCCGGACTGCGGATCCGCCTGGCGGACCGCGGCGGCGGCCTCTGCAGTACGAATCGGGCGAGCGCGTCGGCGACTTCATCGATGTCGAGCGCGCCGCCTTCGCGGTACCACTGCGGCACGCCGTGCAGGGCGCCGAGGAAGAACAGCCGGGTCGTGCGATCCGCCTGGGCGATCCGTCCCTCCGCAGCGAGCGCTTCCAGGGCGCGCTGCCAGAGTTGCTCGAAGCGATCACGCAGCTCGATGACCTGCGCGCGTTGCGCGCCGTCCAGCCAGCGCCATTCCGAGACGACCATTGCCGCCATGTCCGGGTCGGTTCCCAGCAGTTGGCCGAGATGGGTGCGCAGCAGCGACCGAAAGCGCGCCAGCGTACTGCCCTTGCCCGCCCAGATCGCCTCGAGCTCGGCCAGCGCCGGACCGAGGCCCTGCAGGGTCGCCTCGAACAACAGGTCCTGCTTGCTGGCGAAATGATAGAAGGGGCTGCCCGAGCGCATGCCCGTTGCGCTCGCGATGTCGCGCACGCTGGTGCCCTGGTAGCCCTGGCGGTTGAACAGGCGCGCGGCCGCCCGGATCAGGGCCTCGCGGCGGTTGTCGTCGTTGATCTCGCTGCGGCGGGGACGGGCCATGCTGGCGCTCGGGCGATTGCGATCGGCCGATTCTAGCACCATTAAAAAAGCAGTTGATTGGTTTTTAAGTACCGGGTTGCTGCCAGCAACCCCGATACCCCGTGCCCGGCACCCCCTGCCGTGGTTCCTGGGCACGGGCCGATGTTCGTAGCATCCACATAGCCCCCCCCGGCCCGCCCGCTTATCGTTTGCGCAGATCAATCCAGCCGCACATGTGAGCCAGCGACCGGACCGGCAGGTCGCGGCAGGAGGACCCCATGCCCAACCGCAATGAAATGAGTCGCAGGGCTTTCGTGCAGGCGACGGCGACCACTGCCGCCGCCCTGGCGGTGCCGGACCTGTTCGGACTCGGCAGCGCCTTTGCCGCCGCCGCGAGCGACGGCATCGGCTATTTCTCGCGCTTCGGCGTCACCGACAAGCTGATCCGCGACACCCTCGCCAGCGCCCTGTCCCACGGGGGCGACTACGCCGACGTCTTCTTCCAGCATCGCGTCATCAACTACATGGCGCTGGAGGACGGGGCGGTGAACCGCGCCAGTGCCAACGTCGCGCTCGGCGTCGGCGTTCGCGTCGTCAAGGGAGAACAGAGCGGCTACGGGTTCACGGAGGACCTGACCGCCGACGCCATGCGGCGCGCGGCGCTTACCGCCTCCTCCATCGCCCAGGGCGCGGCCGGCACCGCGCCACGGCGATTCAGGGTCACGGACACAAACAACCGCTATCCGGTCAGGATCCGCTGGGAGGACGTCCGCCCGCAGCAGAAGCTGGCCATCCTGAACGGCCTGAACGAGAAGACCTTCGGTGCGGACAAGCGCGTGGAGAAGGTCAACATCGGCTTCATGGACAGCAGCGGCGTCATCCTGGTCGCCGACTCCAGCGGACGCATCGTCGAGGACTACCAGCCGATGACCTACATCGGCCTGTCCATCGTCGCCGGGCAGGACGGCCGCAAGGAAAACAACAGCGTCAGCGTCGCGGCGCGCTCCGACCTGGAATTCTACGACCCGGCCCGTCTCGACCGGCTGGTGAGCGACGGTATCGCCAAGACCATGGTGTTGTTCGATGCCGTGGAAGCGCCGGCCGGCGAGATGCCGGTGGTACTGGGGGCCGGCTCGGCGGGAATATTGCTGCACGAGGCGATCGGCCACGGCATGGAGGCCGACTTCAACCGCAAGAACATCTCCATCTTTTCCGACAAGATCGGCAAGCCGGTCGCCAGGGACTTCGTGAACATCGTGGACGAGGGCACCCAGCCGGCCGCGCGCGGCTCCATCAACGTCGACGACGAGGGCAATCCCGTCGGCAAGACGATGCTGGTCGAGAAGGGCATCCTGTCGACCTACCTGCACGACTCGATCTCGGCAAAGTACTACGGCGTCAAGCCGACCGGTAACGGACGTCGCCAGGGCTACGAATTTGCCCCCCAGCCGCGGATGCGCTCGACCTACATGCTGCCCGGTCCGCACAAGCGCGATGAGATCATCGCGTCCGTGCAGAAGGGCATCTATTGCGACCACTTCTCCAACGGGCAGGTCAACATCGGCGCCGGCGACTTCAGCTTCTACGTGAAGAACGGCTACCTGATCGAGGACGGCAAGCTGACGGCGCCGATCAAGGACGTCAACATCATCGGCAACGGGCCGAAGGTCCTCGAACTCGTCGACATGGTCGCCGACGACCTCGAGATCGACCAGGGTGGCTGGACCTGCGGCAAGGGCGGCCAGTCCGTGCCGGTGTCCCAGGGGCTGCCAACGGTTCGCGTCTCGTCGATCACGGTCGGCGGCCGCAGCGGCGCGAAGAACAGCTGAGGTGGGCACCATGAGCAACACGAAAGACACGCGGGAAGACATGCCCTCGATCGCCCGGTCCTGCATCGAGCTGTCCCGGAAGAGGGGTGCCAATGCGGCTTCCGCCGACGTCTACCGGGTCCGCAAGGTGGAATTCCAGTGGCGCGACGGCAGCCCGGAGACCGTCACCGAGTCGACGACCCGCGGCGTGCAGCTCGAGTTGTACGTCGACGAGCGCTATGCGCGGGTTTCGACCAGCGACCTGCGCCCTGAAGCGCTGGAGTCCCTGATCGGCGACACCGTCGAGGTTGCCCGGACCCTGGCCCAGGACCCGTACCGCGGACTGCCCGACCCGGCACTCTACGAGGGGCAGGCGAAGCTCGACCTCGGTCTCGAGGACCCCCGCTACGACGAGCTGAGCATGGAACGTCGCCGTCAGCTCGCCGAGGAGGCCGAGGCCGGGGCGCGAGGCGTCAAGGGCAGCGACGTCATCCTGTCGGTCACCACCGGCGTGGAGGACACGCTGTCCGAGCGGTTCCTGGTCAATTCCAACGGTTTCTCCGGCGGCAGCCGGAGTACGGCCTTCTCCGTGTCCGCGGAAGTCAGCGTCAAGGACGAGGACGGGCGCCGTCCCGAGGAGTATTCCAGCGCGGTCTCCCGCCGTTTTGCCGAGCTGCCGAACGGCACCCTGATCGGCCGGGATGCCGGCGAGCGCGCCATGGCGCGCCTCGGCTCGCGCAAGGGTGAGTCGGCAGTGATGCCCATGGTCGTGGACAACCGTTCCGCGGGACGCATGGTCGGCATGCTGATGAGCCCGCTCTCGGGCTCGTCGCTGCAGCAGAAGCGCTCATTCCTCGAAGGCAAGCTGGGCGAGCCCGTCTTCAGCGACAGGATCACGATCCACGACGACCCGCTCCTGGTCGGTGGGCTCGGCTCGCGCCTCTGGGACAGTGAAGGGATCGCCGCCCGGCGGCGCGCGATCGTCGACGGCGGCGTCCTGAAGAGCTACTACATCGACAGCTACTATGGCCGGAAGCTCGGCACCGCGCCGACCTCCGGAAGCGCATCCAACCTGAGCTGGAGCAGCGGCGAGCGCGCCCCGGACGCGCTCATCGCGGCGGTTGGCGACGGCATGTTCGTCACGGGCTTCCTGGGCGGCAACTCCAACGGCCTGACCGGGGACTTCTCGCTGGGAGTGCGCGGCTTTCGCATTCGCGACGGCAAGCTCGCCGAGCCGGTCGCGGAGATGAACATCTCCGGCAACCACCTGGAGTTCTGGAAGAAGCTGGCGGCGGTCGGTAACGACCCCTACGCCTACTCTCCGCTGCGTACGCCCACGCTCGTCTTTGACGGCGTCACTTTCGCGGGGGCGTAGCCGCCCGACGCTCCGGGAACAGGCCGGCCCGCTGGCCGGCCCGGCTTCAACCACCGGTGGCCTTCTCGCCAGCCGCGGATCGCTTCGCCCTGGCAGGACGCTTGGCGGACTTCTTGCCCGCGGCGCGGCGCTGGCCCTTGCGCGGGGCCTTCGCCCCGGCAACAGGCTCCGCCGTGATGTACGGGGGCGGATTCACCTCCATCTTCACGGCCTGTTTCCGTGCCTTGCCAGACCCGGCCTTGACGGCCTTGTGGCCGTGCTGCGGAAGCGCCCTGGCGGCCTCGAGAATCTCGGCGAAGCTCTCGATCAGGCACTGACGGAAGAAACGCGGATCGGGCAGCATGTCGCGGCAGGCAACGAAGCAGACCCACAGCGCGCCGTTGTAGCTGAAGCCGGTCATGTTCAGGCCAATGCCATTGAAGGCGATGGAGACAGGCAGGAAGATCTGCAGTCTTGCGCCGGCCAGGTACAGCGGCACGTTGGGGCCGCGTACGTTGGACACCGTCGTATTGCACAGCGGCACCAGTCCGCGCTCGATGATGCTCTCGGCAACCATCGCCGGCACGACCTGGACCAGCTTGGCGGTGAAGTCATGCCCCAGCGAGCCGGACAGGTCGGCGGCCAGGCGGGCACCCTTGTGCGCGGCGTGCAGACGGACTACAGGATCGGCGATATCGCTGCAGACGGGCACCGGTACCATGCCGACCTGGTTGCCGACGTCGGCGCTCTTGTTGGCGCCGCGTGTCGAAATCGGCATCAGTGCGGACAGGCTCTGCTCGGGCAGCTCGCCCTTGGAATCGAGGTAGCGACGCACCGCACCGCCACAGGTGGCAATGAAGATGTCGTTGATGGTGACGCCCTGCACGTGCGCGCGCACCGTCGCGCAGTCGTCCAGCGACATGAACATGGCGTCCACGACCCGGTGCGGGGACACCTTCTCGTCGAAGCGCGTCGCCGGCTTGCGCTTGAAGACGCTGGATGCCTCCATGGCAATCCGGCTGAGTCCCTCGACGCTGTTCTCGGACAGCAGCTTCTGCCCCAGTTCCACCAGCTTGCCGGAGGCCGCCAGGTTGACGCTGGCCTGGGCCGCCTTGCCGCCCAGCTCGGCCAGCAACTTGCCGGCGTCGAGCAACTGCGACCCGCGGCTGGCGATGGCTCGCGAGTAGAGTTCCAGCAGGGTCGGTTCGCGATCAGCGACCACGACGCTGGGCTGGTCAAAGCTCGATTCGATCTCGTTGGTCAGGCTGTGGATGTTCTGCAGGATCTGGGCGCCGGCCTCGCCATCGACCGCCGCGTGATGAAACTTGCTGTAGAAGGCAAAGCTGCCCTTGGCGATGCCCGGAATGTTGTCCAGGCCCTCGATCACATAGGCTTCCCAGAGCGGCTTGGAACGATCGAGCGGGCGCGAATGCACGCGCGCCACCTGGATCATCAGCTGCCGCCAGTCGCCGGGCGCCGGCAGCGCGACATGACGGACGTGGAATTCGACGTCGATGTCGGCGTCTTCCACCCAGTACGGCCGGCCGATGCCAAACGGGGGCACCACCAGGCGCCGGCGAAAGACCTTCTGGTGGCGGATGCGGTCGCTGAAGAAATCGAGGATCTGCTTGAAGCGCACCGAGCCGCCAGGCGCCGTCCGCTGGTCGTAGATGCCTACACTGGCGACATGCATGTGCTGGTTGCCGTGCTCCATGTAGAGGAACAGGTTGTCCAGCCCGGACAGGGGTTTCATTCGGCGTCTCCACAGTGGGAGCTGCCCTGGCGGGCACAGCTCGCTGGATTGGAAGCGTGGTCCTGATTAAACGGGAAAGGCCAGTCTGAGCGCGGACCGCGACAGATTTCAACTCAAAAAATAGTGGGCCCGCTGGGATTCGAACCCAGGACCAAGGGATTATGAGTCCCCTGCTCTAACCGCTGAGCTACAGGCCCGGGCAAATTCTACCCGAGCCGCAGCCGTGCCGACGACAGAAGCGGGGCGGGAGCCGCGGCTTCAGCCCGCCGGCTCCATCATGCTCTGCGAGTAGTTCTCGAGCCCGACGCGCTGGATCAGCTCGAGCTGCGTCTCCAGCCAGTCGATGTGTTCTTCCTCGGATTCGAGGATGTCCTCGAACAACTCGCGGCTGACGTAATCGCCCAGCGCCTCGCTGTCGGCGACCGCGGCCTTCAGGTCCGGGTGCGCCTTGCGCTCCAGGGCGAGGTCGCACTCCAGGACCTCGACGACGGTTTCGCCGATCAGCAGCTTGTCGAGGTCCTGCAGGTTCGGCAGCCCTTCCAGGAACAGGATCCGCTTGATGAGCATGTCGGCATGCTTCATCTCGTCCACGGACTCGTGGTGGATGTGCTTGGCCAGCTTGCCAAGGCCCCAGTTGTCGCACATCCGCGAATGCAGGAAGTACTGGTTGATGGCAGTGAGTTCGTTGCGCAGGACCTTGTTCAGGTGCGCGATGATCTTGGGGTCGCCCTTCATGGCCGCTCCGTGGGTGATCTGGTGAGTGGATGGGCCGTGGGGCCGCTCAGGCAGGTTGCCCTGCCCGCGCGCCGGGATCAAGTGCCAGCTCGAAGACCTCGCGGGCCACGGTCTCGCAGCGGCCGCAACAGGTGGACACCCGCGTCCTGGCCTGCAACTCCTCGAAGGAGCGCACGCCCGAGGCCGCGGCTTGCCGAAGGTCGTGATCCCGGACGCAATGGCAGAGGCAGACGTACATGGCCGAAGAATGTCCCAGGTGGCAGGTCCTGCAATCAGTATAAATGCTAACGATTCTCATTTACAGTGGTAATTTGGCAACTTGGTGATCCCGGTTACCGACGGGATCCGAACTTGTCACAATGATGCACATCCAACGGTTGGAGCATTGTGCAGGGCCAGCATGGGCACGGGCCCAACCCGACCCTTATGAGCCAGATCCACGAGGAGTTGCCAGATGAGTCATGACAGGATTTCCCGCCGCAGCCTGCTGAAGGGCGCGCTGCTCACCCTGGCCGCCGCACCGGCCGCCGGGATGCTGACGCGCGAGGCCGTGGCCGCCAACCCGCTGGTCGACCCGAACGACGGCCAGGCCAAGGCGCTGAGCTATACGCCCGATGCCACCAAGGTGGACGCCAAGGCCAACCCGAACTACAAGCCCGGCCAGCACTGTGCGAACTGCATCCAGTACACCGGCAAGGCAGGCGATGCCGAAGGTGGCTGCAACCTCTTCCCGGGCAAGGCTGTCAAGTCCACGGGCTGGTGCAAGGTGTGGGTGCTCAAGCCCGGCGCCACGCTCGGCTGAGCGAATCCCAGGTTCCATGTCGGAACGGCCCGGCGACGCGTTTGCGTCGCGGGCCGTTTTTGTTCCAGCACGTGGCGAAGCGGGGCGAGCAGGTCCGCGATCACGCGTAATTGAGCGGCAGCGCCGTGGTGTGCTTCAGTTCCTCCATGGAGAAGCTCGAGGTGACGTCGGCGAATTCGATCTTGTCGATCAACTGCTTGTAGACCAGGTCGTAGCCGGCGATGTCGGGCACGACGACGCGCAGCAGGTAGTCGATCTCGCCGCTCATGCGGTAGGCCTCGACGATTTCCGGAATCGCTTCCAGCGTCCTGCGGAATTGCGTCACCCACGCAGCGCTGTGGCGGTTCGTGCGCACCGCGACGAACACCGATACCGGGACATTCAGCGACTGCGGATCCAGCAGCGCCACGCGCCGGCGGATCACGCCGCCCTGCTCGAGCCGCTGGATGCGCCGCCAGCAAGGCGTCGTCGACAGGCCCACGCGCTCGGCGATCTCGGCAATGGGGGTCATTGCGTCGTGCTGCAGGGCATCGAGGATCTGCCGGTCCTTCGAATCCAGGGATGGCTTTTCTTTCACGGCGATATACATAGCATATTTTTCTAATATTTGTCGATTTTGCGCATTCATTGGCAACTTACTGGCGTGATTGACGTGATAACGTTCTCGTCATGACTGAATCGCTGCGGGGGATGGACATGTCGTTGCCAGGTCTGGAGCTGGCCGGGCTGCGCGAGCAGGTGGTCGGCATGGACGCGACCCTCGACACCGCTTTCGGCCAGCGGCTGATGGTGTATTGCGACTACACGGCCTCCGGCCGCTCGCTGCATTTCGTCGAGCGCTACCTGCACGGGCTGCTGCAGACCTACGCCAACACCCACACCGAGGACGACGTGACGGGCCGCAGCACCTCGCAGTTGCTGCACGAGGCGGAGCGCGCCATCAAGCAGGCCGTCGGCGCCGGCGAGCGCGGCAAGATCGTCGCCTGCGGGACCGGCGCAACGGGCGCGATCGACAAGCTGCAGCAGATCCTCGGCGTGGCCATCGCGCCGGCCACGCGCAGCCTGCTCGAGGCGCAGATCGAGCAGCACTTCGGCAGGCAGCAGGCGGCCGGTTTCGCCGTGGCGCAGGCCGCGAGCCAGCCGGTCGTGTTCGTGGGCCCTTACGAACATCACTCCAACGAGATCTCCTGGCGCCAGGGCCTGGCCACCGTCGTCGAGGTCCGCCTCGACGCCGACGGATCCGTGGACCTGGCGCACCTGGAAGCGCTGCTCCAGGACCCCCGGTACGCCGGCAGGTTGAGGATCGGCTCTTTCTCGGCGGCCTCCAACGTGACCGGCATGCGCAGCCCGGTGCGCGAGCTCGCGGCGCTGCTGCATCGCCACGATGCGCTGGCCTGCTTCGACTACGCCGCCAGCGGCCCCTATGTGCACATCGACATGAACCCCGGGGGCGATGACTGGCTGGATGCCGTGTTCATCTCGCCGCACAAGTTCCTCGGCGGGCCCGGCTCCAGCGGCATCCTGGTCTTCAACGAACGCCTCTACCACCCCGAGCTGGCGCCAAGCGTGGCCGGCGGCGGTACCGTTGATTACGTGAGTCCGGAGGACCACGACTTCATCGCCGACATCGAGGAACGCGAAAAGGCCGGGACCCCGGGAATCCTGCAGACCCTGCGTGCCGCGCTGGCGTTCGAGGTGAAGCGCGCCGTCACGCCCGAGGTCATCGAGGCGCGCGAACTGGCGCTGCTCGAGCGCGCCTTCGCGCGCTGGAGCGAGGCGGACGGCATCGAGATCCTGGGCAACCCGGATCCGGCCAGGCGCATCGGTATCGTGTCGTTCAACGTCCGCGATGCACGCGGCGGCTACCTCCACCCCAAGTTCGCCACGGCACTGCTGAACGACCTGTTCGGGATCCAGTCGCGCGCCGGCTGCTCCTGCGCGGGCCCCTATGGTCATCGGCTGCTGGGAATTGGCGCTGCCGTCTCGGAGCAGTACCGCGACTGGGTGCGCAAGGGCTACCACGGCATCAAGCCCGGCTGGTGCCGGATCGGCTTTCACTACGTCATGGACGATGTCGATGTGGATTACGTCATCGAGGCCGTGCGGTTCATTGCGCGCCGCGGCCATTGTTTCCTGCCCGCCTACGAATTCGATCCTCTCTCGGGTGCCTGGCAGCACCGCGCGGCGATGAAAGCCGCGGCGCCGTTCTCGCTGGCAGCCGCACTGGCGGCCGGGACGCCGGAAGTGACC